>Ga0136643_10013421_pt1 | contig 12254 bp, 7 predicted proteins | sample TergutLab28metaG_FD_96883 | JGI IMG/M metagenome (GOLD analysis project Ga0136643, IMG submission 96883) | Labiotermes labralis P1 segment gut microbial communities from Petit-Saut dam, French Guiana - Lab288 P1 (version 3) (version 3) | ecosystem: Host-associated > Arthropoda: Insects >...
AGGTTATTTACGTGTTACTCACCCGTGCGCCACTGTCGTATTACTACAACCGTCCGGCTTGCATGTATTAAGCACTCCGCTAGCGTTCACTCTGAGCCAGAATCAAACTCTCCATAATATTTTCATTATTACACATTTGTTCCATTTTTCGCTCTACACTTTTTTCTTCAAAGTGACCCACTCGCATACATCATAATCTTATCAAAGAACACTTAATCTTTTAAATCGAAACTTAAGTCGTTTTATCAATTAAGCAGGGGTAAAATAATAAATGCCAAAACAAAAGTCAAGGGGGAAAGTGAAAAAAGTTAATTTTTTATGAAATTTCTGTTTTTTGTAAAAAAATGTGAATTTTTTAAATTCTTTGCCTATATTATAAGGAGTGTTGGTGGAACAGGAAGGCGAGTTTCGATTTACGTGCTTGCGCTTTTTATTGTCTTAAAGTGGAAAAATGTTAAATTACAAAATAAAAAGGAAAGGGGATTGGACGATTATGAATAAAATGAAATTATTCTTCGTTGCGATTTTCGTTGTATGTTTGGCGGCAGTGTCTGCGTTTGCGCAGGACATTCAGGAATTACGGCTTGCGGTGATTTGGAATCCGAATACCAACAACTTACACACGCCTATGGGGGTGATGGTCGGCGGCGTAAATAACCAACCCGCAACAGAACCCAATCGTGGAAGATGGGAGGGCTCTGTTGGTAAAGACATGATTTGGAGTCCGACGCCTTCTCCTGCGTCCGAAATAGCGGGCGCTCAACTCAGGTTTTTTCTTTCGTCCATTGATCCTGCTCTCGCGCAAAACATAAGCGGCTCTCTTGATAACAGAGATTTAGGTTTAACCGGTCGCGATATTCTTCAAGGAAACAACGCGTTGCGCAATGTTCGGATTTGGACAACTAATGAGGCTCCGAATTTTTCTCAGGTAATACAAGGTTTTGGCGGTCAAAATCCTAATGCTATTGTTTATATAGGAGCGGGAGCGGATATTCCCGAAGATAGACGCGACGCGTTTATGGAATTATTTAACGATGCCAAACAGGCGGACGTAGGTATTCTTTTTATCGGACAAAACTCGGTAATTGACGCAAGAGGTCTTGACGATACAAGGGAAGCATTTCCTATCCAAGGGGTTCAGAGGTCTTTTAGGTTCAGAACTTTTGGTGATGGTCCTTACAACGAGATAGTCGGTACTCTTGAAAGTCCTACTGCAAGACCCAGAGGCGTACTTGTCAGAGAATTTAATTGGTTGAGAGAGACCAACGATGCTGTATGGGTAAGAGCAGATACGGTTCTTCTCAGCGGTAATGACGGGGCTTATCAGATACACCTTGTAAGAAACGGACGAAGAGACAGGCTTATTTATGACGTTGACCGCTTTGTAAACCCTGCCGAAATAGTAAGTCCTGCACCACAAATTCTTCACAGATACGGAACTTGGTCTATATATGCGGAAGCGGTAGAAGTTATCGGAACCGACTTGTATGATGCACAAATGAATGTTGGTTTACACGTTGAAACAAGTGTTTCGGTGGGCGTGTTGACAAGCAGTCAATTCTCCAATGGCGGAACTACAGGAGACGTTTATCTTAAAGCAGAATCGCCATCTTTATTTATAAACGGTCTTATGGTTTTCCCGACAGGTAACGACCAAGGATTTAATTTGTCAACGGCGCACCAAACTCATGCATCTTTGGTTCCCGAAGCATTGCAGTTGGAAACGACAATTATTGCGCCTGCAACTACCGGTATCAACAGACACGCCGGCGGCAGAATTGTTGCAGCAGACTGGTTTGTTAATGCACCAAATCCCCAAACCGGTCGCCCTGACAGAGTTTTGGTGTTACGCCGAGGACAATTTATTGAAAATATAAGACACGTAAGCGCAAACGTTTGGCACGGTAGTGTCGAAAACCCCGGCGGTCTTGACCCTTGGGCTTGGTTTCAATTTGAGACAGGAACCCGTATTAACTTTAATGCAGGCGGACTTCATGATTTGAGAATTGTCCTGAACAATACAGCTTCTGAAATTCACCGAAGCATTTTTACAAGTCCTATTCTGCAAGGGACACAAGAACTTAGGTTCAGACCTTACGGAAGCAGTTCTTTTCATAATGGAGTTTTTGACGGTCGTCTTCAGGCAGGCGCAAGTATTTGGGCGTTTAATGAACGAGTAAACGGCGGACACGGACCAACGGACTTTTCCGTGCTTCTTCGCCCCGGCGGCAGTTTCCAAGCAGATCATCACTATGCAAACTTCCTTGCTGTTCAAATGGCAGGAAGACCGAGCGCAAACGTCTCAACCGCAACTACGGTCGGAAGAGCGCAGTTTGAGCGTCCGCAGGTAAGCATCGGAGAATTTGACGGCGTCAGAGAGCCGGGTTGGGGACCGCTAATCGGAAACTATTTTCGTGAAAGCGAACTTCCTGCAACTAGTTCGTCAAGACAGCCGTTTTACGGAGACTTTAACGATAAAACATTTAACCAACTTGCCGTTGTTCAATTTAACAGACAGCGTTTGGCAATTATGGGTTATCAGCCCACGTTCTTAGAAGACCACGAGAGAAGCCGCGCAATTTTGCACGACATTACAATGTGGATAGGATTTGACAACTATACACTTCCGACTCCCAACATTGACGTAGAAGATTACGGAGTTCCCAGAGCGCCTGCCGAAAGCGGAAGTTTCATCTTTACAAATGTGGAAAGAGCAATCGCGCATCTTGACTGGGCTCGTCTTACTCCTGATATGCAAAACCGCGGACCTCACCAACTTCGAGCGCGTGCGCAATATAATAATGCTTGGAGACCAACTCCTGTACCGTCTGTTACACTAAGTAGTAGTGGCGCAAACGAAATACCTCTTCAGTTAGGTTTTGTTGACCCGTCGATATATACTGCCGACACCTTAATAGTTGAAGCATGGGCAGAGGCTAATCCGGCTTCGTATTTCGGAAGAAGTGGCACAAGAGAAGCCCGCTTGTATTTCCGTCCGCTTGCTGTTTCTGTGGTTAACAGCGGAAACCCGAATGAAGCGCGAATTGACGACTATCTGACGTTTACCGTTCGAACAGCGCGCACACCGAGAGCGGCTCGCGACAGTGTTGTTGATGGTCCTTATAATGTCGATATTCGAGTTCTTGCCGACAATAACACTACTCAGTTATTTCCCACAACGGGCAATCATACAATAAACGCAGGTGAGACTTTTGCATTTTCGCAGATTGCATCTCTTGGTGCTCGCGACTTGGTTATTGTAATGCGCGCTCGCAAAGAGGGCTACCTCTATTCTCCTTGGGATACATTAAGAATAGCCAACAATCCCGATCAATGTCCGCCGCATCTTGTTCGTAGAGCGCGTTGGACAGAGGGAACCACTTACGATACTTTGGCGATAGAATTTGACGAGCCTGCGTTTTTCGTCGGTGACGGAAGTGTAGCTCCTGCAACTTTTGTTCAAATTATTCGTTTGTGGAGAGAAAGCGATATTTATATAATTCCTGTGAGAGTTGTTACAAACGGTACGGATAACGGAAGTAACCGTTGGGTATTTACGGTTAACAGAGCTCAAATTACTCGTTCCGACGGTTCTTTGGTTGTAGGTTTTGCGCCTGCGGCAGGTGACAGTATTAACTTAAACTTCATTACAGTTCCGGTAGGATTAAATCCGAACGTTCGCGATGAGTTTATGAACCATGTTGATACTTATGATTTTAACTCACAGTGCGACGGTAGACCGAAAAACCCGAGAGTTCCTTTGGATTTGAATACGCTTCCGATGCCCGAAGTTTATCTTACAGACTCAACGGGACACAGAGCGCTTGCAACAACCGCTCACCAAGGAATAAGCGAGCATTGGTTCGTATCGACGCGTATCAGAGAGTTGATAGCAATGATTGAGTCCGACCGTTTCACCCACGAAATGATGAACGGCGCAACTCTTCACGCAACGCTGATTTACAACGGAACGCGTAATGAGCAAAGACCGATAGCAAGCAATGGAACAACCGAAATTGTGTTCAGCAACTTTGGCGACTTGGGATATGAAGCAAGAGAAGCAAGAAGTGACCTTGACACTATAGTAATTGAGGCGAATACACGTACGGCAAATCAGGAGTTTGAAAACAGCGAGCCAATTAGAGTGCGCTTGAACTTCAGACCTCTGATTGCATACGGAAGCGCAGTCGGAATGAGAGGCGACACTGTTGATATCGGTACCGTTCTGACGTTCACTGTTTCAACGGAAGATCCGCACAGAAGAATTCTGGGACCAGAAGGTGAAAATCTTCCCGAAGATCTTCCTTATTGGGTTGACGTTCGCATTACTCGCGAAAACCGTCCCGATACAACTATTTACTTAACTCGCAACGCAGGCGAAAGTCAGTTGGCGTTTGAGTTTACAAGGACGCTTTCGGAAAGACTCGGAGCTGGTCGCATAAGCGTTTATGTGCGGGCTCGCAAACACGGGTATCTCCACTCGGCAGAGTTTAGAGTGATAGACAACGCTTACAACAACCCCGATAATTGTCCGCCGTTTATTACTTATGCTCGTTTAAATTGGGGCGGAGTTATACAGGGCGACCCCGACGGCAGAAGGCTCTCCGATACATTGATAGTGGATTTCAACAAACCGATTTTCGGCTTGCAAGTTAATGCTCTTAATAACGGTCAAAGCGTGAATATGTTCCGCTTGTGGCAAAACGGAAACCCGATTGAGTTCCAAGTTTCACGCCATAATCTTAGTCAGAATAACCGTTGGGTATTTGTAATTACTTCCGAAGGATTTAATCCTCGCGACGGAGACTATATTAACATAAACGTGATTACAGGCTGGACAGGAGAAAATCCGAATATCCGCGACGTTGCTTACAACTATGTCGGCGAAGAGCCTATCGAGGGTTGCAATAACAATCCTTTGGTACGTTTGGCTATTGAGCGTCGTCCGATTAGTGTGAATGTATCCGTTGTTCCGGGTAAATGTATCGCAGGTGTTACAACAGGAATATGTTCTCCCGGTTTCGGCGCTCGGGTAACTCCGTTGACTTTGAACAGCATAGTTAACGATGTTATAACTGCGGGTATAGGTAATCTGATAATTGTTGACCCGGGCATTTTCTTAACATCTCCGATTGCAGGCGCAACGTTGCCTGAAGAGTTGAGTGGCTTAAGAGGCGTGATATTAGACGCTGTCGGAAACTTGGTAGCAAATACTGACGGCGACCAATTCGGTATCGTCCTTTCCAATGTCGGAAGTGCCAATCCGAGAAGAATGCTTACTATCGGTTGGACAGGCAGAAACGAAGACGGCAGAGACGTTGGCGCAGGAGCATATATGCTTATCTTGGATTTGGATTGGAGCAATAATTTTGAAGTTCCGAGACCGGACAGACATAGAGTTGCTGTTCCTATTGTTACCGAAGGCAACAGATAGCAGATAAAAAATGAGGGCGGACTAATTGTTCCGCTCTCTTTTTTTACCTTTTGCAATAAACTATGAAAAAATTATTTATACTGTCAGTAATTTTTCTTTTTTTGGGAACAGGTTTTACCGAAAACAGCGATGTGTCGCTTATATCAAACTCCACAATATTCAGAACTATTTCGGAGTCGCAGACGGAATTTTTTGTCAGTAGAACAGACTCCAACAGTATAGACAGCATAAGCTTAAGCATAGACCTTTACAGAGATACCGAGGCGCAAAGACATTCGGCTGTTTTTCTTTTGGAGGGCGATAAAACCACCAACAACGAACGATTTAATATAGGTTTGGAGTGGAACGCTCCCGTTTCTTTCTTTAGAAATACTACACGCCTCGGAGAAATCGGATATGAGGCTGCGGCAATTTCCTTGGGTTTTGTTGCTAAAAACACCAATGAAGAATTTCCGTTTTTGTTTTCGGCAGGACCTGTTTTTGAGGGCGGAGTTAATCGAAATTTGCAAGGGCGCGACACAATATTCGGCGGTGGCGGGTATTTTCGGCTATTGGCAGGAGAGAGCGAATTTTATTCGGCGAGCAGAATAGGCTCCTCTCCGTTTTTGTTTGGCGGACAGGTTTTCGGCAGATATATCGGGGCGCAAGACAATCATTACAACACAAACGCGCATTCAACTTTTATTTACCAAAGAAACGGAATTTTCGGCGCAGATACGTTCAGTATTACCGTGAACGACACAATAGGCTACGGCAAAATAAGTTCGCAGTTTAATACTGTGGGCGGTTTTCGCGGCAATGAAATTCCAAGCCGATACTCCAATAATTTGAGCATAACGATACACGCAGGGCAGTTGGGCGACGGATTTATTCGACCTTCATTTGAGGTTTTTCTCAACGATAATCGCCACAGATATGTGAGTTCTGAGTTCTTTTACGGCTCGCTCAGAAGAAACACAATTTCCGTTCTCGGATTTTTGAACGAAAGTTTTGGCGGTTGGAATTTAGAGACGGGGCTTCAGATTGCGGGGACTCGTGAAGAAAACAGTTATTTTTCGTCAACGCGAGGTTCATCGGCGGGAACATTGCTTGACACCCTTAACGAAAAGCTAAAGAACGCAGACATTTTTCATCCGCGAGTTTATTTTTCGGCTGAATATTTGTCGCCAAATGAAAATTTTGGGCTGACAATGCGATATTCAACAGAACGAAACAGGCGGATTTATCCGTTTTCGTTTGTGTATGAAGGCGAGACATTTTCTTCTGTTGACGACATCGACAATATATCAAATATTGGCTTTGTCCAAACGGCTTTTTACTTTACGGATTGGTATAATTTGTATCTTTCTGCGGAAATGCTTCGTTATAGGGTAAATTTCCTTAAAAGCGAAATGAGTAATGCCAACAGAACGGAGGAACGTTTTGCACTGGGTATAGAAAATGTTTTTTCGAGAGATACAACGCTTATTTTCGGGCTTCGGGGAAATGCTGTCGCCGCGCCGCAAAGATTTTATTTTATGCAGTCCGACAACAGCTCGCTTCCGTCGCACAATCGCTCGTTTTCCGTTTCGTCGGACTTAACGCTCGCATATTCAAACGGCTGGTCAAATATTTTTGAGTTTATGACTTCCCGCTTTGACAGAGGCGTAATTTACAACGAAGTAATGTACGGTCTCGAAGAGAAAAGATACGAGACGGTTTCGAGCGCAACGCTTGCAAGAACACTCTCGTTTTTGCACGCCGCAAGCGGAATTGAAGCAAGAATAATGAACGCATACAGATTTGACCACGACGAAGGCGATTATTTAAGTCGCGGTCGATGGTTTTTGTTTTCGCCCTTTGCGTCGCTAAGCTTTTTTTCGGACGACAAATTTTCGCTAAACCTCTACGCCAAAAGAAATATTAACCGCGGTCAAACAAACTCAACCGACTTTTGGGACTTGTCGCTGAACGTTTTCGCGTTTTTTTGAGGAAATACCCTGCGGCAAATATTATTTTCCTTGTAAAAAAGGAGAAAAAATGATACAAAAAGATGTAATTGTAATCGGTTCGGGTCCTGCGGGATATACCGCTTCTATCTATTTGGCGCGGGCTATGCTCAGTCCGCTTTTGTTTGAGGGCTTCGGTATAGGCGGAGTGCTTGGCGGACAACTTATGACCACGGATTTGGTCGAAAATTTTCCCGGATTTCCAAACGGAGTGGGCGGGCAAAATTTAATGATGGAAATGCGCCAACAAGTCGTAAACAACGATGTCGAATGCGTAATGAGCGACGTTTTATCCATAAAAAAAGACGGAGATTTGTTCATTTTAACCGACAGCAACGACGAACAATATTCGGCAAAATCGATAATTGTCGCAACGGGAGCGCAGGCGCGCAGGCTTGATTTGGACAGCGAGCGCAATTTTTGGGCGAAAGGTATTTCTGCGTGCGCGATTTGCGACGGCGGACTTCCGATTTTTCGCAACAAAGACCTTGCCGTAATCGGCGGCGGCGACTCGGCAATCGAAGAGGCGATTTATTTGACAAAATTCGCGCAAAAAGTATATTTAATTCACAGAAGAGACGAGTTCAGAGGCAGTAAAATTATGCAACAGCATTTGGCTAAAACTCCGAAAATCGAAGTGCTTCTCAATAAAATCCCCGTTGAATTTTACGGCGAAAAACTGCCCGCGGGAATGAAATTAAAAGATACTAAAACAGACGAAATTTCGGATTTACCCGTCAGCGGCTGTTTTGAGGCGATTGGCAATATTCCAAACACTGCGTTTTTGCAAGATTTGGTAAAATTGGACGAAAACGGATATATCGTCGTCGATGAAAACAATATGACGAACGTCGCGGGAATTTTTGCGGCGGGCGATGTTATGTGCCCGAATTACCGTCAAGCGGTAGTCGCCGCAGGAAACGGCGCAAAAGCCGCTCTGGCTACCGAAAAATGGCTGTTGAACAATTGATTTTATGAAATTATTCGCGCCTTTTGACATTTTTATCGCAATTTTTATAATTGGCGCGTTTGTTATCGTAGGGGCAGGTTTAAAACCTGCCCTTGCACCGCAAAATATCGACAAATTCATAATCTTCGCAGACGGCGAAAAAATAGAAATCCCACTTTCTGTCGACACAACAATAATTCGCAATTCGGTGAAAATCGTTCTGCAAAACCAAACCGCGCAATTTGTGAAAAGCGAATGTCGAAATCAGATTTGTACGTCAATCGGCGTTATTTCGAGCGGGCAAATTGTGTGTGTGCCGAATAGGGTTATGGTTTCTGTTCACCGAAGACCCGTTAGGGCAGGTTTTAAACCTGCCCCTACAAAAATGCCGAGGATAGATGTTTATGCTAATTGATAGACAGAATGAAAAAGCCGCGCTGTTTGTTATGGCGTTTCTTTTGGCGGGGATTGAGCGGTTTTTCCCTGTAATTCCTGTTTTGCCTTGGCTGAAAATCGGGCTTTTTCACGCGGTTGTTATGGTTTGGATTTACAGATACGGACTAATTGACGCGCTTGCCTTTGTTTTCATTCGTCAATGGGTTATTATGGCGTTTTTCGGCTTTGCAATTTTGCCGTTTGTGCTGGGAACAAGCGGGACTGTCGTTTCGGTGATTTTGGGCGCGGCGCTCATAAAATCGCGGAAATTCGGCGCAATCGCAATCGGGATTTTTTGTGCGATAGTTCATAATATCGTGCAATTGTTTGTGCTTTATCACATTATGGGCGGAAATTTCGTATGGCAGTGGCAATTACCGATAATGCTTGCGGTTTCGCTTTTTACGGGGGCGATAACGGGATTTTTGGCGGTGAAAATCAACGGAATTTCGTTTAATGATAATGTAGGGGCGTATTGCATACGCTCAAAAAACGATATGCAATGCAAAAAAAACGACAACGACAATATTGGCGATAGGGCGTATGCAATACGCCCCTACGGGATTGCCGTGTTAATTGTTGTAATCGCAACAACATTTATTTTTGAAAATTATATTTTTTACGCCGCAATATTTTTGGCGGGGTTAATTGTTTCTAAATTCATAAATTGCAGGTTGTTAGGCGCGGTTGAGTTTGTTAAGCGATACGGGATTTTCATTGTTGCGCTGTTTATTTCTTCTGCGTTTTATAATTATCAGGGCGCGTTGCATCATACTGCCAAGATTTCGCTTTGGTTTTTTCTTACGCCGTTTTTTCAAAAGAGTGGGTTCTATCAGTTGTTTTATGGCGCGCTTACTAAGATTTTCCCGCAAAAATATTCCGAAACGCTCAGCATTGGTGCAATAATGCCGCAAGTTTTTCCAAGCGTTTTGGAAGAAATTCCGAGTATTATCAAGAGTGTTTTTAAGAAACCCAAGAGCGCGGCGGAAATTTTGGCGAGGAAAACGTCGGAATTGTTGGCGCAATGGGGGAAAAATTAAAGTTTTCTTGTTTTTGCTCGTGGCAAATAGTATATTGTTTTTTTATAAACAAAAATTTATAGAAGCGGAAAGGTAAAATAATATGCCGCAGATGTTGCTGGAAGCTGAAAACAAACTTGACTTAAAACCATTTGCCCAAATAGCAAGAAAACAGGGCATTATCGTTCGCTATATTATTCAAAAAGAAAAGCAATCAAAAAAATCGCACAATCCAAGTCCAAGCGGTGATACTTGGTTTGACGACCCCAAAAATTTGGCGTATTTGAAAAATAGAATTGAAGCGTCAAAAACAGAGAAGCATTACGTTATAGGCAGAAATCAAAGCGTTCGGGAATTTTTTGATAAAATATGATTTACGAACTTGATATTCCTGAAAAAGTATTTAAAGAAATAGCAGATTACAAACGGACGGGTAATTTATCGGCTTTTAACAAAATAATGACATTTTTGGAAGAATTGAAAATACATCCAAGGACAGGAACAGGAAAACCTGAGCCGTTAAAATTCGGATTGAGAGAATTTTGGTCGAGAAGAATAACTCGTGAACATCGTTTGATTTACTCAATAAAAGATGAAGTTGTTATGGTTGAGATAATTTCTGCAAAAAGCCATTATGGAGATAAGTAATACAAAAAAAATCAATAATTATTTAACTTTCTTATCAAAAAAACAAGCAAATCCGACAATTTAGCATTATATTCTATTTCTGTATGCAATAATTTCGCTCTTTTTGCGTTATTTGATGAAGGGTTTACCGAACAGATAATTTTCAGGGATTTCGACTTCGTACTGCAAAAGTATGCTGGACTTGTTTCAGAAACTTGAACTTTGCGAGCGGATTACCCACCGTTGTCATAAAGGGATGGTTAAACGCTATCTTGATGTGGCGCAGAAAGGGCTTTTTTGTAATTTTGGGCGAATAAAATTTCCAACCATAAGAAAAAAAATAAACAAAATGGTCGGCAACCGTCGTCCGACCGTAGCGCATATATTATTTTACTGCCAAAAAGGAGTAAAATTATGGCTATTATTATCAACGACGTATCGAGGACATTCTCCGAATATCTTCTGATACCGCGGCTGAGCGAGAGAAAACACACTACGAACAACGTTTCTTTGAAAACTCCGATTTCGCGCTTTAAAATTGGCGAAGAACCGCGGCTTTCTTTAAATATTCCGTTTTCTGCGGCGAGTATGCAGGCGGTTTCGGGTGCGGAAATGGGTGTTGCGCTTGCCCGCGAGGGAGGAATGGCGTTTGTTTTTTGTTCGCAACCTATAGAAAATCAGGCGGCAATGATACGCTCCGTCAGGAATTTTAAGGCGGGATTTATTAAGAGCGACACAAATGTTTCGCCGACTACTTCGCTCAAAGATACGCTGAGATTGGTTTCGCAAACAAACCATTCCACGGTTGCAATAACCGAAAACGGTAAAAATAACGGTAAATTTTTGGGGATTTTGACCGACAAGGATTATTGGGCAAAGGAAGACGATTTGTCGAAGCCCGTCTCGGATTATATGACTCCCGTCGAAAAAGTTCATTCGTTGCCCGTGGGGGTTTCGCTTCACGACGCAAACGTTGCAATTCGCAGATGCCGCAAAGATTCTATGCCTGTTTTAACAAGCGAAGGCTACTTGGACTCCTTGGTTTTCCGCAAAGATTTTGTCGCTCACAACGACAATCCATACGAGCTCATAGACAACGAAAAACGACTTGTCGCCGCCGCGGGAATTAACACTCACGACTACAAAGAGCGCGTTCCAGCATTGGTCGAAGCAGGCGCAACCGTGTTTACAATAGACTCTTCGGACGGATTTTCGGAATACCAAAAAGATTGCGCGCTTTGGATAAAAGAAAACTACGGCGACAAAGTAATTGTAGGCGGCGGAAACGTAATAGCGGGCGACGGTTTCAGATATTTGGCGGACGAAGCGCAGCTCGATTTCATAAAAGTCGGGATAGGCGGCGGAAGTATCTGCATAACCCGCGAGCAAAAAGGAATAGGTCGCGGACAAGCAAGCGCGCTTATGGACGTGGTAAACGAGCGAAACCGTTATTTTGCGGAAAAAGGAATTTACGTGCCGATTTGCTCCGACGGCGGACTTGTAAACGACACTCAAATAATTATTGCGCTTGCGATGGGCGCCGATTTCGTGATGATGGGTCGCTATTTTGCAATGACCGACGAAAGTCCCACGCAAAAAATATCCATAAACGGACAACGCTACAAAGCGTATTGGGGCGAAGGCAGCAACCGCGCGCGAAATTGGCAACGCTACAGCGAAGGCGGCGCAAGCGGCGGCGCAATGAAGTTTGAAGAAGGCGTTGACGCTTATGTTCCCGCGATGGGCGCGCTTTCGGAGGCGTTGAGCATTTCGCTTGCAAAACTTAAAGCCACAATGTGCAA
>Ga0136643_10013422_pt1 | contig 12254 bp, 5 predicted proteins | sample TergutLab28metaG_FD_96883 | JGI IMG/M metagenome (GOLD analysis project Ga0136643, IMG submission 96883) | Labiotermes labralis P1 segment gut microbial communities from Petit-Saut dam, French Guiana - Lab288 P1 (version 3) (version 3) | ecosystem: Host-associated > Arthropoda: Insects >...
AGTTCGTACGCGCAGTAGACACATACTGTCTCGGCTATACACACACACACACACACACACACACACATATATATATATATATATATATATATACGCACGGTGTATACAACGTCAAAATGTGCGCTGGGTATGTACAACCTAAAACTGTTGCCACGGAAACGCATCAATTCGTTCTTATGTGTACGTTGTTGCATATGACCCTGACAACTTGAAACAATCGTTCCTTGTACAGTACAATGTTGCGCCACATGTCGCTGTCAACAACGTTTTTATGGCCACTTTAGGTCACCAGCAACAATAACACGTACTGCAGCATTCACGTAAAGTGCCCGATATTTTTCTCGATTTTAACAAACTTGGATTCTCTCGACAGACTTTTAGCAAGTCCGTCAAATTTCACAAAAATCTGTCCACTGGGAGCCTACGTTATACACGCAGACGGACGGACGCACAAGCCGAAGCTAACAGACGCTTTTCACAACGTATGCGAAAGCGCCGAAGACCAATCTATCACTTGATGCTGCACAGGGAAATAATCGCTGAATGTTCTGAGATCCATGCAGAATACGCAAATTAGACGTGTGCGCAGAACGCATAATATCCCACTATTAAACCGGGTGGTACAGAAAAGAACCAATGGACTGTATGCGTGAAGCCAACCAAAGCACTCATTCCGTTCGCGAAACAGAAAGAATTATGACCATCATAAGTGCATCTTTGGGTCCTAAAGTCACTTGACGGAGTGCCAACACAGGCAAATCCATCTACTGTGACTGCAGTATCGGTTAGATGCGTCCAGACAACCACTCAATTTAAACGGAGTACAGCTGTGAAAATACAGGCAACACCCCCCCACCCCCCGCCCCACACACTCGAACTTACGCATTCCTTTTCCATAAGCCACTTCTGTAGAGTCTGGACGCTTACAATGTGTCCTTCCACCGACTTACCTCTTACTTCCTGTACCCACAATTATTCTGAATGAGTGTATCGGCAGACTGTCACAAGACTAGCAGTACGCACACGCGCACACTAAACAAATATACACAGTTATAGGCTTATTAGACATAACCAACAAGAGCACATACAGACATGTAGGCTTATTGTACTTTAAACAGCGTAGCCTGCTACATGTTTCGACCACCTATTGTGGCCATCTTCAGGGAGGTGTTGTTTGAACGTCACAATAGTTTATACATACGAAACGTCAACCGAGGTAAAAGATTTAAAAGCTACATTAGAATATAAAATATCCATAAAACACTTTGTGTTGAATCGCGTGTTCATGTGCTGTGTAAGGTAATAAGGTAATAAAAGGTAAAGTGTTCCCGTTACAGGCTCGGTCTGGCCAAGAGGGTGCGTAGAGGTATAGCTCTACTCTTCCATGACCGCGGCACTATAAGGGGGTGAGTGGTCAGCAGCACGCCCCGGCCGCACTTTACCCCCGGGAAAGACCCGGTACCCATATTACAGGAGCCTGGGTGGGCCCCAGGGCCGGTCTGGACGGGCGGAAAACCTCGTCCCCACCGGGATTCGATCCCGGACCGTCCAGCCCGTAGTCCGTCGCTATACAGACTGAGTGTGTAAGGTAATACCATCCTGAAATAAAAGATACATGCATGTACTGATAAATAAATAAACTATATATTATAATTTTAAGTGTCCGAAAATGGCTGCCAATACGTTACGTACCAAACGGTGGTGGTGAACTGTTATAACGTTCGATGTAATATTCCTTCAAAGAACACCTCCCTCAGTATGGCCACAACAGGTGGCGGAAACATGTAGCAGCTACGCTGTTTATAATACAATAAATCTACATATCTGTATGGGAAATGGTTGGTTATGTCTCATAAGAAATTACCAGTGCTGGTCACGAATCAATTAGAACAGCTGATGCTGTCCGGTGAACAGTGCGCCCAATTCCAAAATACGTAGCAGTGGAGTTACGCTAAGTTTTGAGGAGCGGAACCTCTAGTTAAATCGGGAAGTGTTTAAGCAATTCTCCTTCAAATGCCGTTCCATTCATGTTACAACACATTGCGTCACAAAATGACAACACTTCAAAGCCTACAGTCACCTCCCGGTCACGCTGGAAATAGCCGATAGCAGCCGAAGTTTTCTGAAGCCTAAATAACACTATGCAATCAGACTCACTAACTGCCACAGTGTAATCACGATCTGTCGCTCTCGAGTTTTACAGAAACGTGGCGGAAGCAAATGACGTACACCCTGTTAACTAATGCTTGTCTCGCCCGCCGCTACTCTGGCGTGTGTGGACAACGGAAATACGAAAGCACGCGCCAACATGCACTGGCAACTGAAACCTGACAGGCAAAATAAAGACGCTTAATAATTTCCAAATAAATCGGCAGTCGCAGAAAACTTCCGCAGCTCGAACCGAACCGACATGTGGCTACGGTCCCGTAGTTGCAGCAACCTAACCTAACCTAATCTACCCTACCCTACCCTAACGTCATCAAATCACCGGGCAGCCTAAACAGCTGCACGTTATTAGAGAGCAAACGGCAATAAAAACACTCTGACTTCAACGGCGTCTAGCTGTCCGCGAATTTAACCTGCTATTAATTTCTTCTTGCAAGCAATTTTCCTGTTTGTTAGTGGCGGTCTGAAATCCTTGAATTATGCGACACTTTCAAAACATTCAACTGTCTGTGGTTTTAACCCGACGCATTAACTGCCACATCGTGTAGAGTAGATCCATGAAATGGAACGGATTTTAGAATGCAAACTGGACGCACATTTTCGGTGTTCGTGATTAAATGCGAATAAAAATGCATTACAGCGAGCGCAATCAATTTTGAACTATAACGCCTATTTGGTTCCAAGAACTTATGACATGGCAGGAGTAAAAATACAAAATAAATTCAAACAGACATAAAGCATGACAATATACTTCAATAAAATCAAAACACTGTCTCGACACACTGCAGCACAGTCGCATCACAACGAGCACCACAGCAATCAACAACTCTACACTGTGCCCAGAGTGACCCGCGGTATAATTGTCGAGCGGGGCCCATTTGCCAGTGACGTCGCCTCATCCCGATTCATCGAAAAGAATCACGTAAAATCGAAATCCCGAACATCCAGACCTACTGTACTTACTTTCAGGCATCGTGTGCTGCAGATCCACACAGCACTTTATGCCAAGGGCGCACAAATTTTATACGAAGGCGCCCAAAACCTGTGGGCAATCAGTACGGAACTTGCTGCTGGTCACCCCAACGTTATGTCCTATAAATGATGCCTACTGCCCGGAAGTACCACCAACCACACAGGCAGGTGCCTTCGACACGCGCCATCAGTGCTTGGTGCTACACCTGCACGTCAAGCAGTGCGTTAGTGTCGAGCAACGTAACGTCCCCGAGATTCTCTACAATACGCACGATCTAAGAAATGTATACAATATTTAAAAAAAAACCTGGTACAATGGCTGCTATTTACCAGCGTACCACACATTTTAGACGACTACGCTGATGCTCACGGCAGGAAGTCTTACGGGCCTCGCAGTGCCCACAACTAACGATTTGCCAAACGTTTAAGCAGAAAACCAAGCACTGATAGTGCATGTGCCAGTAAAAATGCTCAGAACATGCATGCATAAAATGCTGCTGGTACCTGCAGATAATGAACAGAACCCATATACCTCAACAAACTGAACAGCGTAATGCTACAACTTGTCTATAAAAATGAATGTCATTCGCAGACGCCGGGAACCCACATACAATGTAGTAATTCCGGCTCATTCGTTGCACGAAAACGTTCTGGGCATACAATGTGTTATGTTCTTTGAGTCTAAATGTGTTTCGCATCGATAAACATCTGAAGAGCTGCTCTCTACATGCGCACAAATATTTAGGACGCTACACCCTACATCCACACATTCTGGGAGCTAGGCCTACACTTATACATGCGCACCCACAATATACAGGAAGCTGCACTACACATGCGCACTCAGGCAGCTGCACTACACATGCGCACTCAGGCAGCTGCACTACACATGTGCATATTTAGGGAGCTGCACTATGCATGCGCACTTAGGCAGCTGCACTACACGTGCGCACCGACCACAATTTTGGGAGCTGCACTATACATGCGCACTTATTGGGAGCTGCATACACATGCGCACCAACAAACATTTAGGCCGCTGCACTACACATATGCACATTTAGGGAGTTGCACTACACATGCGCACCGACAACTATTTAGGGAGGTGCATTATATATGCGAACCGAAAGTTAGGTAACTATACATGCGCAAAGATGCGCATAGAAGACTTCCCGAGTTGAACATCGGAATGTGTCACTAAATTTTGGTAAAACTGCTCAATATAAACGGTCATGCAAACAAACGTAACAATTTCACTGTAAATGCAATTACAGGTGACTTAAGAATTTCTGTTTGTTCCTGACGTAGAGTTTAGAGACGGTGTTAATAGTTCGCAGTCCCTTCAGTGCAGAACATAACGATGGCGCGGTGCCTGTCACTGACACGACGCTCCGATCTCGGCGATGTCTACTTTCGGCGGCATTAAGAGACCTCAGGCACAGGCACTTCCAAATGGAACTACGGTAACTGCATTAACAATTTAAAGACGAACAAATTTGAATGTACTTTTTTAATGCTCCGGTATTTCCGAGAGCATTTCTTCTTGGGTGGTTCCCAAGTTTCGCCCGACAGTCCTTCTAGTGGGCGCAACAAAGAGCTGTAAATGAGTATAGAGCACTGGTGGAATGATACTAACAGAGGAAAACCGAAATACTTGGATAAAAACCTGCCCCACTGCCACTCCGAGCACCATAATTTCACACGGACTGACCTGGAACTATCCCGGGCCTCGGTGGCAAAAGGCCGGCAACTAATCGCCTGAGCAATGCCACGGCCGAAAGATAAAGAATTAACCTGAATAATGTTTAAAGACCCAGTCCGTACCGCGCAGTAAACACTCTCCGTATCGGTTACAAAAACAAGTCAGTCAATGTTGTATAGGGAAATAATCGCTGTTTGTTCTGAGATCCACATAAAACACAAAATACACGGTGTGGGGCAGAACGTAACATTTGTGAGTGTGAAACTGGTGGTACATGAAGTAACCATTTGGGCTTACAGGGTTAATGCTGCAATTGGAACAGCGTTGTAGTGGTTGCTGAAGTGTGGTCACTATGCGACTGCCTGCAAGCCGATGCTGCATAAAAAGTGCATCAGAATCCCACCTCCACACTTACTCCATGGAGCAGAATCCTTCTTGAGGTGCTGACAGACTCCCATCTAGGCAAGAAATTCCCCGCATTTTATGAAACTCGGAGATTCATAACCGCATTCACAAGTGCCCGCCACCTGTCCTATCCTGAGCCGGACCGATCCAGTCCATGCCCCCACATCCCACTCCCTGAATATCCATCTTAATATTATCTTGCTACCTGCTCCTGGGTCTTCCAAGTGGTCTCTTTCCCTCAGGTTTCCACACCAAAACCCTGTGTACACCTCTCTCCCATAGTGCTACATGCCCCGCCAATCTCATTCTTAATTTTATCACCCGAACAATAGTGGGTGAGCAGTACAGATCAATAAGCTCCCCATTATTTAGTTTTCTCCCTCCCCTGTTACCTCGTCCCTCTTAGGCCCAAATATTCGCCTCAACACCCTATTCTCAGACACCTTCTGCCTATGTTGCTCCTTCAGTGTGACACCAAGTTTCAGACCCATACACAACAACAGGCAAAATTATAGTTCTGTATATCCTAATCTTCATATTTTTGGATAGCAAGCTGGAAGACAAAATATTCTGCACCGAATGATAGCAATCATTCCCTGACTTCAATCATCTCTTAATTTCTTCTCAAACAGAATTTGGATTTGTTTCAGTTGTTCCGTATCTGAACTGCTCCACCCGTTCAAAGCAACTATTATCAACCTCTATATTGTGACTTCGTCCTGCATTCTGATCTCGAGACATGCCCGTGTACTTAGTGTTATCAGCACTTCTACTCCAAGCTCCTTACTAGCCACTATAAAAGCTTCTGCGTTTTCCTTTACATCAGTGTTTCTCAAACTGTGTAATACCGGGGCCCGGTAAATTCTTTTTTCATAAGATGAGGGCCCGGTCCCAACAAATTTACTCGTAAATACCTTTCCATTTTTTTAAGTTCATACATTAACTAACAAGTATTAATAATTAATTAGAGCATAATCATAAATAGTATCAGTACACTTACATATACGGTGTGACACGTTGACAAATATAAAATTACATTTAAATTAGTTGTCAATCACTGGACTAATGAAATCTTGTAGCATATTGTAGTTTCCTCAGGCCAACATCTGAGTCTGAGTTTTTCGACACATTCACGAATATTTTTCTCCTCCGAATATTTCCGCTATAAAACATTTATTCATGAAGATTGCTTAGAAAACTAAAATGACAAATTCCAGGAGAACCTCTCGCGGCCCGGTATAATTGATGCCAGGGCCCGGCACCGGGCCGCGGCCCGGCGGTTGAGAAACACTGCTTTACAGTATGTACGCTTCCTCCAAACATATTAACATCATCAGCATAAACCAGAAGCTGATGTGTACCATTTAATTTCAAGTCATCCCGGTTTACTTGAACCCTCCTAATGGCCTACTCTAAAGGAAAGTTGAAAAGCAATGGCGATAAAGCATCTCCTTGTGTCAAACCATTCTTAATAGCAAACATGTCAGACAATGCTTGCCTACCCGGACTCTGCTATAGGTTTTATCCAGACACATTTTTATTGGCCTTACCAGTTTCAATGGGATACCAAACGCGATGAGCCTCCTAACTGACGCATAAACTTTAAGTCTATAAACAGACGATGCACTTTTTTTTTTGGCAGAGGTCATCCCGTTGTGTAGTAACAAAATTACGTAATATAATATATTACGTCTATACACAACTATATATCAGTATGGTGATGTTTATTTATATATACATTCAGATCACATTACGTTTCGACCATAAGACGGTCATCATCAGGCCAATAAAGAACATTTTAAGGTACAACAAAGTGTGCACTCAATGGGATCCCATTTCGTTTACAGTAAAAGTTAATTAAAAAGTTAACGCTATTTTAACTTTTACTGTAAACGAAATGGGATCCCATTGAGTGCGTAATTTTTTGTACCTTAAAATGTTCTTTATTGGCCTGATGATGACCGTCTTATGGTCGAAACGTAATGTGATCTGAATGTATACATAAATAAATATCACCATACTGATATATAGTTGTGTACAGACGGAATATATTACATTACATAAGATGATGCACTGTTTCACTGTATCCCCCCCTTTTTTTAAGTATTTGACGAATACAGAATATATGATCAGCAGCTAACCTGTTGCGTCGAAGCCCACACAGACCCCCACCTTGCGACTAAATTTTGGTACTTAATACGATGAAGCGCCCTCCACATCAGAAATTACCCAGTATATCCCGCTCTGCTAAACTACCGACGATGAAGGAACTCCGCGGGTAGAATTTCGTAACACGTGTTTCCGAATTTTGTGACACGTGTCACCGAATACTGAAATGTGTTTTATTTAACTATCTGTTTTTACTTAACAAATGTATGTAAAGCACACACATTGCCACCTACTTTCGTGATAAACTGGTACTTAATTGGTACGAAATGGGTTCCCAGAAAGGAACTTCCAGTTTCTAACATTGTCTTTACGGTAAATACGGATTCAACTTACAACGGCTCGACATGCGACCATCGTACAGGAACCAAACAGGTCGTTGGTGTAGGGATCGCCTGTACTCATCCGTATTTCGACAACCCCCTGTTTGTTTTCCTTTCCTTCCTCCTAACTGCGTTGCGCTCTTCAGTTTTCTACCAATTTCAATTACAGAATAAGAAATAACAGATGCATGGAAAATTCCAGAAGTTGTCAAACGAATGTCGAATTTATCTGCACTGCAGTGAAGTCTAAATCTACGGCCGGAAATTAATTTTCTAACTTACAGGTCAGCGACATCACTGGTTTTAAGGCGCGACTTAGACGCGAGACCACCCCAAACGCTATATTTAAACCCAGGTCATTACAACTACCAACTTATTTATGAACAGCTAGTGAGCGAACCAGATGTTATGGAGTTTCAATCCTTACACCACGGCCAACATCTCAGGATGGGAGGGCGGAAAGGACTGCGTTCATAGCGGCGCCAATCGCTGATACCGACCGCTAAAAATAAATCAGGCCTCGAGGTAAAGCTTTGTAAAGAAAGCATCGAGACGGCGACTGTGCCATCAAACAATACGACCCGTAATATCACAGAGATGTGTCTGTGTGCTGCAGAGTAATACGGTAACAGCTACCTGGTCCTGTGCGCGATATTACTGCACATGGTGGGGGAGGGGGAGAAGCATGTTTCCACTCCGTAATATCGACATCAGACGCAGATGACTGCTTAGCTTCAGGTCCCGACCGCTTTACCCTGGGAAAAGAGCCCCGCGTATCTACTAAACAGGTAGCTGGATGGCCCCAGAGCCAGCCTGCAGGCTTTCAAGGACAGAACATCGACAGTCCCGTTTTCATTTCCTCCTTTTGCGGCGGTCCACTTACTCATCTCCGCACATAGCTCTCAAACACTTTCAGTCAACACCTTTCTTCTTATGGAAGCCCAACTTTCGCACCCATACCACCCATAAAAAAAGAGTCAGTATTCCCAACTCTAATCTGCCCATAACTTCTTCGTGAAAAGAAATTTTCATCTGACATGAGACCATGCAGTGTGGTACACAGGAACAAGCACTTCGGCTGAACCTGCTACTTCCAACCTGAAGGCAAAAGAATCGTCACTTGTTACAATTTGTCGAGTTTATTGCCCATATTTATATCACGATACTGTTGCGCATTTTGATGACAAACATTAAAACACACCACATCTGGCTGAAAATTTCTACCTTCTGACCAGTGACGTCGTGTCACCGGGCAAGTGGTTCTTGCATTGCTTGGGGCATTACAATCGTTTGTAATTTCAGAATTGCTTGCCCAACAACACAGCATTTCAACCTACAAGACTTAATATCGCCAGCAAAACCCTGTGAGAACCAAGTATGGCGTATGTCAATAAACTTAGATGTCTTTGCCTTAGTTGTACACAAATATGCTAATTCTCCTTTCGTGGTACTTACAAATCTCACCTAAGCAATTAACATCAGAACAGACCGTGTGCTCATTCTGTTCCATTTCCTTCACATTGCAGCCCTTCCCAATGGCACGTTCTAAAACCAACGCTGACAGCCAATGGCAGTAAAGGATGGTCTGAACAACAACTGGGAATCAGTGTGCGGCCCGTTACGATTTTTGGACACATTTACTTTGTTAAAAAAATCTCCACCACGAAAACTAATGAAAATAAGGTTTGACTCTCGCGACCATTTGGAGGACACACTGAAAACATACACTTCTTACAACCGCAGAACACAACAAACCCATTGCTGACAACAGACAATAAGTTTGCAAGGTGATAAGAAAAACCACGAACGTTTTCTTTCAAAAGAGCTTTTTCTTAATTCTTCTAAAATTCATAATTAAAAAAACGAGTACTAAAAATACTTGATTATACAACTAAGAAAGATGAATTACCCCTGATTGTACCCTGCGGCCCTAAGCAGGACTGCGCTACATGATTAATTCTAGCTCCATGCTGCTAGCCTAACCAATTCATGTGCATATACAGAATTCAGCATCCAACCAAGGCTTCTTTAGTCTGCTAAGGTCTGCTGGACTGTGCCAATGAACTCCAGTATCTGTCAATATGACTTGCATGTGATTCTTAGCATCAAAACTGCACGCTGATAGCGTCCAATACTTCTGTCTACACAGGACTAAACCGAGAGCAGAGGGAGGATGGATACAATGTTGCATGCAGTGTGTTCACTTATCCTGTGTGCCAGCTTCAAGGCAAAAGCTCACAGTATGAAAATTACTTTCCCATTACTTCCAATGTTTACAATTTAATTGGTTACAGAGATCACAAATATCCCCAAACATACAAAATTCACCTTAATAAAACGCATAACAGTACCTATTTATGGGAAAAAAAAGCAGTAATTTTTAAAGTAACATTACTACTCATTAACCTATGCATAAATAATAGCCACATCTATGAAGTTGTATAGATAATGCCTGAACATTTGGTAACATCCTTATAATGAGCATAACACACAAAAGCTCCTTAAAATTTAATGATGCAAAATGAGTAACACCAGTAACAGCAAGCTTCACAACAACGCTACAAGAACAATGACAGCCAGTGCCATGCTGCTGCTGCTGCTGCTGCTTCTGTGCAGACTGCTCATGGATGCTGTGATGTTCTGTGCATTTGAGAAGATTCAGGAACCAATGTGAGCAGGGTCTAGGAAAAAAGGCTGGTATGTGGAAGGAAGGAGAGTGCATAAGAAGAACTCAACTTGCAGACTGAAGAACAGGTATCAATTTGTGCATCCTACATAAGCAAAAACTTATAAAGTTATTATTCACCCATGGAGGAATTACGGTACCCGATGACAGCATTCTGTAATAAGGAATATGCCAATTATGTGAGATCTCCATCATTATCTACAAGCTAAGTCAACAAGTAACCACTATTTTGTGCACCATCAAATCTTCCCACGAAGCACAAACACTGGCCAGTTGCAGGATCGAAAGTTCCTTCAAAATATCTTTAGGTTTGATTGAGAGGTTACTATATATTTGGAACAGAGCACAGGCAATTTTCATGCAACCATGTTCTCACTTCACATTTGAAATCCACACACAGGCACTGGGTCTCAACAGCAATCCTTACCCCACCAAGTACAACCGTAAAACACACAACAGTCCAAGTACAAACTACTGCTCTAATCTTCCTTTTGTATTATGTAACTATTACTACACTGCATTGTCTTTAATTTCATAGCAGCTGCAACCATGTGCAATGGCAATGGTATCCCTACATTATTATAGTTCATGCACCTAACTTCACATCCATTTTGACAAAGGTCAAATTCCAAGGGTGCTGTGTCATGAAAATTAAAGTTAAGGGTATGAACACGTTCCTGGGTGACAGTACTTTTGAATTCATTACGGTAATTTCGAATATTTTTTCATTTGTACCCTTTTTAAGGAACACAAAAAACACATGGTGTGCAAAATTAGGAATAATATATTCTTGATTTTAAGCTTTTGCCGTGTTCTACATGTAATATGTTTTCTTTTGGCTAATTCCCTGGCGTCTGAGTTCTAATAGCCGATGTTTCATGACCCAGAGATAACTTAAGAAAAACCGAGAGGGCAGCACTAAAGACCCTAAAAGACAACACGAATCTCACCGTTCTACCAGCAGACAAAGGCAACGTTATGGTGGTACTAAACACTTCAGACTACAAACAAAAGATCTCCTTCCTTCTGTAAGACCCAGCATATAGAAAACTGGCCAAGGATCCCACGGATGCAATAGAATGGAAAACCACGTTACTATTAAAAAAATCCTTGCTAACCTAAGAGACATGCCGACAACCGTGTCCAGCTGGCTCCAGACCCCCAAGAATGTACGGACTGCCCAAGTTACATAAAGAAGGGATTCCACTGAGACCCATTGTCAGCAACATTGGCGCCCCCACATACCAACTCTCCAAGCACTTATCAGGACTTCTTAACCAACTCACCGGAAAATCAGCACACCACGTCAAGAACTCATTCCACTTCACTGAGATACTGAAATCACTAAAAGTTAAACCAGGGGATCTAATGGTCAGCTTCGATGTGATGTCTCTATTTACAAAGTTCCAGTGGAAGAATCACTTACACTGCTCAGTCAACACTTCAATAATGAGATCCTGGCATTATACAAACATGCGCTTACATCCACCTATTTCTGCATCGATGGTCAGGTTTACAAACAAACAGACGGAGTAGCCATGGGCTCCCCACTCTCCCCAGTCGTCGCCAACGTCTACATGGATGACTTCGAGATGAAAGCTATGGAAAAAGGCACACACAAGCCTGCCTGCTGGTATAGATATGTGGACGACACATTCGTCATCTGGCCACATGGACAAGAAAAACTAATGAATTTCCTAAACCACCTCATTGGGAATCACAACAATATACAATTCACCATGGAAACAGAAGAAGAAGGTCACCTCCCATTTCTGGATATTGACATATACAGGAAGATGGACGGCTCCCTTGGACACAAAGTCTATCGGAAACCCACCCA
>Ga0136643_10013424_pt1 | contig 12254 bp, 5 predicted proteins | sample TergutLab28metaG_FD_96883 | JGI IMG/M metagenome (GOLD analysis project Ga0136643, IMG submission 96883) | Labiotermes labralis P1 segment gut microbial communities from Petit-Saut dam, French Guiana - Lab288 P1 (version 3) (version 3) | ecosystem: Host-associated > Arthropoda: Insects >...
GTGTGGGGGGGGGGGGGGGGGGGACAGAGAGAAGGAGATTACACGCTCTACATGGTAGACCTTTTGGAGTGAGATGAATGAATATTTTAGCTTGGAAAATATCTATGCAAAAGTAGTGACTGAATACAGAAATTCATGTAAAATGGATACAATTTCAAGCAACAAATTCAGTAACTGTAGCAAGTCTTATTCTTTGCAGTAATGTTGGTATAAATGTTACAAATACCTGTAAGACTTAGCAAGTTCATGAATTGTTCTGTCAACATTTGTTGCAGGAAAGTACGAGAAGCACCTGTGGAGACAGAAAAAAACACAGAGGAGATTGAGGTTAAGGAGTTCCAGAGGAGCAGAAAAGAATCAAAGAAAGAGGACGCACGTGCAGAGAAGTACAACAAGAAGGGTAAGACAAAGCAAGCAGGAGAAGAGTCATATGTTAGCCAGGAAAAGAAGAGACCAAAGGAACAGGAGGCTAAATCTTACAAGAAAACAAAACAAGATGAGAAACAGAAAACACACGTCGTGGAAGAGGTCAATGGGGATGAATTTATAGAAAGTAACGAAGCAGACAATGAAGGTGAAGAGAATGTGTCATGTTTCCCAGAGAAACATAATGAAGAAAATAAGCTTCATGTGGAAAGTGTGCCAAGCAAGAAGAGCTACTGTGTAAATAAGAACACTGTGAAAGATGAACTTGATGTGATGAGTGAAGATGAACTTGATGTCACAAGTGTACCAAGCAAAAAGAGTAATTGTATAAATAGGAACGTTATGAAAGATGAAACACACAAAGAGAAGCCTGCTGTACTGCAGGATGATACAGTTGATGAGAATGTCCCTGCCAGAAAATGTTATTACAAATAATATGTGAGTTTTTCTGAAAGTAGTCAAGTATGTCAGGTGAATAGCTTTAATGAACTCAAGTATAACGAAGCATTTCAAATAAAGTTTTTCTCTTGTTGTAACTGCAACATCATGCAGAATTAAGTATTTTCTTAAATAAATACGTTTGATGCTGTATATTCCTGACACATTGTTGTCATAGTTCTGCATACTTTGTAATTCACATCTTAGTACCTTAACTGCAAAATCTTATTCCTAAGATTCATCTCTGTCAGAAATGTCATAAACACAGGTCCGATTCTCAACAGTTGCAGATTTATCAAAACTTGAATGTTAGAAACAGAATATGTGAACAATTACTGCCATAAAAGTTGTCATTAATGACTACCCTCAGTTCCAGTACACATCCTTTCAAGTCGGTGAATTGAGAACATACAACTTAGCAGTTCATGAAGCAATGAATTTCATGTTTCCACTTTTTATATTGCATCTCATATTTCATACGACCCTCACAGACATAAACCTGGGTGAGTGAGGTCGAGATCTTGATGGCCAATGCTGTGGGCCACCAAAACTGATCCTTCTGACCACAAAAGTGATGATTAAAGACACTTCCAATGCATGGTTACAGGGAGAGACATTCCAGCATGTTAGACGTAAAAGCACCATGTTTCCAAACGTATATTCTGTAACAGGTGCAGCTTCCTTGACTAGTGGATCAGTGGTGATTACAAACGGCATCAAACAAAAAGGAGCAATGAGAGTTTTAGCATTCCAGAGTGGTCAGGTTAAGCAGCATGGTTTGTGATGACTGATTGCCTGACTACACCTGCTGTCCCTAAAGCAGCCTACAGCAGGATGAGGACAATGAACTCTGACAGTAAGCTGTAGGTATTAGTTGTGCCACTTATCACATTAACCCCTGATGATAGAGAGATAGACGGTCTCTGAAATGCTGGACATAAACTCACCATTCATATGGCATGTTGCCCAAAATGATTTCACTGCAGATGAAACTAATAATATGAAACATACAACAAAATAACAACTCCCAAACCACCTGCATTCTGGACTCCCATTTAAAAACATTTCCTACTGCTATTGCCCAGTACAGCAACCTCCAGCCCAGGGCAGTTTTTTTTTTATTGTGCCATGATCACACTCCATAAACCTGGTGTTGAATAAGGAATCACTATACTTATATAAATAAAAAATGTAGGTACATACCCTCTGTCTGATAAACATGTTGCTCTGACTAGTTTTTTATATAATTGAATGTTATATCTTAAAGTGTGTTGTTTTATATGTACCAGTACTCACACTCTTAATAAAGGTGGATGGGTCCAGAATGAAACTAGAAGATATAAAGAAAGGTACATCAAAATATTCTGTACTGGCACTGAGATGACAAGGTAGTTTACTTACAAAAAAAAAAATGGCAGAATGAGCTTATCCAAGGTAAAATACATATAAGATGCAATTTTTACTCAACATTACTGTATCAGAGATCTAAAACACAAACTGATTTTTAAGAGAAGATTGTATATTTGGATGGAAGAAACTAAAAACATGAATCTTGTCACACTATTGCAATGAAGGAGGGAAGAATGTAATGTTATTCAAAAGCCATATTTTCAAAGAAGTTCATCAAACTGCATATCACATTATTGGGTACCAATCCATGCACACCTATGCAAGCAAGTACAGAAATCTAACACACACTACCTTAAAATACTCAGTGATGTGACAGAAGGGAAAATAAACCTAACAAATGCTACATTCTAAAACAGTTGCTCTAGACATAAAGTATTTCCATATTTCCCAACTGTCGCACACACACTTTGTCGTTTGTCAGTTTCCATGTTGCTCTAAGTGCATGAGAACAGTTCAAGTAAGTTGTCAGAGTGGTACCATAACTGCACCAGTGCTCTAGATTCAAGCACTCTCACTTCTGTTATTATTCTAGAAATGACGTGGAATATCAACTTCATGATAACCACAAAACATTCTATTATGGATTGGCCTACTGCTTTTCTGATCGAAGAGACTAATTAAACCCCCTCTCAAAAAAAATAGAGTTGAAGCATTCAATCACCTCAGGGGTATTTCAATTATATGCAAGAGACCATCATTATTATTTTCACAATCTTTTTCATCTCTTCTCCTGCCTCTTCCTCCTCTTCCATTTCTTCCCTTTCCATAGTATGTGGGTTTACAGAAGTCCAGGGATCTTAATGTACTGTCATTAATACCCACCTTAAGTAATAGCGAAATAGACTGGCAGGTAAATAAAGCAGGCATTTCTCTTCATGAAAGCTTCAATCAATTCCAAGGCAGCATTTACAGTATTCTGTGACAACTGAGGCAAATTTTTCTTTCAAACTCATGACTTTCAAATGCCAGTCACCATGTACAATCTATCACTGGTCCACAGGGTGCAACTGGTCCAAACAATAATCACTTACTAGATTCCCATCTGGGATTTGATTTTTGAGCTGCCACTTAATATTGCATTATAGTTGTGGCTTGTGGATTCATAATTCAGGTGAATACCAGTTATTCTCACTGAAATGTTTTGTGGGTTTGCTCATTCTGTCCAGGATAATGCATTAAAACAGGCCAAATACAATCTCACATATTTTCTAATTTGTCATATTCATACTTGTCCACCCATTATGTACTGCACAATCTATATAGCTGAGAAAAGACTAATGAAGTGGGAAAGAAAGAAAGAAGGAAAGAAAGAAAGAAAGAAGGAAAGAAAACACACACACATATATATACACATACACAGCTGTCACATGGAATCAGAGTAACAGAGTTGGGTCAGTTTAAGCAGACCATCAGTACAACAACAAACTTTTAAAACAGTCACTCCAACCAGTTGCAGCACTGCACAACAACTTTCATGTCATAAGGGCAATTTGAAAATCTTCAAACCTTCTGCAGGCTGCACACCAATTCTTAACAGTAAAAGTCTCTCTTTAAGAAAATTTTATTTTATATTTAGTGATTAAGGGGCTACAGTTACTACTAATTATCAATAAAAAATAATCTAGCAATTATTTATGATTTCAAGTTTCAAACTTACATTCTTTTTGGTAATTTTTCAAAACAAACAAATCAGAAGAGGATAATACCAGGGAGCAAGCATCTTCATTTTTAATATGATAATTAATGACTTACTGATACAAATAAAATTAAGAAAGTCATAACAGCAATCATCGCAGATGACCTAGTTGTTTGGACATCACTACCAAAATGTCAACAATGTCGACTTATAAATAAAGTATGAAGAACTATCCTCAGCAACTGGCGTAAAGAAAATACCATGACAACGAATACAGAGAAAAGTTTCTGAACAGATTTTCACAATCAGCCTGCAAATCAATATAATAAACCTGTTATGTATACACACATTCTGAACTACCTAGGAATGTATATGGATAGAAAACTGACATGTACATGTAGAAACCATGTAGAGAAAACAGTTGAAAAATTAAGACAAAACCAAATATCCTACAAAAGTCTTTTAATCTTCCTAATTTTATAAAAATAAATATCTGAGCTGACCTTTCAAGTTAGTATGCCACTGAAAGCCAGCACAAATTCTGGAACACAATGGTGAAGAACACAAATATAATTCTCGATTTCCCAACAGGAGACAACATGGCAACCTCTCAACTAATCGTTGGCCACGCGTGTCAGGTGGCTTGCTTATACAGACTGTCACTTTAGCCATACCCAGTGTGTGTCTTATGAAGGGAAGATATCTCCACAATGAAACATCATCTTCCAGATTGCGTAGCTTTAAACTCTGGAAATACTCAGTCACTTATAAAACTACTTCTATACTGGAATGCTAAAAGTCAAATGGAATTTCCCTTAGCATCACAGCATTAACTACTACTACTAAATTCTCTTTGAAGAATGGGAAAATGTCAGTGAGAAGCTTGCTTTGTTCCTTTGTCACTGATCATTTTTACTCTCATAGAATTCCCTTATATGTAATTAAGACTGAAATATACTTGAACAAATTGTTATCAGAACATACTTAAAACTGAAGAAGTAAGGGGGATTGTGTAGCTGACAATTCCATGATTTTCTCACTCCTTCCAGTATAAAGTTCCTCACAGACAATGTTTGCTCAAGCAATACACACGAAACCTGTCACAATGTAAATATTTAACTTTGGATGCAAAGTTCACCAGATCACTTAAAAGTTGTCCTTCATTCTGAAGAAAAAACACGAGATAAATATGTTTAAAAAATCTCGGGGTTCACAAACATAAGTCTGGCAGACTGCAGGTTACACACCACTCAGTTACAATATGAATTCCACTGCTTTCTGTGCCATCCACAAAAACAAGACTGAAACACAGGACTATAATTCAGTGAGTTTGTATGTAACCAGATAACCATCTCACACCTGATCATGCTCCCATGAAGTCAGACTGGCCCTTATGGTCTAAATTTGTTTAATGGAAGCAATGTCTACAAAACATATGGCGTAACTGCAACTATACAGTCTAGCCCACAAAAACTGTGAAACCAGAAGTAAATGTCAAGGTTGCATCAAAATTCAGGTTTCAAATGTCAATGCGTGTAGTGGCAAATCCCTGACTACAATGCATTGTATTATTATTATTATTATTATTATTATTATTGGTGGTGGTGGTGGTGGTGATGGTGGCAACAGCAGCAGCCATAGTTGCAGTAGGGGTGGTGGTACCGGCAGCAGTTCACATTTGTATTTTAATAATTCTTCTGCTAGAACCCATCTAAAATTCAAATCCAGGCCAATACTCTAAGCCACAATGTGTATTACTGTATATTTCCAGCAAAATAACACACAACACAAAAATCTGAAGACATTTACTAACAGCAGCAATTTACTACTATTATATGATCCTATTTTATCTGAAGGTGATGTAAACTGAATGGTGTCCCAATTATATCAGGCAGATGTGGCAGGCCCAGTTTCTTGTTGTTCATTTCCCCAGTAACACTGTTAGTGAATTTTCTTCACCTCATCAATTACAGCTACACACCACTCCATGTTCACATCTATAATTTCGCTACCTGATGTCATATGGTATGATACAATTGAAGCAGACCTCGTGTATGCTACAAAGACATGTGGGGGGAGAGGAAGCAAAGCTCCACTCATTCTTAACCTTGGCACTAGATGGAACATATAAATCCTTTAGTTCCTGAATATGTAATTTATTCCAGTGCCTTCTTCTACACTAGGATGAAGGAGCCAAAGTAATTACAGAAAGCATTCCACTTTTAAGTTGCTAAAATCCCACAGTCACTGTTCAAATGGTGGTTGTCTTTTGATCCTTCACATTATGCAGTGTGCGGGCTTGCACCAGAGTTTCAGAGGAAGCATTTACTGCACAAGCCTATATGATAACATGTCACCTGAAATTATGTAACAAACAAAATACACCGCATGGCATAAAATCACCAAAGACATGATCATCCTGTGCTGTGACTGTGGAGTGAAGATGATATGCCCTGTGTCTTGTGACATAATGCCCTTTCCCATTATCCACAATCCCTTCATCTATCCCTTTCCTACATCCACGTTCTGACCGGCTTGTAACACCACTCTGTTTTGTAAATTTTTTATCAACATCTTTCCAAAACTGTTTCTTGTTTCTTTAAAAATTATGTTCTAGGTAAAAGGACTTACTGCAAGGTCCTTGTATGACTGCCTGTAAGGTAAGGTTCTTGTTTGATTTCAATTTGTTTTATTCCTGCTGCACCATTCAAGTTATTGTTATACTTGATTCATAGTTTATTGATAGTGGAGGTATGGAGTGTGAGTGAACAACTGCTAATGTGGGCCATTCAGTCTTCACAGTACAACAGACTGCATTACTTTGTGTTTGTTTACTTAATTATCTTGTAATACATCTGTTATATGTGTTGCTAATTGCCTCTGTTGGGGAACTAAATGTTTTGCTCATCACACTTGGCACCTTCTAGTTACCCTTTGGCATTTCTCGGATTGGTTAGAATCAGAAAATTTGGAGGTCACAATGCAAACCGACACGGTTACATATGTGGTGCAATCCAATAGTTTCCAACTTTATTTCTCACCAATGAAGACGAAGATGACAACAACATTTACGTCCCAATCAATGATGTTCAATCCCAAGTAACAACTACTTGCGACATCATATGGTGAGCCCAGCAACAGCACCACTGCTCAGAGCATTTTGTGGAGTACATTGTTTGCAACTTAGTAAGTGCATCCTACAATTTTTCTTGAATCATGGTGCCCCTTCCCTTAAACACCATATTGAGTTTGTGCAGGAGGGGGGAAGTCACATGATGCTAAATCTGGTGAGTCTGGAGGTAGTGACAAGAGTCAGTGTATATTTAGATAGAAATTCACACACAGATAAAGCAGAGTGGGCAGGTGCATTGTCACAATGGAGAAACCAATACCCCATATTCCACTTTTTAGGTCATTTTCATTTTCAAGGTTAACTGATCCAAATCAAATTCCCAATTTGTTAGCCATTTCAAAGATAATGATTCTTCTGTTCCTGAGAATAATACCTTCACTCAATCCACATTTTCATCTGTTTTACTTGTCCATGTACTGAGGATCTGGCACCTTCAACTGAAGTCACACCACCTCCATACTTCGAAAAGCACTAAAAAAACTTGAGTTCTTCCCATTCTCTGCATTCCACAAGCTACTTTAACATTTCACAAGTTTCTGTAACATTTTTCCCTGCCTTAAAGCAAAATTTTATGAACCTATGCAGTTCCTTTTGGTCTGCCATTTGCTAGGTATGCTAAAATTGCAAATGCAACAACCTGAAATTGCACTTAACAAGATATTACTCAACAATCACATGTGCTACAGCCTCATTTTAAGCAATGAATAACTCAGCAGACTCTAATGTATCTCCACTCAGTGGAAGAACTAAACACCAGCAGCAGTAGTGTCATGTCACAGTCAGCCTGGAAACTATACGATAGCTGATGGATTTAGTGATGGAAAATAGAGTTCAGTCCTACCTGAGCTGTTGAATGGCAACTGTTCACTCACGGCCACATAGTCACCTGAGGTGCAGTTATCAGAGTATGGCATGCTGAGATCATCAAACCAAAGCACCAAGTAGTGGTCTGGCGGACCAATAAGTTGCCACGTGCAGTCTAAATTGTTGGAATACTCCCCTGGGTAAGATGGTAAAGTGACACGGCCTGAATTGCCTCTAATGGTGCCTCCACAAGTAGCTGCAAGAAACATCACATTTAAATGAGAGATGGAAGTTTATGGTATGTGGTTCATAACACTGTATCAAGAGTCAACCAAGACATATCATTACCTCTCAGGATATGCAAATGTAAAACAGACAGTTCATGGAGCTGGCAAGGAAGGCAACTCAAAATCCAATACTTATGGATTTTTGGATAATAATCAAAATTTTAAAAATTAAGAAAGTAAGTATGCCAAACATTTATATCAAAAGTCAAAATAAACTTTAATAATGTTGTTATTCTATCCTCAACACAGTTATATTCAACATATACCTCAACAAAATCCATAAAAATGCCATTACTTTGCTTACTTGCAAGGTTATGAATCCAATTCCACTTCTAATAGTGGGATGAATACATTTGGTTCACACTTCCTAATTTTGCTTTTCAGTGTTTGGGCAGATAACATCCAAACATGTGTGGCCCATGGGACAAAACACTAACCAGAAAAAGCCCCCAAAAAATCAAAATACCTATATTAACACAAATATAACAAAATAGATATAAAAACAACAAAACTGTAATACATAAACAGAACAGTGCTCATACTTGATTCAATTACAAAATACAGGCCATTCTTTTAATGAAGGTTAAATCTAGTCAATTCTGGCTTGTAGAACAACTTCACCCCTTGCAACCATTAATTTAAATAATACAGCAAAACAAACTTAATTAGACCTGGCTCCACACACATCAAGACAGATGAGTTCCCCCTCCAAGCCACACCTCTCTACTGCAGGCCAAATTAGCACAGCCCCTCCCCAGCTGGACAAATAGCATGGAGGCACACATAATGACACAAAATTGCAAACTAAAACCTCATGAATAACACATCATGAGCAGTGACGGGTATGTATGGAACAATCATAACAACATAAGCTGTCTTAAAATGAGCTTACAAATGCATAACAAATGCAGAAGGTCATTTACAATAATAAGCCACTGAACCCTTTGGAATGGTGGCTTGGAAAGTTCTCAAGGCCATCAGAACAACGTCTCCATTGACCCAACAGTGCCAAAAGGCACTGAATGATATCTCTACTGAGCATGTGGTTGGGCTGTATTGGGTCCCTGAACATGCTGGGGTACAAGGAAATGAGATCACCGATAAGCTCACAAGAGACGGCTCTACTGTAAAGTTTGTTGGCCCCGAGCCAGCCTTGGAAGTCTCTAGGCAGGATATAACAAGAAGGATCAGACGTTTGTTGGTTAACCAGCATTGCGTATGGTGGCGAGGTCTTGGTAACACCCAAAGACAGACTTGAGAATTAATTTCAGGACCCTGTCTGGATGCCAAGGCTAGGTTTCTGTCCTTTAACAGGATACAATCCACGGCTCTTACTGGCCTTCTTACTGGGCATAATACCCTGAGGTGACATCTCCATCTAATGGGGCTGTCAGTCCATTGTGTAGGAGGTGTGGAGCAGAGGATGAAACCTTGGCCCACATTCTTTGTGAATGTGAAATTTTGGCTCCCATCAGACATGTATATCTGGGCTCCTTCCTCTTGGAGCCAGAAGACATTAATAGTATAAGTCTGGGGGCCATCTAGAACTTTAGCAAAGTAACAGGGCTCCCATGAATTGATATGGGGCAAAAAGGGCCCGTCAATTAAGGCCTAGGTGCATCGGGTCCATAAGATCTCGAACCCAATCATAAATCAATCAGTCAATCAATCAAACCTTTGGAATCAGAATGAATGTCTGGTGTGATGTGCAAAAGAACAGAATTTAAATGACAGCTACACAAAGAAGGCCATGATATGCCATCACCAATACCTGATGTTTGGCATTTTAAGCATCATACTGTGTGATGGATACTCATACACCAAACATAATGCACCAAGGAGTCGAGTACATATGTTATTTCACAACTTACATTGAACACAACCATGTAACTACAGAAAAGATTTGGATTATATTCTATTTTAATACAACACTTTTCACCCCAAATAAGAAAATGAATAATGACCTACAATTTGTCAAACATTTCACATGACACTCTGTATACCATGGCTGAACAGCCCTTGCTCAGGTAATTTATGGTTCAAAGGAAACTCTTCCTCCAGCAAGTACAATATATGAGCTTGCACACAAGCACACGAGGGCACACACACACACATATTCAAAGAAACTGGACACTTAAGTCATTTCGCAAATTATAAAAAAAATTAGGTTATCACAAACAGTAACTATTCTTTACAGGATGCGGTTCCTTCCTTTGACAACATCAAAATACACAGGAGATAAGACACTAAAGAAGGAATAATGCTCAAATAAAGAAATGAAATTGCTTGGTTTATGTGAAAGTAACTACATATAGCTTGTCATCTCATAGTAACATGGCACCTTATAAACCTGGAGGCACTTGGTGGCCCAGTTGGTTGAGACACTGCACTACAAGCTGGAAGGTCATGGGTTCGATTCCCAAGGGGTCACGGGATTTTTTCATTCACTTAATCCTTCTGTCCAAACTATGGCCCTGGGGTTGACTCGGCTTCTAACATAAATGAGTATCATGAATATATCCTGGGGGTGAAGGTGAACAGTGTGTAGGGCTGACAACCTTTCCTCCTTCATGTGCCAACTGTCTAGAAATTCTGGGGGCCCCAAACTCCTGGTGCCCTAAGGGCTAACACGGTAGCATATTCTAGTCCTATGAACCCCAATATTGGTGGAGACATACTGTTCGCTTGTCACCTCTATTATCACTGCCATGAAAAAAGGATAGATCTTACCTATATTGACAACAGCTTTGAATCCATTCTTGGGGTCAGTCACATTTGTGAAGAAGCGGATATACAGCATGTTGCCCCTTGTGTACTGGGAACTCGGAATTTCTTTGCAAAATGTATCGATAATTTCTGAATTGACAGTTGCTCCTTCACGTAGTTCCACAAATGCTTGGCGACAACTGTCAACACACAACACACTTTTACCATTACAACCAAACTTACATGGGCAATGACAATGTTACTCACCATATAAACAACTAAAAAAAACAAAAGTCTCATCTCGTTAAATATTTCAACAATTGTGTTACATTGATAGTTTGGTGGGTATTTAGCAAAGTAAACAAACAAGTTTATTTCAGTGTCTGCTTAAACCAGCATCTCCCAGTTATTCAAATGTTGCATGCAAGTAACTATTCCTTTACTTATTAAACTTAAAAATAAAGGTTAAAAAAATTATAAAATGTATTAACTCTTTAAATAACTGACTGATTTCATAAAGTAGAACTCTTCTTGCAAACCTCAGAGTCACTCAGCTAGTTAAAGAAATTCAATGCCACTTACATGCAACATGAAGGTTTATTACTGTGTTCACTACAGCTCACAACTTCACATCTGTTCTCAGCCAGATGACCCTGGCTCCCACCATCCCACCACATTTCTTGAAGGTCAAATTAACACTACCCCACCATCTACATTTTTTTTCTTCCATGCAGTCTCTTCCATTCAGGTTCTTCAACACAAGTTGTGTATACATTTATCATTGCTCTAATATGTACAACATGTGTTCCTATTTCATCCTTGATTTCATCAATCTAATAGCATTTGGAAAGACTACAATATGAAGCCCCCTACTGTGCCATATTCCCTAGCATCCCATAACTTCCCTCTCTCTGATCCAGATATTCTCATCACACCCTATTCTCAAACACTGTCACTGTATACTCATCCCTTAATGTGAAAGAACAAGTTTCACAACCATGTAATATAAGAAATGAAATTACACAGCTTTCTACTTGTTAATCTTTAGACAGTGCACAGTATAAGAAAATTCCTTTAGGAATTATAAACTAGCTGTAACTTTAACAAAGTATTGCTGATATTATGACAAGGAGGATGGATGGGTGAGCAGATAGATATGATCTTCACATAGGTCTCCAATTCACTTAACAGATTTGCTCCTGTATCTGACCATGGTCAGAAAAGTTTCTTTTTGTACAAAGCTCCCACATCTGAATATAGTTGGATAAGAGCACAGTAGGACTGGGGACACATGGTGGCACAGTTGGTTGAGGCACCTTGCTACAAGCCAGAAGGTTGAAGGTTCGATAGTGTCATTGGAATTTTTCATTGGCATAAGAAAAGAAAAGAATAGAAAAGAAAAGAGAAGAGAAGA
>Ga0136643_10013425_pt1 | contig 12253 bp, 6 predicted proteins | sample TergutLab28metaG_FD_96883 | JGI IMG/M metagenome (GOLD analysis project Ga0136643, IMG submission 96883) | Labiotermes labralis P1 segment gut microbial communities from Petit-Saut dam, French Guiana - Lab288 P1 (version 3) (version 3) | ecosystem: Host-associated > Arthropoda: Insects >...
TGCCTTCCCCCCCTTATTAAGCGCCCGGGGGTTGTTCGAGTGAGGGAAAAAAAAAAAAAGGGGTGTCGGGGGGGGGGGGGGGGGGGGGGGGGGGGGTGGAGGGGAATACGAGGTACAGGTAAGTGAAACGGAACGAGGGAGGTGTTGCAATGGTCGATCTGTGTGTGTCTTCTTTCCGTGACTTCAGTATGGTTGACCCATCATTGTTCGAGTGTCGGCCGGAAAATATGTTCATATGTGTTACGTGTCTTTTATGCTCTTAATTCCGTGCACTGATAATGATTTGTGATAATTTACCAACAAATGTCACAATTTTCCATTTACACAGTTATGTTACCTAAAACATTGTTTTATGCAAGATCGTTTAATGTACTTTCTCCCTGGTAATGATCCCACATCGGTGGAAACGTGTAGGAGTTTCTAATGTACTACCATCTCAATACTTTCTCACACAGTCCCTGCCACATTTGATACATTTGTTATTTAGTGTGACGAGCTTTCCCATTCCCTCTTGATAGGCGGTTGTGTAAGAACTGTTTTACTTCGCAATCATATTTACATTTGTGGCCGCCAGTAATTTGCTTCAGTGCTGGTAACGTGTCGGATGACCGTGAAGCCCTGATCATCTCTTACGAAGATTGGAGCGGTAGGTTCTTCCGCAATATGGACACATAACCACCATTACTACACGGCGCTACGTACTAGAAGGTATATCCTTCATTGGTTTGAGGTTGACAGAATTTTGATGTAGCTGTCTGCTAGTTTTACGGAGGACATCCCGCTGTGCTTATGAACCGAAACATGTCATTATATTTCCTTCAAACACAACCACGTTGTAGGCAACCAACAAGATACAACAAATTCCGTTTATTGATCTTGACTGTATATACATTCAAAAAGTGCTCCTCAGGATGGGCGAGTTTGTCGCCCGAAAAATGTAGAAGCGATTTAAAAAGATCAATAAGCGGCCGGCAGTTATATCGGTGCATTGTACCAAAAACTGTAGGCCTATATACAGTCAAAAAGTGCTCCTGTTGATGGGAGAGTTTGTCACCCGAAAAATGTAGAGCCGATTTAAAAAGATCAATAAACGGATTTTTTTTTTTGCATCTTGTTGGTTGCTTACGTCGCTGTTCAAATGATGCACGGTCTCACAAACACCAACAACCACGTTATTTTATTCAGAAATGACTACAGGTTTCAGTCTAAAAAGACAGACTGCAGATTATGTTTGTTATGTGGGATTCCATATAACAAGCACAATTTGCACTGCATTACACCGTATTTTAAAGCGTTTGTGATTGTGGCCTGATGGTGGTCTTTTTTAGGCCGAAACATGTAGTCATTTCTGAATAAAATAATTTCGTGTTTAACGGAAATATTAACGATTTGTTGTCGCTGTTTTCATGTGGATGTTTTAATTTTTTTCTTCGAATCCGGGGTTCTAGTTAGGATTACATTACGCATGCAGGCATTGTAATGGTAGCATTAAAGAACACAGGAATGTGATTATTCAGAGTGACCTTAAGATGAATCTTAGTTCTCGTGTATATAGAACACAAATGAGTTTGTTCTTTGCCTTATTTGCGTCCTTTTCCCAGTTGTACTTGGTTTTGCACTTTGCGTGTGTCGTGATGCCGTGTATTTGCGATGTGTCTGTTGCGGACACTAAAGCGAAAAGAAACGTCTTCTGCAAATAATAGGTGACCTTGGGCTTCAAACATTTTTATTGGTCGTTGGTTTTTTGTACAGGTCATACCAAGTGTGTGTGTTTATTCAGTCCCCCCCCCCCCCTTTTTTTAGCGTTGAATGTAGCTTTTAAGTAATACTGTCTGAAAGCTGGCTCGTAAATACGTTACTGGGTAACCATGTTTTCTATCTGTTGCGTTCGTTCGCGTTGTGTTCTGAATGCAGTTGTGTTTTCTCGGTAAAACTGCCAAATTAAGACAGTTTTACGGCACGAAAGAAAGTTGGAACTCTGGATAATGTGGCATGTTTAAACAGTCTTGACAACTTTATTCCTAATTTATTTCCATCGCTTTAATGAAAATCGTGGTAGAATCATCGTAATAAAAATTTCCTCGGGTAGTTTGTAGCTGATTTGAAGTGTCACGTTTTAAGGTCGTGGCTTAGTTTGTAAAGATTTGCAGTCTATCATATTTTCACTGTGTGTGTGTGTGTAGGTCTGTATATATTGGAGCTGTATATTAAGAAATGTAAATTTAGAACATGCGCATTGAGGTCGTTTCTGACAGTGAAGATTTTTACTTTTGCAAATTATGGCCAGTAATACTTATTAAGACAGGATAATTGGTAACTTTTAATTCCTTGCAGCACCGTAAATTCTTTCCGGAACCTTATGTTCCAGTAGCTACTTGTTACTTCACAATTAACTGAAGGACATTACAATTCTGGGGACCGCGGTAACACAGTGGTTAAAGCGCTGTGCTACAAAGTGGAAGGTCGCTGGTTCGATTCCAAATGGTGTCATTGGAATTTTTCATTGACATAATCCTTCCGATCGCACTATGGCCCTGGGGTCGACTCATTCTGTGGGAGAAATGAGTACCAGGAGTATTACCTGGGAGTAAAAAGCGGCCGGTGCTTAAGGCTGACAACCTTACCACCATCCTGGGCCATGGTCACGTAATATGGGAACCTTAAGTTCCTGGAACCCTCTGGGCACCTCGGGCCTTTAATGGGACTGGTTTACCTTTCACCTTTTTTACATTACAGTTTCATAGAATTTCGAGACCTTTGTTTGTTGGTAATTTTAATTCTGTGTAGAATCGTATATTCTTTACGGAATTTCATGTTTAAGTTAAGTGCCTGATACTTCTGGATTAACGGTAAAATTCTTATAGAAATTCGAGACCTTACTGATTATTTTGAGGTGCGTTCGCAGCCGTGCAGGGAGACTACAGAGATTGATTTCTTCATCGTATCCATCGGTCTGTCTGTGCTTAACACAACTGAAGATGACCGGAACTGATCTTTACAAAATTGGATTTTATGACTTCCACTGACATTTGCCGAGTCATGTGAATTGCAATTAATGCCGGACAGTTTTAACGTCACTTTACACGAAGAATTACACGTGTTTTGTGGCCGTCTGGAACGAAAGTTGCCAGATGTTTATCGGCGAAGGATGTTTCGTAGGAAAGTGGTAGAAAGAAAAACATCTTATGTGCAGGGCACTGACTGCATAAGGCCTACGATTCCCGGGGATAATTGTACGAAGGAGACATAAATTGAATAGTTGTCTACCGAACTGAACAGGATTTTAATAGCTGATTTTGATCTCCCGTTTTTGTGGTTAATAATCGAAAGATGATACTTCCCGCCGGAATTTACGGTTCTCTGTTATATTTAGATATGGAATAGAATTAGAAGAGAATAGATAAGAATAGAATACAATGATTGCGAGTCCTTTGGGTCCCGATGCACGTAGGCCTTCGACAGTCCATTTGTACCCCTTAGACTGATGTTCAAGGTATGGTATCCCCATCCCTTTAATAAAGTTCCAGATTTACCCCAGACTGAATTCTGACATCCTCAAGAAAAATGAGCCCAGATCAGTATGTATGAGTGTCGCTAGAGCTTCACACACACACACACACACACACACAAAGAAGAAGAAAAAGAAAAAGAGGTTTCCTCCTTTGCTCCACACCTTCTACACAGGGGACTGTCAACAAGCCCCATTATGTAGAGATGTCTTCTGAGGGTGTATTGTCCAGTAAGAAGGCCAGTAACTGCCCTGGATTGTATCCTGTTAAAGGACTAGTCTTAACAGCAGGAGAAGGGTCCGAGATCAGTTCGCGAGCTTGTCAGATTTAGATGTAATTGGACGTATCGCTGCTTCCTCTACTTCGTTACAGTTAGACCTGTATATGAGAGCGAACACACCATTATTAGTACGCTGTGCATAGATTGTTCATGAGTTCACGATTTATCCTTATTCTTGGTTGCGTTGTAAGTTCAGTTAGCCGACAGTTAAGTTCCACTCTTAGCTCGTCAGACCTGTACTGCAGAATTTGCGTGCAGTTTGCTGTTTTGTGCGATTGCTGTCTTTCAGAGTGTCGTGCTGGGACGCATAAGTACCAAAGCTTACCTTCGATTTCAGTTTAAAAAATATCAGTTGGGGGCTTTAAAATTGTAGTTTTGTTGTAGATCCGAATAATAGATCGCATTAAATCCATTAGGTAGACGGGGGCTTTGGAGAGGAAATACACGGCCAGACACACGGTTAGTTATGTATTTGATTCATGCACTTCGTGCATGAATGTGGGAAACTATCTTTACGTACGTCTGTGTTATGACTGGCGATTATTCTGAGACGACTGGAATGGGAACGCTCAGGCGAAAGAAGGTTTTAGAATTACCCCTCGGCTTGGATGGTGAAATAAAGTGGAAGGAAGATAGGGTGGTTGGAAGACAGGGCAGGGAAAACTAATTAGGGGTGAAGAAACAAGGCCACCATATAATTTTGTATTCTTTTCAAGCATGAGTAGCTCAAAGACCCGTTGTCATATATCTGATGAGAGGAAAATGTGTCAGATTCGTGTGAGTATTTTGAATCTTTTTCTTGCAACAGGCTTTTTGTAAAGTATGTTAATCAGCCCCACATCCAGTGTATTCCCCTTCCCTCCCAAAGAATCTTTTTAAAGTTTTTAACCAAAAGCGCTTGGCACAGAATGTTGTAATGTTTCATTTCTTACTAACTCGCCGTCATATTGGTTAGGTCTGTGTTATCCAATTCGACGCTGACTTTGCAGATTGTAGTACTTCCAAAGAACACACTTATCAGAAATGAAATAATATGGACAGCCTGAAAGTGAACGGTAACCATATCTTTCCGGCCAGCGTTATTGCATGTGTCCAACGGAGGAGCCTGTAATTTTTGCACCCGCAGCCAGTTTGAAATCGTGTGCCTACTTCCTCCAGTTTTGTTGAACACGGCGCTGTTTCCCGTTTCTCATTTCCACACCAGCAACATTCAGTTGTTTTTATTAACGTTGTTTAACAGTTCTTCGAAATTCTCTGCGCGTAAGGTCATCACGTCCCTATTGTAGTTCAGTATCTGTCGACAGCAGTGTATGTTGGAGTAGAACACATTTTGGAAAACTATGAATATTTTTCCAAAACGATGAAACTATGAATAGTTTTCCAAAACGATGTCATACATCATCTTCGGAAGATGGTGTATGACATCTGAATTCATTAACTTGACGGATTTTTTATTGTATGTATTGAAATTTTGATTTCACTTCGTGTTTATGCAGAATATGAATAGATATTTTGTAGCTTCATTTTGTTTTTAAAAATGAAATCTGAAGATGGTGGCCATTCCTGTCCCGGAAACGCAGTGCGTTAAAGTGTGTTAAATTTCGATACATACGATGGAAGAAGTCCATAAAGTTAATTAATCCACACTTTGGGAAGATTACGAAATGAAACACCCCTACGCCACTGCAGGGAATATTCTTGGTGGTGGTAAGGCTTGGACATATTTTAGTCCCGTTCGTCCGTCTGATTCTTGGTCTGCTGTCCAGAGTTTTGATGTTTAAAATTTATAACCTTTGTAACAAGTAGCTTTATGATGGATATTTGCATGTGCATTTTACGGTTGCTGTGTGTAATGTGGGTACTGTGTACTTGTACTGAGTGATAGGAATTTGTTTTCTCTCTTCAGGTAATGAGGTCGAAGTGGATAAAATTGTTGCAGTGTTTTGTGTTTGGAATAGTTCTGAATGTAAAATTTTATCTAACTTCCTTCTCAGGCATTGACGCCGAAAGTGGGTCACAGACGGAATTACGGACGGTTGTAAAAAAGCATTGAACTTTTTATATCCATTTACATTAGAATTCTTCCATGCGGTTCGTCGTTTGAATGCGGTCGTTCTGCGATAGTAGTCTTAGCGGACCGCGCAACGGCGTCAGCTTGTAATCTGTTTGTTTCAAGAGTTTTATTGTGATGATGCTGACGCGTGTTATACAAGAGATAATTTATAAGTACTGAATATATTTCATAGGTTCTGGTAGAATTGCTATTATATTAGACTGTGTAGATTTTGGAATGGTGGGGGGGGAGACGAAAGTAATGGTTTGTCGTGTGTTCGGCTCCAAATGTGTTAGTGTTGATAAACCATGCGTGAAAAATGTAGATTAAAAAAAAAGAACTTTATTGTTCAACGTGACGAGGTATCCCTTCATGATTAATATTTTTCGCAACCAACTAAATTCGCAATACTTTTTATGCTATTATTTGTATGAAAATAAACTCCAGCATGTTTGCCGGCCCTGCGGGATCACCCCCCCCCCACACACACACAATCAAGTATTTGTGTATAAAACATCATCTAAAATTGTAAGTAGTAGTATCTTGATGTCATGTACACCATGCAGGAGAAGTGAATATGCGATGGGAACAGTTCGTTTTGAGATTAATGTGAACGTATAGCGATGTGGAACTGTAATGTACCTGTAAAATAATAAGTAATAATAAGTACAGTCATATTAAAACTATTCCGTCATGGCCTCTTGTGGGTTATGATAGCGTGCATTGTGGTAGTGGGCTATCATTGTTTCGCAAAAGCCTAGTGTCACCTGGTTCAACCCTTAATATTGAGGCCTTGCTCCTCTGGAATGCTGATATCAATTTCCAGACTACGTGATGTCACACCCTAGAAGACAACAATTTGAATTTTCACCAATGTAAAAACGTCAGTTCGTGTATATCCATTTCATGTTCGATTTTATCCATCAGTCAGCACTTACATGCCTTTATTACATCTACCTACTGATGTAGTAGTAGTAGTGGCAGCTGTTGTAGCAGTAGTGTTATCAGAAATAGCCATCTAGTGTTTTTAGGCGCTTTCGTAATTTTGCGAAAGCGCCTATTAGCTTTGCCATGTGTGTCCGTCCGTATGGAACAACTCGGCTTCCACTGGACGGGCTTGCATGAAATTTGATATTTGAGGATTTTTCGAAAATCTGCCGAGAATGTTTCATTAAAACCGGACAAGAATACCGTGTACTTTACATTAAGACTAATATACATTTTCGATCACATCTCGCCCACTTTTTCTTAGCATGAAAAATATTTCAGACAAATGTTGTAGAGAAACTCGAAACACACATTGTATGTTCAATGACTTTTTTCGAAAATCGTGCCGTTTATTAGATAATGTGAAAAAATGTTTTAGAGCGGGGCAGGCTACAGATGATATGGCACAAGCGCATTGCATGCTGGATAGCTGAGGCTACAAATGCACACACATGTTGTGTAATACGCATTATGTTCCCACTGCACCAGTGGTAGCACGAACGCATCTCAGTGTTACTTTATACGTACATTGCCTGTCTTGTTGCCTATAAGCGCAAGTTCAGCCTTTGGTGGCTGCTCCTCATTGAGTAAGGCTTCCTGTTTGATGAGCAATGCAATAAATCTTATTCAGTGGTCAGTGGACACTGGCTGCTCTTTCATTGGGAGTGAAACTAACCGCTGAGCTCTATCTGATGCGATGTTAATAATGCACCCAGCCCTACCTCCTCAGCACCGTACGCCTGCATGGCGGTCAGAGGGCATCTATACATCCTGCAGTCCAATTTGCTGTCCTAATGACTGTTGACCTTAAGTAACAAATGCATATTCCTAATTACGACCTTGGTGGTATCGTTCACAATTCGCGATGTTTTTATACAGTTGCTTTTATGTTATCTTTCACCGCCTGTTTAGCACACTTTCTTATCAGTGGCGCAACAGCCGCTGGTGGGCCAGGGCCTCCTTATTATCGAGGCTACACCATCACACTCACAGACTCCACATTCAGTAGGATTTCTCTGGGCGAATGATCAGCGCAAAGCAGAGACCTTTTCTTGACAACACACAACAACACCTACAAGGTACATACATCCATGCCTCCGGCGGGATTCGAACTCGCAGTCGTAGCAAGCGAGCTTCTGCAGGCTCATGCCTTAGACGCCGCGACCAGAGGGTTCGGCTCACAGTGGCTTAAAACGGTTAATTAGCTACTGAAGAAAACAGTTTTGTTACGTCACCTTGTTTATATTTTACGTTTTAGTAGAAGAAAGAGGCGGTAACAATACGTCTTCGAGTACTATATTTTTATCCCACTTGTCGGTCGGCATTTTAAGATTGTAAATAGAAACTTGTTCGTGTTGCATCTACTTGCATTGTTTAGGGTCACATGATAAAATAGTCGACTGTACGAATGTTTTTCTCCAGTGGTATAATGTTCATATCGAGTGTCATGAAATTTGCATATCCTTCCTAGAACTAGGAATCATTCATTCATTATGGGTTTCTTTCGGAAAAGGGCGGTATTATTTACTCCTCAGTTACCCAGCATCGTGACATGTTGACCTGAGCCGTTTGGACTCGTTGATCTAACGGATATGATAACCTGGATGTGCCATGTACCACTCTGCAGTGAAGAACATTAACGTTTTCCAGTTGGGTGGGCGAAAGCAGACGTTCAAAAACTTTTTTTCTGCTACAGAGCAAGCGAGTTAGTTATTTGGAAGGTTGTGTTGGAATATGTGCGGTGAGGGACCCTCACGTTATGGAAGTCTTGCCCAGCGAACTGAACTCAGGTATTAATTGGATTGGTACAGCCCCAGGGTTGGCATCTGTGCTGGGACAGAATGTTCATAATTGCAAAAAAAAAAAATTCTTCATACAATAGGCTGCGTTGGGAAATTGGCATGATGTATTGTCAGTCGTGGTAAAATGATTCCTTTACAAGTAAGTCATGGTATGCACTGTTGTGAACTGATTCATGGATACTGAATTAGAAGTGGCTGCTGTGATCCGGTAAAATAATTTTATGGGTCAGTGGAGAAGCATTTCCAATGGCTGATTCGAATTTGGTTTTGTGTTTGAGTGGAACAACGGAAAGACTGTCATAGTTTCCTGTAGTCACACATCTTCGCCAGTAATTCATTACCGTAAAAAACGTTATATGGCGTTTTATCTCGATTCTGTAGCAGAAGCAGCTCGGAGCCTGTTTTTCATCCGGTGGCCCACGCATGCGTCATGGCTCATACTTGCCTTATTTTTGTCGTAGGCATAGATCAGTGAACCATTAATCACATAAATATTGGGTTTGCCTGTTGACCGTGGTTTGATGTGCTGTTTCTAATAAAATCAAGGGTTTCCCTGTCCATGCTATGATGGGGGGAGTGAGGTTTAGCTCCAATCATTTTTAACCTCGGCATTAGATGGAGATGAATGGTTAACTTTACGCTCCAGCCACTTTAAGTCCTGGAAAGAACCCCTGTACTTATTGAAAAGCGGGCTGACCGGACCCCAGAGCCGGCTGAACGTTTTTGGAAAGAGAAAAGTCTCTTTCTCCTACCGGGATTTGGACCCCCGCATATTACCGGTATCATTAAAGTATTGGACTGAACTTTTATCCGGGCAGTGTAATACGGACACTTGAGCCAGTTTTTAAATAGGATGTGCCTCTTTTGTGAATTGTGATATCATTTCTGTCAGGGCAAGATAGTGCAATGAAAAGTGGTGTAGCAGGGATGTAGTAGGCCACCTTTTGTTAACTGAAATTAATGAGAATGACCGGTTTAATTAGCGGTAGTCGATGTGCAGGAAAACAGGTTTTACACGTCAAGAATTTAACGTCGCCCACGAACACGTTCACAGTAGAAGCCGCTGCCTTTCCGTTGTTCATCAGCGGTTAAAATTTCAGACGAAACGATGAATGAAGAATGAAAATTTTAAAACCGGGGTGGGGTGGGTGTTCGGTCGCTGGAAAGTTAAAAAAAAAAAGTCACTGTGCATTAACCGCTGAGAGTCATGGGATCGTAATGGCAGGTTGAAAGTACCAGGTAAATAGCATTTTTTTTACATCATTTCCGTCCCCGTCACTCATTGCTTTATGTTCTGACCGATAGTCGCTAGGTCGTCGAACTGGTTTCCTGACCTAATACAGCCCGCGAATGGTTAGGTGCAACGTTTTGCTGGTGGAAATTTCGGTTCGTTACGGAGACGCTTACTTAACTGTACACCTTTAAAGCTTGATGATAGCTACTGCGCATGCCACATTGATGTGCGTGGCATGCCGAGTAATGACATAATGGACACATAGCCATAATATTTAATATTTACTGCTTTATTCATGATTATGACGCCACGTAGACGCAGTTTGTGACGTAATTATGAAGTGACATACAAGCTGTCTTTTTTTGTGTTGTCACCGTGCTGGCAGTTACTGATTTTCTTCTCCATTCACTGTACTGTACATGCCGCACAAAGAAGGAAAACACAAACATACTGTTTAGTATTGAATATTTATTGCGAATGTACATGGGAATATTATGGCTGCGCCTGTACGAAGTGTTAGGTGTACGTGGAAATTGAAAATATTTCGATGGGGAGAAACTGTGAACTTTAACGAATAAAATCAGCTTAAACGTACAGCTATAATTTCTGCACATGCCTTTGATATATGCGTGGTGTGAACAGTAGCAAAATACGTGGCGTGGCTATAAAATAACAGGACTGATGTTAGAAGATTTTCTATTCAAAAAATTACACAAAATAAATGTCACCCTCAATGTACTCCCCTCCCCGACCCCTTCACCGCTCCATGCGAATCTTCCACTTTTGGAAGCAATGCTGCAGGTCACTTCACTGCATCCACGGACTCGAACCTGGTTCCTTTTAACGCGGACTTAATCTTTGGAAATAAATATTAAAAAAAAGTCACATGGGGCTAGGTCAGGTGAGTACGGTGGGTATTCTAACACGGTGATCTTGTGCTTCGTCAAAAACGTCTTGACTGACGGGGCGTTGTGTGCCGGCGCGTTGTCTTGGTGAAGAACCCATGAGCCTTTCTTCCATATTTCAGGTCTTCTTCTTCTTCTTACCCGTTCACGAAGGTTTGTCAAAACCTCCTTTTACTAGACCTGGTTAACGGTCTGACCTTCAGGCACCCAATCCACGTGAACAATCCCTCGGATGTCGAAAAGGACGATCATCATTGCTTTAAATTTGGATTTGCTCTGCCGTGCCTTCTTTTGCCTTGGTGAACTGGGGCTCTTACGGTGCGTGGATTGGCGCTTACATTCTGGGTCGTATTAAAAGAAAAAACATGATTCATCACAAGTTATTACGTTTTCTAAAATGTTTGGGTCTTTTCAATGTTTTGAAGAATGTCAGCACAAATGTTCATTCAAATTTCCTTTTGTTCAGTAGTGAGGAGTCTCGGCACTATCTTCGAACACACTTTTTTCATGTTGAAATTGTTATGTAAAATCTGTCGAACAGTTTCCTTGTCAGTGTTAATTAACTCAGTAACTGCTCGAATGCTCAGCCGACAATTTTGTCGAACAATTTCACAGACTTTTTCGATGTTAGCATATGTTTTTGATGTGCTGGGACGACCGTGGCGCTGATCATTTCCGATCTCTTCCCTTCCCTCTTTAAACCTTTTAAACCACTCGAAAACTTGAGCACGAGGTAGACACTCATCACCATAAACTTTCTTCAACAAATCGTACGTTTATGTAGCGGATTTTCCAAGTTTCACACAGAATTTCACATTGACGCATTGCCCCACGTTAACACGTACCATGATTCTGACGGAGAACAAGAACACGATCCATTTCAAGCAAAGGCTACTGCCAAACTGTATGCCGCACGACCTTGAAATTGTAACCGTGAATGAGGGGGTGAGTACAAGCCATTACCACACACCGTCCGCTGTTGCCAAGTTTACAGGGAAGCGGGAAAAAATTATGTCCGGTTATTTTATAGCCACAACAGGTATGTGACCAAGTGGTAGCTAACTGAGAATTGTACAGGTTGCAAAGATGTGAACGCGCCGCACTCTTCCTACGCACATCTGGTGCCTTTTTTGGGTACGCCACTGAAATTTCTCAATACGATATATATACAGGGTGTCCCAGGAGGAAAGGACCTAACTTCGGGAGAGTGTTCCTTAGGTCAAACTATAACGATATAACCCAAAACACCTATATCCAAAGTTCAATGGTTACGGAGATACCGGCCAGAGAAGTTTGAAACTTTTACAGCTATTACTCACTTATTGATTAACAAATACATATTGAAACTGGCTGGAATATGTGGTTTCTGTAATGCTAATATCTGTACTTAACATCAAAGTAACTTGTGAGTGACATAAAGCCATTAAATAGAACTACAAAAACACTCGCACACGTGTCATAGTTGTCCAATAACTTCCAACCA
>Ga0136643_10013426_pt1 | contig 12253 bp, 6 predicted proteins | sample TergutLab28metaG_FD_96883 | JGI IMG/M metagenome (GOLD analysis project Ga0136643, IMG submission 96883) | Labiotermes labralis P1 segment gut microbial communities from Petit-Saut dam, French Guiana - Lab288 P1 (version 3) (version 3) | ecosystem: Host-associated > Arthropoda: Insects >...
AACCCTTCTCTCCCCCCCCCCCCCCCCCCCTCTCTGTACATATTTTACTGTCACACTGTGTGTCATAAAAATATACTGACAATAATAAAAAAAATTTGTAACTATGTAATTGAAACCCTAGGCTAGGGTGTTGTTTTTGGTACACTTTTTACAAAATGAATTATTAATGTCACATTTGTTTCCATAAATAAAAAGCTCATAACATTTTTAAAATATACACCTTTTTGTAAGGTAGAACATAAAGTAAAACAAAATATAAGCTGATTCCAAGAACAATATTGTCCTTATTGTAAAAACTTTAACAAAAATCTATAGAATAGTTATAAGAACAATGAAAAACAGTAGATTAGCAGATGCAAATGCACTTATTAAACTGTGTTGTTTGCTCTGTTATTAGAAAATGCAGTATGAGTACATGTAATGTTTTCCTAGGAGTGTCCTTACTATGAAAGTTGTGGAATTTGGTGTGTTAATTGACACTGCGTTTCTTCGGTTAGTTATTCCTGTGTTATTTCTGTAATTGCAGGGTATATCACAAATTGAAGAAGTAGCAAAGTATGTGGAAGATGTGGAGAAAGAATATTACTTGAAATCAGAAGAACATGAACTCAACTTTGGACTAGTGCAAGTTGTATATGACTGGGCTCAAGGAAAGGTAAGTTTGTTCACAGAATTTTCATTATTGTAACTTTTGTGATTACAAGGGTCATTAGCAAGGGGAGACACAAACAGGAAAGTGAATGGCAGTGTACCTGTAAGTGAGTCTTCACATATTTAATGCATCTGCGTGAAGTTACAAGGGAAGTAATCAGGCATTTGAAGAGCTGTGCTGAGGTGGTTGATCCCTGGTTTCTCATGGCAAGGCATGGGTCTGATCCAATCCCATGGCAGTTCATGTGTGATTTGTTCTGGACAGAGTAGCACAGATTTTTTGTGACATGTTAAGAGGCCTACATGCATCAGGACCAGTGAGGTCTCAAACCCACTATATATTCATTCAGTCATTCATTTATTGGCTACATGTTACTCCACTTTTTAATTTGAAAACCAATCAAACACTTGAATTCTCGTTGTTTTCTCTCTGAATGCAAGTTCTAAAATCTCCAAGATTTCTGTAGCAATTCTGCCTAATATGAAGCACAGCTGGATGCACATGCACTGCTTCTTAACGTCTGCCATTTTTGGAAGGAGTGTAAGTTTAACAGGGTACAATACTCATTCATACTTCACAAGGCAGTACGTCACAAGATACAAATTAAAAGCACATAACTGTAGACAAGGCCATACTTTGCAGTGGTACATGCTAGCACTTTGAAATATAAAGCACATGACTCTATATGCTACACAACTTCCAGATTAGTTCTGTACATAGTGCATTCCAGACACTTGGTAATCACATCTCATGATGCCATAATTAACACAGAAAGAAGGGACATTTTTCATTACATAATGTATTTGTAGTGATACGGATTAGTTACATTATCATTCTATCAAGTTTAGCCTTCCTTGTACATACTGTAAAGAAAGACAACCTGTGTTGATGTGTATACTTCCCTGATAACTTTTCAAACTGAAGTGTCCTGTTAATGAAACTGGTTACAAAGTGTGGGTCACGGAGGGACAGTTACATCCTGTTTTTCTTAGTTTCCTTCATCAAATAACTGTAAGGTAGCTGTCACTTGAAAATCTTACAAGGATATGATGCCATTACCATTAATAATTGTTATGTGTATGGTAAATATAATTTTACAGTATACAACTTGTTTATTAACTTCACTAGTACTCACCTCCAAAGATGATGTGTTTTATGTGTATGTGTGTGTATGTGGGGCATGTAGAAGTGAAGCATATTGACATTGCTGCTATGGCAGTGTAGATGGTGCAGCTGCACATTTGACTCTGTAACACAATAATATTTTGAGTTCAGTTCTTACAATTCTTGAGGCTTATCTTCCAGTTAACACTGGGTTGTCATGGTGGTAGCCCATCACCATATGATAATACTTTTGTTTTATTAAATCATTTATAGTACAGGCGACATTATGGTGCCTCTTCAAGACGGTGTGCCAGGTGTTGAATCTGTCCAGACAAAACCAGAGGGTGGTGATTTGGTTTCTCAGAGTGGAAGAATGACAACATGATGAAATTCATAGGTTTATGTATGCTGTTTTTGGTGAACATGCATGTCAAATACAACAGTGATGGATTGGCTGTGTGTGTTTGAAATGGGCAGGCAGTGAACAGCAGACATGTCAAGATGACAGGTTCACACTGTAGCTAATCCATAGAACTTCACATGATTGAAGAAGGATGTGGGCAGGGACTGACATCATATTGTTCATGCCCTGCGAATGGACTTGAATATGAGCATTTGCACTACACATGCAATCACACAGAATTTTGGATATCATAAGGTCTGTTCCCAATGGGTCCTACATCTATTGACAGATACATAAGGAGCATTGTGTGTCACTATCAATGGGACAGTTGCACTGGTACCCTACTAAGGGTGATATATTTCTGCAGCAGATTGTGGCAGGAAGTTAGATGTAGTGTCACTATGGGAAACTGGCAGGCATACAGTGGAGACACCCCACTTCACCCCAGTCAAAGAAATTCAAGTCACAAGCATCCACTAGTAAAATGGTGTTGATTGTGTTCTTTAACATCAAGGGATCCTTGCTTCTGGACTTTGTATCATGTAATGGCACAGTCATTGTGAAGTCTTCAAAGGATGTTTACCAATATCAAGAACAAATATCTTGGAAGACTGAATTATCCTGTTACACAACAATGTCCATCCTGATGGCCCACTAGACACCACACAGTTGAAGGTGCCCAACCATTCTGCATACATCCGGGCTTATCACTGTAGTTTTCATGTTTTTGAGCTGTTAAAGAAAACCCTCAAAGATCATACATTCACATGAAATGACGACATGCAGGAGGCTGTGGTTGAGGCTGCAGGTCTGGGAATTCTTTACAGAGTGTATATGCGAGCTTTTGTATCAGTAGGACTTCTGTCTAAGTGTGTGTGGTGATTCTTTCTAAACATTGCATACCTTCACCTGGGACCTTCTGAAATGGGTTTCAGTTCTACATGCCTCATATTTCACAAGCTTGTGACACATAATATTAAATTTGCCAGTTTAGGCTTATTGAATCACAATGCACAGTAAATAAAACATGCAATGAACTTCTTTCTTTTTCATCCTCATTCTCCTCCTCTTCCACCCAAGCTTTGGGTACCATATTCATTGTTCTGAAGGAAAGACATTATTCTCTGTCTTTTAGGGCCATGCTCCCACACTTAATAAATTATAGGGAATAAGGCAAAATTTTCTGGTATACATGGTGAATTTCCTTTTAAAGGCAAACAAGACTTGCTAGGGTCTCTCGTAATCCTATCATTAAAACCATATTTATTAAATGATATATTTATGATTTTTCAGCTGATTCATATCTGTCATTGTTTGGAAACAATAAAAGTTTATTTTTGTACCATAAGTTTTAAAGTAATTAAAAATATTTTGAATGTTGGGATGAATACTGATACACCTCAGGACATGCTGCATGTATACAGATGACCAAAATATTATATTTCTTATATCTCTAAAATAGACACTGATACTTAGATTACTTTACACTCCTAAAAGGTAAAGCTTGGAACATAATATGTGAAGTATGTCTGATGTATGCATATGTGCTTGCAGCCTTTTTGTGAGATAATGGAGTTAACTGATGTCCAGGAGGGCATCATTGTGCGGTGTATCCAACAGTTAAATGAAACATTACGTGATGTGAAGAATGCTGCTCACCTAATTGGAGATCCAGTACTTAAACAAAAAATGCAGGAAGCATCAGATGCTGTTAAGAGAGACATTGTCTTTACAGCTAGTCTCTATACAAGTGAAGACGGTCCTAAACTAAAGCAGATATTAGAAGACACTAAAGATGAAAGACTGCTTCCAGTTGGTGATGAGTGAAATTAGGAAGATCCAACAGACAATGCACTAACAGTTACTGCTCATAACTGTGATATTTACAACAGTCATTTGGTATTAATTGTGTTGACGGAAGCTGAACACACCATATTACTACCTGTGAGTGAAATATTCATATGTAGTATTACTGTGTTTTTGTTATTAAATGGCATAAAAGTTGTGTATTATGAGTTTAAATTACAGGTGACAAAATGGCTTATGTTCTTTTTATGGGCTGTTGCTAGAGTTCACAATAACTTTTGCATTTCTTCAAACCCTTATGTATTATAATGCTAATTATATGCTAGTTTGTGAAAAAAGGCATATTTCAATGTAAGATTGAACATATGTAAAGAAATGTGATGGTAACTATAGGGAAGGAAAACGAAATGACATTACGTTATTTCTACATGAAAAAAAAAACAAACAAATCTTAAAAAACCAGTTGATGTCAAAATGTGCTGACACAGCAAGAATGCCATTCAGGAAGTGGAGTTCAACTGTGTCTGACAAATGGCTGTCCCATGTTCCTCACTTTTCTTGAGTTGCTAATGGTGAAGGAAAACCCTTTCCAGCTGTAATAAATTTCATGGCATACACCCCTTCTTGATAAGCTAACTGTTGCTTGACTGTTCTTTACATTAACTTTTATAGAATTTGATGGTTCAATACCATATTTACAAATCCTGCCTACATCCGAGGTCTTTTGTATCATTTCATTATGGTTCATCATTTTACATTCGGGTGTTGCAATTCTCTCCAACCCATATGCCAGGGCACCACACATAGTGGTGCCTACGATTGCTTATTCAGTATACTTACAGCTAACTTCCATATCTGGAAGCAGTTTCCTCCACCCACAACTCAAGTATGTGTCATGCCATGGTGACATAGGGGCCAACTCTTCATGGCCTTTTCATTTCACCATACATATAACTTTCCACTATCTTATGATGTTAAATAGCTGGCATAGTTAATACAGCATAATTCAACAATGTATAAATCAAAATGTTCCATTACAGAGAAGGTGATTTGTCTCCTTGCCACTTTGTTTAACATATGCAGTTCTCATAATGATAAAGTGGCAGGATGCCCAAGCTTCACTTCCATGCTTTTATATCATGAGGGCATATGCTGTGTGAGGAAACATATGCCTAGCATAGAACAGAATACAATACAGAAGGGGGGGCACCACAGTGACCCATGAACTTTGTTATCGGTGTCTCCCACTGCCCTTTAGCTCATTTATTCAGCAGTCCCACACCCTGAACAAAGTGCAGTATCTTGCTGAAAGAAGTGTCTTCAAAATTACCTGGTTTTATAAAATGATGACCTAGGTGCCTAAATAATTAATTTTGTCAAGAGCTTAATACTAAGTTGAAAAATATTTTTCCTGTAGACTTTACCAAAAAGTAAAAATCCATACACACGCCACAAAACACCTAACTTCAAGTTATGGCCTGGGTTATTTTAAGTACAAGTGACCCATAAGTCTGGACCATTATGATGCTGATTGTTTTATGGATACATACAGTATATTTCTTTCCAGTATATAGTTAATTTACTAAACCCATATGTAGCCTACTTCATTCCCATCAAAAAGGTTGCCTCCCCACACCCAAGCAAGCACAATATATGTGTGTTCATACATATCTTCATTCAATACAGAAAATGTTGCACCAATATACATAGTGGGATGACAAGCATCATGTGACTAATGTCTGGTCCATCTTTTTACATGATTTGTGATGAAAGAAATGTTGAAAGCAAAAACCTGTTTCAAATTTAATGATTTATTCACATATACTTGTCTAATAACAATTAGACACAATCTCATCTTCCACTAAACATGACATTAATATGCCAACTGACCATACAGCTAGTGTGTAAGTTGTGGGTAGATCAACAGTTTTACAGTGCTCTTTGCTCACTACCTGCCATTTGTCCCTGTCCTTTGCTTACTTCACTGATACATATCCACTGGCTTTCATTATTCTCTCGCCAAAGACTCACTTTATTATCACCACCAGAAACTGCCAAGATGTTCCCAGTGAGGGACCAACTCACATTCCAAACGACATCATCAAATGTATGTAAGACTGTTGGTGTCCAGGTGATATTATCATCACTTGACCATATGATAACACGTCTGTCCTGAGAACAACTGGCAATGATGCTACGTGGCAGACCAATAGATGGAGCCCAGGCCACATCACGGACCCAGTCTGAATGAACTTCTAGCTTGGCTTCTTCAATCCAACGATCCCCTTCCTCCTTCCAAATTTTCACCAAATTATCGCATCCACCTGTGACAAGCCTCTTTACTATGACGGGTGATCTACTTCCAGCAGAAGCATCAAAAGCTGGATTAGATGATGTGGCAGGGCACCAGCTAACAGCATTGCATCCAATTGTATGAGCATTTGGAATCTTTTTTGCATCCCAATTTCCAGTGTCTGGATTATTGGTAAGTACGGACAAAGAACCGTCAGAACTTCCACATGCCAACATGAGGCCGAATTCGTGGGGAGCCCATGCCACAGAGTTCACCGAGGAATCGTGGCTACTGTATTCATATAACTTCATCCATTCTCCTATTTCTTTCCAAATAATTACTTTTCGATCATAGGAGCACGACGCCAACAAACTCCCGTATTTTGGATGTGCCCAAGCTACTTGCCATACTGGCCCGTAATGTCCTTTCAAGTCTGCAGTCAAAGTTTGTGTTCCGTTCTTAATGTCATAAATTTTCACAGAGTGATCTGACGAACATGTTGCCAAGCGGAGACCATAATAATCCATTTCTGCATCATGTATCATGTCTTCGTGTCCTGTGTCTACGGTATTTAGTACGGAAACCATTCTGGTACTTTATCTGCGAGCGGCGAAATGAAGTTTTTAACGTGACTTGTACGAAACTAACACACACTTCAACACATGTACCTTTGTACTTCCACTGCTGTGTCAACGTGGAACAACCCCCGTGTACATACTAACAAAATTTCTCCGCCTGCAAAACGTCAGCGCAATGAAATGTGTAAATAACAGGGAACCATAATGTTGTTATTACTGCTATTATTTTTTATTAACTTATATCGAAACAAATTTTGACATATTAATATTTATAAATAGTGATATGTACAGCGTTAGGATCCATGTCTCAGAGGTATATTCCTATCAGAACTAGTGGCGACAATGAAAATTTCATGAATCACGCGCCACGTTAGTCACATGGTACGGTTAAAAAGAAGCCATTGGCTGCATTAAATTGTTTTCGCGGGTATGCGTGCAACATGTGTGTGGAAGGGGCCGTATTTTCAGTGTGAATAAATTCTCACATAATGGTCTTGCAGAATAGTGGTAAATATCGTCCAGAAAAGAAAGAGGTAGCGAAAAGCTTTTCAGGATCTAGGTGAGTCTTAATATTTATTAATAAGAGATAAGTGAAAGCATAATGTGTGGGCTCAATTATGTCAGTGTTAGTGACGATTAGTGTGTGTTCTGATCGAAAATATTAAGAACTAGAAATAAAACCCATATTCGATGACGCATTAGGGGGACCTGTCAAAAAAATTATTTTAGCATTAATAACTTAAGAAGGTCCAAATTTAGGATTGGTTGTAAGCGGTCACCTTAAAGTTCTTCCCAAGATTTGATGCGCTGTGTATTGAATTCAGACTGTACAAGCAGAATGTCGGTCAGGGTTCAGCTTTTCGATCATATCACTCGGTCGTTGCAGCTCTTGGTCACTCCAGATTACCAAAATTAAAAAAAAAAAACATTGATCTGCTGACCTAATGGTTCATTGTAAGGTCATGTACTCTTATTTGTGTTATAAGTCAGTGGACATTTGCTTCGGTGAAGTCGTAATAGTTTGTGATATAGTTAGCAGCCTTAAATGGAAAACAAATTTAATAATAAGTTTGGGTGTTTGGATCGTTAGTATAGTTTTTATGTGAGGTCTAATATTTACCAGGAATAGGAATATGTGGACACCATACTATAAAGTTGCCCTCTTTAACTGAAAAACTAATGACTGGGAAATGAGGTAGTTACTTTCTGATTTTATATCACTGAAACTTTGCATGTACATGATATAATATATAGTGAAGAGACTTTGAAATTGTTTCAGAGAAGAGACATCAGAACTTCGTCTTCGAGAATTGCTTGAGAACGATGCTATTGATTCAAAATATGGCTTTGAGAGGGTGGCAGATCATCGTGAACGGACAGGATATCTTATTAATATGCATACTGTATGTATTGTATATATGTTGCATTTTTTAAAATAAGTAGTTACTTACAGTGAGCCATGATTTTATTTAGAAATAGAACACCTGTCAGTATTAATGATGAGATGCATTATCATGCTTCTTTGCTTGGAAGTCATTGTTCATTTCTAAAGAAACAGAATGCCTCAACTTCACGCAACCTACAACAAGAATGCTCGAACGTTTGGGTAGTCCCAGTCCACTATCCATATAATTCTAGCTTTATTTAAAAGCTGTGATGGCCCATAACATATTAGAACTCAGTTCCTCTTTACCATGGACTTAGACATTTAAGTCATTTCATTGGTGGCTGATATCACTGATATCACATAGTAATTCCACACCCCAAACTGTAATACCTAAAATGTTTTGCTCTTTCAAAACAGCACAGTCCAGTTGCTTAAATTAAACACCAAACTTTCCCATCTGTAGAACCACAAATCTCTCCACTTCTGATAAATTCTGTACTTTGATACCACTACCCCTTTGTGGTAAATATATTACATAAAGTGCATTTTTTTTAATGTAACCCATTGTTATTTAGTTACAGATAACTCAAAAGTACCGGTATTGGTAAAACACACTCAGTACTTTCAATTAGAACACTAAGTGCCAAAAAACAAAATCTGAATAAACTTCCTACTTAGTGGTATTTTTGTGTGACAATGAACTGTTGCTGTTCAGTCTACTACATTTGGCATGGAACTGTACCACAGGAATGCTATCAATTGTATAATAAATACAACATAAACTTTTCATGAATGTGGGTTGACTGATATTTGACATATGCATTGTAAGTCATACTTAAATTGCATCTGTTCTGGCAAAACATGGAACATTTGTGCCAACACCAAGTACTGCAATTCTGTTGCAGAAATGGCAAACAACCTGTCTCCCTCCCCCCAAAACTAGGTTGCACATTTAAAATAATAAGATTTGTGACTGCTGTTTGCAGATTAGAATCTTTGGATGACTGATCATCGTCTCACTAACACAGTGAAGCTTATTAAAGCCTCTTGTTTTTGGTGCCTGTCGTTGATACCCGTGCCCTACCAATTGATGAATTCACTACTCTGGAAAATCAAATTGATGAAAAGTACAAAAAAATGAATAATTTTTTCCTGAATTGTGAGACGTGGCATGTGTGTGTGTCCCAGTTTCCTATGCAGTAGAAACAGGCTTTATTCTGAGTTACTGGTGTGTTAAAAGGCCAAATGAAGAGGTGCTGTGGGCCATATCTGACCAATTAACCATAGGCTGACACACATGACCTACAAGGTTTGCACTGTTGTGACGCTTTCCTTTGGTTGCTGATTGATCTATCAATGGAACAGTTCCCACATCTCACTGAATAGTGAGCTTCTACTGTGTCAGCAGCCTCTGTCAGATAGGCACTCTTCTTGAGGATGAGGACAATAAGGATCTTCAGAACAGTGACATTGCATCCAAAGTCTGCACTGTACCATTACCCAGAAATGTCATTTATTAAAGCCCAGAGTAATCTGATGTATGGGATTACGTAATTACATTTCAAATGCAAAATTTTCAAGGACATTATTTACAGTTTCTTAGTGCTGCAGTTTGCAGAAAATATGTGTTTGCCCTCAGCGTTTGGCTACAATGACCCCTCAGGAGCCTGGGTATTTGTCTAGTTTTTATGGACTGTTCTGCATTAAAGAAACTTTTTTAAAGCATTTTAGTTTATGTCTAGAGGTTATTACTTTACTTTTGGGTCCAACCATACCCTATATTTTTTTATGTTTATTATAATACCATATAATTTATATTTAATGAGGTGTATGGAAAAAGTGATACTGGTACTGTTCCATACCTTCATCATTGACAGAATTCACAATTCTGTGCAGTGTAGAATCTTTACAGTTTATACGCTTGCAACAATGGATTTCTATCTGTAATAAATGAACATCTAGGCTAATGAAGTATATGCATTCATGTCAAGTGTATGTTTATACAAACAAACAAATTTATTGTATAGACAGAAGTACTGGATGAAGATAAACGCCTTGTCAGTGCTGTGGACTACTATTTCATTCAGGAGGATGGCAGCAGATTCAAAGTGTCATATCCATATATGCCATATTTCTACATCCTTACTAGGAAAGAGTGCATACAGGAAGTGTCAGCTTTTCTCACAAAGAAATTCAGTGGCTCACTGACTAAGGTGGAAGTAGTGACGAAAGAAGATTTGGATTTGGTATGTTACCCATGTGCAGCTACTTGTCTGTAACACTATTTTAAATGTCTTCTGCTTTGTGGTTTGGTCTTCTATAAAGTGACATATTTATCTAGGATATGGGATTGTTTTCAGTTTTGTATGCACCTGCATCTTGAAAAACTGTTTATGATTGAACATGTTAATAAAATGATAACCTGCATACCTCAGTGTATAGTATGGTATTTACGCTTAATGTAATGGAAATTATATTGAATGGCTTGTAGTCTGTTGCTGGGTCATAAGACTAGGAATATTAAAGATCCTAACAAAGTAGCCTGTGCTTTTAATAAATTCTTTCTATCAATATTAGACAATTAAATGTCAGTGACTCAAACTCAAATATTGCTGTAGATTTATTGAATAATCATATTTAGATAAAATTACGGAAATGAAAACTGTCTCAGTTACAGAAGCAGAAATAATAAATATAATAAAATTCCTTACACCTAAAAACTCGTCATACTATGATGAAATTTCAAACTAAATCATAAGGTGTTATGCATTGTAAATAAGTGAACCATTTAATCATATATATAATCTCTCGTTACGGTTGGGTATCTATTTTGAAAGACATACATATTTGATAATTAGAACCATGTAAAAGGTGAAAAGACTAAAATAACAAACTATGGGCTAATATCATAATTGATAACCTTTTCAAAAATCCTAGAAACTGCAGTGTTTAATAGACTGAATCAGCACTTACAAGCAAACAATATATTGGTACCAGAGATGTTTGGATTCAGGGAAGGCATTAGTATTCAGCAAGCAGTCTTTACTCTAACTGACAATATTCTTACTACATTAAATCAATGGCAACATGTTGGAGGTATCTTCTCTGATTTATCTAAAGTGTTTGATTGTGTTAATCATGAAATCCTTTTGTGTAAGTTGAACTGTTATGGAATACATGGGCTTAATATCAAATGGTTTGAGTCCTGTCTCACAAATAGGGAGCAAAGGCTTTATGTAATACCTCAGAATCATCAGCATAAATTTTCATCCAACTGGGGAGCAATGAAATGTGGAGTTCCTCAAGGATCAGTTCTGGGACTGGTATTGTTTATAATAAACATCAGTGGCCTACTTCTTAACATGAACATTGATTCTAAACTTGTATTATTTATGGATGATACAAGTGTATTAATCACTGCCAACAATTTAAGAGATCTGCAAAGAAAACCAACATCCATACTAAATCAGATAAATAAGTGGTTTACAGCAAATGGATTATCCCTAAATAAAGGGAAAACAATTGCAATGCATTTCAAATCGAATAATCTTAAAGACAGTCCATTTCCAATCTCATATCAAGATAAAGAAATTAAAGAAGTAACAAATACAAAATTTCATGGATTAAGCCTAGATAAATAGGGAATTAGTGTTATCTTTCAGTGTAGAATCTTTTGTCTCACAGTTCTCTATCCAAAAACATAAAGATTAAGATATACAGAACTATAATTTTGCCTTTTGTTTTGTGTGGGTGTGTAATTTGGTCACTTATATTGAGGGAGGAATGTAGGCTGAGGGTGTTGGAGAATAGGGTGCTGAGGAGAATATTTGGGCCTAAGAGGGGCAAGGACTCCGGGGAGGAGTGTTTCTAGGGGAAGCATCGCGCAAAATACACAGGGAAATGAAATTAGGCACATGGAACATTAGGAGTCTTTATAGGGCAGGTTCCCTTAAGGCAGCAGCGAGGGAATTAGCGAGATATAAATTAGATGTAGTGGGGGTGCAGGAGGTTAGGTGGGACAAAGAGGGCA
>Ga0136643_10013427_pt1 | contig 12252 bp, 8 predicted proteins | sample TergutLab28metaG_FD_96883 | JGI IMG/M metagenome (GOLD analysis project Ga0136643, IMG submission 96883) | Labiotermes labralis P1 segment gut microbial communities from Petit-Saut dam, French Guiana - Lab288 P1 (version 3) (version 3) | ecosystem: Host-associated > Arthropoda: Insects >...
GTCCATGGAGATTATTGATCAAATTCACGAGCTCATCTTGGAAGACTGCCAGATTTTGGCTAAATCAATGGCCGAGCAACTGGGCATCTCACGTGAGCAGGTTGGTTCCATCATTCATGAAGATTTGGACATGCGGAAGCTCTATGTGAAGTGGGTCCCAAAATGCCTGACCGCGGATCAAAAACGCCAACAGTGCCACTCGCCTGACCAACTTTTGGAATTTTTTCGGCGCGAACCAAATGATTTTGTGTTGCGATTGGTGACCATGGACGAAATCTGGTTATATCACTATGACCCGGAGACATAGCAACAATCAATGGGGTGGCGGCATGGTGGCTCACCCCACCTCAAAAAATTCCAAGTGCAAAAAATCTGCTGGAAAATTTCTCACCTAGATTTTTTGGGATCAAGACAGCAGGGTCAAACTATCCAGGTGGAGTATTACTCATCTCTGCTGGTGCAAATGAAAGACGTTTGGAAAGAAAAATGCCACGAGGTCACCAACGGGGTTTGTTGTTGTACGACAATGCCCAAGCTAACCCGGCACTTGCAACCCAGAAGAAACTGGCCTACCTGGGCTTCCAGTGTCTTGATCACCCACCCTATACTCCGGACCTGGCCCCGTCGGACTACCACCTGTTCCCTGGACTGAAAAAACAATTGAAAGGTCGCCATTTTTCGTCTGAAGCAGAGGTCATTGCTGCCAAGGAGAACTGGTTGGACGGACAACCTTCTGAATTTTTTTCTGAGTGGCTTGCAAAAATTAGAGCAACGGGCTAAGAAGTGTATTGAGCTTCGTGGGGAGTATGTTGAATAAATCCCGAGTTTGGTCACTGTAGCTTGTTTCCCTCCTGGTCGGGCTAAGGACATATCAGGACCCCTTCATATGTCCGATATGGGATGAGAATGTCATGCTCCTTTTATGCAACAGGCCAAATCATTCTTTGGGCATAGTAACTTCAAAACATAGTTATCTGGAGCAATGACATTCAAAAAACAGAAACATTTTCACTAATCTTGCCCCTAAATAGGAATCCACATTTCAGGCAGTACACAGTAATTAATATGGTACACAGCACATTTCCCATTTTTTACTCTATGATAATACGAAGGTCACAACAGCTGACAGAGATGAACTGGAATCCAAACTATGGAGCATAATGAATATCATAATCGCAAGGACTTGACTAGTAAGAGGTAAGGGGAGGTATGTTGTGGATCTGGTTAGTCCTGAAACCAACATCCTTTGCATGGCCTCCAATAATACCACAACCTCTTATGGTAATGAGCTAAGATATCAAAAGAAATTCAAAACAAACCAAGTTGAAGTTGTTGTTACTGGTGGTGGTGGTGGTGGTGGTAGTAGTAGTTGTAGTAGCAGTAGCAACAGCAGTACCAGTAATTTATAAAACAATGCTGTTTAGTACCTCAGACTTACAAGCTGTAGGAAGCAGTAAGGATCTGAGGTGCTATTCTGGTATCTGCATTGAGGGATAGACAAGAACCACAAAAATACCTGACAAAGGATAGGTGGTGTCATGGCCATGATCTGAACCTCATGCATATTGAATACAAGCCAGAAATGTTACTACATGAGCCAGTTCACTGGGTGAAAATGGCAATGTTGTATTCACATACAAGAAAAGCAAAATACTGAATTTAAAACAAAGTTCTGATTATCTTAGATGCCACTTACCCGTCGGCCCAGTATTTGGTTAATAGCTGCACTCTCCTTGAGCGTGCACTCTGCCACCACCTTGGCCCGCATCTCCTTCATGTACAACATGAAGGCATTCAGCGGTTTCTTAATGTGTGGCTTCTTTTTATCTGGAAAAAGCGGGAAAAAAAACCCAAATTGTTGAGCAGCAGTTTGGAGTGGATCTCTCACACAGATCCAAGGTTTTGATCATTATGACTGACTGAGCTTTAAACACATGGCAACAGTTGGCTGCAACATCCTGGCCAATAGGCCAGCCACCTGTCATTTCATTTGCCCATTTTAATGTTCTTGTTTCTAATTTTGGGCATAGCCCTGCTTCCAAAAGTTACCAATGTATGTGTAAACAGGTAAGACGCACATGTATGGGTACTTTTCACACACAAAAAACAGCTGTGGAGCAGAAGTGAAAGGTGCAGTTTCAAAGCTGGATGGAACAAGGAAGCGAGAGCATGGAAAATAATTTTGCTCTCATCAATTCCAAATAAATATTAATGGACAGCATCCAAAATAAAATGTACAACCATCAAGAAATTGCTCTATCATAGGATATGCTCAAACATAGAATATTCTGGGTCAGCATAAGGTGAAGTACAGAATGAAAATATTCCCAACAGTACAACCTGGAGACTCAACACTAAAAGCCCACTAATAGGTACGATATGGAGTAATTTTTATCCACCACCCACACTAAATTTTGTTCAGTGAAAACAAGACAGGAAATGAATGCATAACGTAACACTGACGCACGTTCTCGCAACCATTGTTTCGGTGGAAAAGGAGTAAGTATTAAACTGTGAGTATGTGTGTAGCCTACGTTATCCAGCATGCAATGCATATGAGCCATACTGTCATCTGCAGACTGTCTCAATCTACAGTATTTTTCCACATCACCTCATAAAAGGCATGATTTAAAAAAAAAAAAAAGTACTGACCAGAAAATGTGCATTTTGATTTTCTCCACAACTTTTGTCTCAAACATTCCTTCTTCTAGGAAGAACTGAGCAAGATATGATAAAAAATTATACAATACAAACCACTGAAATGCATATTTTCTAAATTTATATTTTTATTTTTAATTTTGATTAATTAAAATATTAATTTAGAAAATGCATTTCATTGGTTTATATTGTATAATTATATTACAACGCACAGTAGAGAAAACATAAAATGATCAAAAATGTCTAGTGGTATTGCTTAAATTACCCATTCTTCTAGTTCGATTTTCATGAAACCTGAATTTTCTCAACAGTTTTTTAAAAATACTCAAACATCAAATTTCATGAAAATCCATCCCATGGGAGCTGACTTGTTCCATGTGGGAGGGTAGACGGACAGACATTATGAGGCTAACAGTCACTTTTCGCAACTTGGCGAACGTGCCTAAAAAAAATTATTCGTACCTTCCCATTTCATTACCAGTCTTTGTACAGGGCATTTTCCAACAGATTTCCCCACTAAAATCTGCATGCACATCTTGTCTGTCCAGCCCCCCATCCTATCTACAGGGCCAACCCACTCTAGATTCCATCATTCTTAAAATATTAGGTGACCTGCTTTGTAGCATAAAGTAACTCTTTAAGTAATGCCCTACACCACATATATTACTTCACCACTTTTACATTCATATACCCTCCTGTGCTAGAGTGTTTGTTAATTTAAAAATAATAAGCACAGTCAACTATCCTTCTGCTGAATTTACTGTGAACCAACTAAATCCATGGAAAACAGTCTTCTTCAGAAGCTACAAGTTTCTCAGCTAGTCAACATATTCCCTGCATTTTACGGAACCCAAAGGTTCATTACTGCATTCACATAAACCCGCCACCTGTCCCTATTCTGAGCCAGATCCCAAGGATAAGCCCAAGTCCAAGGCAACTGCGAACATTTTGTAACATGGCACCTTTTTCTGGTGAGTTTTTAGCACCTCATCCAACCCTGAAGCTCAAGGAACACCCCTTCTCAGCTGTCCGCTACCATACACCCAGCTACCCTCCATATTGGAGGCCGTTTCTCCATCTGCAACCTGAGGATGCGTCATGCTTTGGTGACAGGGACCCACTTCTTATGGGTGAACCTGTACCATGGAATTTCTTGACAATGGAGCAACTTGCAACACATCACTAGTAAATGAAAGGACTTTTTCCATCATCTAATAAATGCAACACAACATTGCATAATCACAATGTTTTGAAAGCTGCTGCTTTCTTCACCAGGTGAACAGTGTCTCTTAGATAAAACTGTCACATACACTCTAAATGAGATTATTTATGAGATTCATCCATACATACATTAAACATAAATAACACTACAAGTGACAAATAATTGTGGAAATAAAAAACATCCCATACAGTTCATGGTAACATATGATCTTAAGGTCAAATATATTTAAAACCTTCATGTAATTTAGTGAATAGAATTGGCACTCTCTATCAGTGAGGTAGGGAAACATACATAAGTCACAAACTTGCATGGTATTCTAGACACACTCTTTAACTCCCCCTTTGGTTTCATTTTTCTTAAGAGACCCCTAATGAATTTTTAGTTTTGAAAACTGTTTTTATATTGAATCTATCCCCTGATCTCTGGAATTTCTCAGACAGTCCTTTAATGTATGGAATTGTTATGGTTAAAATATGTTAAAGACACATTTGTCATCTGGAAGTACAGCATTGGGGAACTCCAACTTTTCTACATAATCTGAACAATATGAGAACATCCATTAAATTCACCATGAAAAAGGAACTAGATGGTTCTATCCAATTCTTGAATGTTTTAATTATGAAGGAGGGAACATCAGTGAAGACAACAGTGTACAGAAAACCACCACATACAGGACAACATCTACAATGTAAGTCCAAACACCCCCACATGTGAAAAAGGGGTGATACAGAACTTGGTGTACAGGACTAATATATTATGTTATAATACGCTGAATAATTTGGCAGAACAAGACTTACTAAAGAAAGATTTTTTATCTACTACATACGCAGAAAAAGTCACAAGAGTCAAAGTCAGGAAAGTCATTGATCAAGAAGAAACCACAACACAGGAAACAAAAATGTAGTGACAACAAACTAGCATGCATGGTATCAATTCCATACATTAAAGGACTGTCAGAGAAATTCAAGGGAATTTCACAAGTGAAGATATGACTCATTTAGAATGATGTGCCAATTTTAACTAAGAGACAATCTGTTCCAGTGATGAAAAAAGCAGCAGGTTTCGAAACATTATGATTACTAGTACATAGTGTTGTGTGGTGTTTAATCAGATAATGGAAAAATTACTTTTATTTACTAGTGATGTGTTGCATGGGTGAACATCACTGCAGTATATAAAATATAACTTTCTGTTTCCAGTTTTGTACTGTGGTCTGAATAGAGAATGCCCAAGATATAACACTCCTTCCAGATTCTTGCCAATAGTGTTGGTAGCAATGTGCAAATACACTACAGTGATTTTTATGGTGTACTTGAAAATCTCATTCTCAAACTTCTATTTATTCATTACACAAGTCACCTTCAGTTTCTTAGTGTGAAGGTTCATCCATAGGAAAAGTTTTAATGACTACAATAACACAGAACATAACCATACCCTTGGCAGAGAGAGAGAGAGAGGGGGGGAGGGACTTCTGCTTGCATAATTATGCTATGACCAGTGCAGTTGGACTCTTGACATATTCAAACATCTGTTATAAATACAAGAAGCATTTTTGCCAATCACAAGCTAATGTTTTCTCCCACTGTAATGGACAAATATGTCAATAACCAAAAACGATATGTGGCACAACAGACCTGATACTATGACGGGTTTGGTAATGATTGACTTCACTCATTTGTAAGAACTTTATTACTGTTAGGCTGATAAATGAACAAATTCCAGCTCAGCATATTCCCCTCCTAAGTTATATATACCAGTCATCTCCTTGGGAGCTTCTGGATGGCCTCACAGAACCATTCTTTAGGGGTGTTGCAATACCATTCATGGAGACTTGGTGTGCAGTTTTCTTTCCACTGTTGGAGCTCTGCACCCAGCTGAAAAGAGTGCTGAGTGCAGGTGCTCTCTCCACAAATTTCAGAAAAACAATGATGAATATCTCATGATTTAAAGCCTTCTTTCCAAAGGAACCATGTGGTCCATCGCGGACCACGATAATCAACTCCCATTTAACAACTCTTGTTCATGCAGTTCAATCACTAGACTTTGTAATGACACAACAGTTCTTCAAAGGCATACATGACTAAAGTACTTGGTGGTGGAATGAAGAACTAAGACTATACTATCCAATGATACTTCACACAATCACACAGCCTGTTATAATGCCAAAACCACATCTCCTGTCCAAATCACTTCCAAATGCACTTCATACATTAGCTGACAAGACCAAAACCATTAAATTTATGATAGATATAGGTGTCCATAAACACACAAACACAGACAGTATATATGATAAAACCAAAAAGTATACAAAATTACCAACATGAAATTAAACAGCAAAGGCACATGGTAACTAGTGACAACTATACCAGCTCATCAGGAACTAGTGTGATGCCAAACACTCTACACAAAAGTTACAAAATTCTAAACCCAAAATAAGGAATCATCCAAAGGACAGCAGTACTGGAACATTCCACACTGTGCACAAATTTATCAGCTACCAATAATATCCTTGGGGGGGGGGACCAGTATTAATCTGGTGGTGGTGGTGATATCTCCATCGAGGATGAATGGCCTTTAAGGAGTTCACAAAACTTGAACAGGCTTCCTTACCTTGACTGGGAATTTACAATCCTGTTTATGATCCAATCAGTGGTAATTTTCAATATGATGTGAGAAGAATATGAAGTCATGTCAGGGCAGGGAAAAAAAATCCTTTTTTACCTTGATTATTACTTGTCTGTCCTGAGTCCTGAGTTTTCGAACCCTCCGTTGTCGAGGAGGTGGAATTTTTCTGGTCCAGTGAAGATGACCTGTAACACAGTACCACACTTTTATAAAAGCTTTCAAGAGGATTATTTCTGCTTAATGTGTAGTTTGGTGTGACTGACAAAATCATCTGAATGAAACCAAAAACCAATTTGAATTAAAAAACTGACTATTCATTGTGATTCGATAAAGACGGCATTTCCTAATTCCTAAACATGATGAAAGAACAATAAATAAAATGATAAAAATGTGCAGATGAAAGAAACTGTCTGAATTTTAGTTCTGCACAGTTTTTACACTCTGCATAATCCACTAACATGTCACCACATGCAGACTGAATTTACTGAGCAACACAAACACAAACATTCTAATTAAACTTCATATCATATTGTAAAGATATATTCTAAAGCCACATGATCTTGTGAATCAATTACCGTTTTGAATTTGGCCTTGTTTTCCGTGACAGTAGGCTTCCATTAGATGATGGCATGGAAGTCACCAAAGGGGGCAAAGGTATTACAATACTAGATGCAGTCTGGTCTGGAGATAAGTTCTTCTTTATTTCAGGTTCCATCTTGGATGTAACAGTCATGTTACAGGTATCTGTAGTAGCATTATGTCCTACTCTCTCTTGCTGCCAGTTCACCATCTGCCACAATCTGTGTTGTGTGTCAGCAAATGATAGTAAGTTGCTCATTATCGGGGCATTGCTTGCAACCAAGCTGCTGCGACAGGCCTCTGCAAGTGCAGAGTTTTCATAGCTGACACAGTAGCTGGGACCTGGAGAGAACCCAAACCCCAGAACTGGAGGAGGCATGACACTTGGGGGTGAGGCTGCAGCAGCATTCATCAGGCTGTTCATGTACAGGGCTGTCAGAAACTTGTGTTCACATGCAGCAAGGCCATGGATCATCGTATACAGACCATCAGGTCTCATCGGGTCAAAGCTACTAAGTGTGCTGGGAGGTCCTCCTGCATGCTCAACCACCGGCGTCATGTTGTAAACATTATCACAAATCTTCTCATCTCCACCACACTCTTTCTCGCTTTGATTTCTCTCCACAGTATAATTGTTTTGGGTCAAGTCAGTGCTCCTCTGGAGTTGTTTTGTGTCTTGCCTGGTAAGCAATGCTTCTAACATTCCTGTTGGTCTGGCATTGACAGCACCCATAAGATGACCAATACTGTCAAACTTTGATGCACTGCCAGAGTTATCATCAAAATCCCCTTTTGAAATATCACTGCAATTCTTTATCACAGCCTCAGCAGAATCTGCCTTGCAAATTTCTTTCTCAGAATTATTCTTTTCTACTACAGACGATGGTGCAACAACTGCAACAGGCTTATTCTTTTTCTTTACTAAATTCAAAGGTTCACACCATGAATCAGGCTCTGTCTGGTAACTGAATGCACCACCACTAAACTGCATTGTGTAATAAATGGAAGCACTGTATAATGGCTATGTATCTCAAAATGTACTGACTTCTTCTCTGATCCACAAATAAGAATTCTTTATTTTCTCATACACAGCTTTGAAGTAAACATGCTTCTCCATAGTGAATTTTCAATCTGACATATTTCGTTGATGTTCAGCTACAGAATTAGAATGCATTTCATAACCGAGAAGTTCAAGATTTCACTTGTACATTTATCTCAACAGATCTGACTGTCATTGGTCAAGTGTTATTTATGGTTCACATGATTACACATATATTACAATGAAACATGAAATTCAGGCTCCATTAATTGATGGCAGACAACGATCTGGCAGTCACAGTGTTCATACAGTAAAAAACAATGATAATTCATCTATTTACACATAATTTCAAGTGAAACACCCTTGTTTTGGCAGATAACTAGTTTTTACGCTCGGTTGCAATTCACAGAACTATACCGTACACTACCATGAAATCGGACTGATCACATTACCGAAGTATTTATGCTGTATGCGCGACCTTCCTACCGGTAGCGTCTGATAGGACACAAGATATACAAGAGAAAACTGCTCACGGTAACGATGACTGCTGTCGTCTCGACGCTGACGACGTTACACCCTTTCATATATCGGCAATCCATCGATATACAACCATCCTCCACTCAAATCACTTACAGTGCTAACAACAAATGTCCGCGGCATAAACGTATTAACAGAAATTAATGACTGTCATAAACCTTTAATATAATCTTATCGCAACGACTAAGTTGATACTGTTATTAGAATTATATACATGAATTGCTAAGTCATACGTTCGACTTGACTCGAAATATCGACCTAATTTAACATTCGCGTATTTCATTTGCTATCTAGTCAATAAATGTGACTGATGTTCCTTTTTTCCCCTTTCTTCTTCGTTTTAAATCATTAATCAATCAGCGTATCAATCAACTGCCGTAACTGCCTACAGGCCCATAAGTGACAATCATTTCCAATAATTAAAATAATGATAAATTTTGTCAAATCATCAGATTACTGTCAATGAATGAAAATAGATATTAAAGCACGAAAAAACTGACGTCGTGCAATATCGATCCGATTCAGTTGCAAAGACGCTAGCGCTACGCGTATGCATACAATGATCCCAACAACGGAACTTCCTCCATCCAGCAAATACCGGACCGTGCTTCCACCTATACTGCTACTGTGAAATTAAAACGGTCATTGCCAATTCATCACATGACGTAAGGCACGCGGCGTTACATTTCAAGTAGCTTTCATCACACAGGAACCGGGTACAGACTGTACGATACAGGATGGATATTTCAAAACTGTAAAATGCAGAATGTGAGAGACTGGGCGGCTGCTTCAAAATTGTAGGAAAAAAATAATAATAATAAAAACCGCGCGGTACGAAAAACGATACTGATAGCACAGATTATGAATAACGTATAGGACAAAAAACGCAAACTTCTCACTGGTCACCTATCACGCATCACTCGTTATTAACGTAATTCACACAAAGATGCCCGAAAAGTAGTCCCTACGGACTCCCGCGACACTCCCTGATGAATACCGAGACGAAAATATCCCTTGATAACATTTCGATCGACGCAGATTATCACATAAAAAGCGATTAAAGCCTAGGATGGTATGAAATTGGTGCTTACGCACTCCACCACACAGTTACTTCATGAACATTGACATGAAAAGGTACTATGGTAACATATTTCGACCAACAGGCTTACTACGTTCCAAGTTTATGAATAAATGAAGTCGTACTTCCACTCCCCCCATACGCTTCACTGTGGAAAAGGGAAGACGTGTAATTTTATATATGGGGATAAAGAAAAAGCTTCGTTTTTTATCAACAGTAACACAGACCGACAGTCTTCGGGTATACGAGTTCGGAAATGCACACAAGACGTCAATTTTGACTTTCAAAAACCACTGGACTTGAGAAAATGTGTATTGGACACAAAGTATTTTATTCTTCTGTACCCGTTCTGCTCGAAATATTTTTGTACTGAGCTTCTCTCGGGATGGGCGATAAAACGTACGTGCTATTTCACTGAAGGCTACAGCTGAAAACGGACCAACCGAAATAAAAACTCAAATGGATATACAAAATCAATAAATTCAGACAATACTTCCAAACAATGAATTTGTGGAGGTGTCACAGTTGCTTCATCCATACATACGGATGGTGGGGAGGTGACGGTGGCATGCACAGCAACCGTACACTTCAATTTGGAATTTCAAAAACGGTGGGGACCTGATATTCCTGTGTATGGAACCCGAGTCCTTTTGCACGAGAAGCTAATGCGCCCCTAGACATGATTTTTCTCACTAGGAACTTTTATTCATATTCTGACATTACAAATAAGTGTATTCAAGTTTGGATGAATGGACCAAAAACTGAGAAAAGATAGGTGCGCTGGAAAGAAAATTCTTGTAACGATACCAGAGCAACTGCATCACACGCAAAGTGGCCATCAACATGCAATAACCTCACGCATCGAATTACACGCCAAGTAAATACCAGAAGGTGGCCGCGTGCATAATTCAGACAGTCTTGGATCTCAGAACAAGGCCGATTTATGTCTAAGGCACGAATAAAACTGCATGTCAGAACCAGAAACTCGACACAAATGCCCGCAAATGGTCCTCAGCCGGCCCAATACAATTCCCATAAGTCCACCAACATCCATTTTAATGATCTCCTTCCAGTGGGTACTGTAGCAGGTACATTAAATTAATTTTACGAAATCCTACATTATGTGACAGGTGATATCAAAGGTACTGGACTGCCACAGCAACGAATTTCTTTTTGGATTTTCGGTTTGGTTGATGAAGCGGATTTAGGATTCCAATTGTAAGACCTTGGTAACAACCCCCGACATTAAACGCAGTAACACTAGAAATACTGAAGTGGAGGAGGGTGTGTGCCAAATGGACTCTTCCAGCTGCTCTGCAGGGCTTCTCCTAATCAATCAACAGTCTTTCACCTAAGTGTAACCTTCCAAGTTGCAGAATTATACTCGTATATGCAAACTGCACGCTTAGTTCCTAGCTTATGACGACAGAGTCCAATTCACAGCCTATGATCATAATACTTTTTCAATATCATCCTTACATACATATTTTGGGGGTGTTCCATGCGATCTCCTTGCATGAGATTTCGAACAAACGACTGATTTAACCTTTCGGCGCCGGAATTATTTTTTGAATTTTAGCACACCTGTATATAAAATGTGAATAATACAGGAACCAAATATGTTAGAATTATGAAACAAACTGCATTTTGAAGAGAAAAAACTGAGAGTATATACCATGTTTAAAATATTCGGTACCTATATTTGTTGAATACATATATAAAATGTAACTTTGGAGGTTAGCGGTGCGGTACGACCACTATAGTTGACATTAGGCGTCTAAAGGTTAATCACATAAACAGTAACAGGTAAATAACATGATCTACAACATCACAGTCATGAAGTTCCCCCATCCCAGTTACATCTCCGATGTACACATTCGACCTTGGTAAAGGTCAATAACAACAAGCTCCACAACAGAAACTAATCTCTTCGTCACCACATTCGGCCTTTGGCCGCGCGCATGACACCGACGATTTCACCGCTTGAACACAGCACACGCATAGTGATTTCCGTAAAAGACGCCGGTCCATTAAACATGAACACGTACATCCTTAGCCTCCCAACATGTTCATAGTGCGGAGCGCAAACATGCCAATTTAGAGCACACATTCATCATCTGTACGAGAAAAAATATGGCGCAATTCATTACAGTGGTACAGGACGCTACAAGCTTTCATCTCACCCCATGTTCACAGGGCATGATAATTGGGCCAAAAAATCACTGAACACACATCCATATAGAGTTTCAATACGTATTCGGTCCTTACCGACCCACAGACATCAAAACTGAAATCTGTACCTATCACAGATCAAAAGTGCTACGCAGCAAGCAGCAAAGAGCGGAAAACGCAAAGATGGGACATGACAAATGTACTGTAATCGGACAGCCATATTCCAGGCGCACCCCCCCCACCACAAAACAAACAATATTTAGAAGTTACTAGGGGTCCAACAAAAAATTCTACAATAAAAAAAAAATTTTTTTTTCATAAAAAAAAATACTGCTAAAAAAA
>Ga0136643_10013429_pt1 | contig 12252 bp, 11 predicted proteins | sample TergutLab28metaG_FD_96883 | JGI IMG/M metagenome (GOLD analysis project Ga0136643, IMG submission 96883) | Labiotermes labralis P1 segment gut microbial communities from Petit-Saut dam, French Guiana - Lab288 P1 (version 3) (version 3) | ecosystem: Host-associated > Arthropoda: Insects >...
GATTATATACCATGTTTAAAATATTCAGTATCTATATTTGTTGAATAAATATATAAAATGCAACTTTAGAGGTTAGCGGTGCGGTACGACCACTATAGTTGACGTTAGGCGTCAAAGGGTTAATGCAACATCTGGTATAGTATTAATACAATTTGACTTCCTGATGATGAGCACAAAGTTGCTCGAAACATGTAGAGGCTTATAATAATAAAAAACGTATTGTATAACGTAATTGTCATTTACTCAGAGATTTGATCAAGACGACATTTTGAATACGCACCATCACACCAAACTTACGGGTTTGCTATGCCTTTCGTCCCCTCGCGGTAAAATCGTCCTTCTAGTTACAAACGACATATTTCCCAGGCCGTCTTAAATTAGACAAATTTTCCTCGTAAGACATGAAGTTACATATGTAGCAGTTCAGACGATCCGACACGAAATTCGGTGTATCTCCAGTTCGTTCTAAGTGATTCCGCATACGATCGCCGGGGCTGGCCATTGTAACTGGAACTGTTGTATGTTTCTGCAGTATCTGCAGATAAATGTACGACAGTGTATTAAAATACTCCTTGATTTGTAAATTACACAACGTTCTATCAGTCACTGTCGTCATAAGAGTATCTTCGTCAAAAGTGCCATGTAGAAAAATATGGATGCTTACTGCAGACCGGTGTGTCTCTCTGAAGGTCCTTTCGTAACAGTAAGGGCTCGAACGATGATAAATAGTAAAATTTACATATTATGTGACAAGTAAAAATTTGCGAATATGATGCAACTGCCAAAATGTAATTTATTTAATTAATTGCAAAATATATGTGTACATGTACCCATGTGTGTGTGTGTTTATGTATATATATGCATATATATATATATATTTCTATACAATATCTTTCTTTATTTCTAATGCAATAAGAATGTTTGAGACTCACATCCCTCACATCCACAGTTTTGGGTATGATTTATTCTGATAGGACTGTGATAGTCTTGGTACACAAATACTTTAATTTCTGACCAAGCATTTCCTTCAATTCTATCAGCATTATCACAAATTTTATGTATGCTACTATGAGTGAGTTTAACATAACGGCATATATCCGCAATTAGTTCACCTTTTGCAAGTCAACTTATTATGTCTAATTTCTCTTCAATACTGATAGTCTTTCACTGATTTTTCACTTGGATTGCATTGGGTGATGTAGATTTACGTTTCTCATCCATGTTGGTAAGAAAGGCCTATGCTGCAGACGAGGAAAATATATGAGCCATTAGATTATATCACCCATGTCATCAATCCATACGCATGAATGATGAGGTGACAGTGACATCACTTTCTAATAGCCTTCTAAAGAAGATAAGTGTGGTCAAAAATCATGTACGCAAAGTCGTGTTAAACTGAAAATTATCACGTATATGCAACAAGTGGCACAAATTTTCAAGTCGCATCACAGCTAAAATGTACAAAAAGAAATGGCGTAAAACAAGACCTGCTTGTATTGTCTCAATACCTGCCACATTATAAGAAGTACACACATATAATTTCATTTACATAAACTGTACGTATATGTCATATTATAATTTGTTGCATTCAATTACCTCTGACTGTCACAAAATCATGACATTTCCAAATGTCACATGTAATTTGCACAACACACTGTTAGTGTAGTTAAGTCAAGGAGGTTTTGCTGGCTGCACATTTAGCATACAAACAACAAAAACACAGAATTTTATTTCCATTGCAGTGGGGCTGAGAACAGGTTCAAGCTTTTACATGGCTCAGAACAGGTTCAAGCAGCATGCATACATTTGTGTTTAAAATTTAGAAACTTCCAGGTCAAACACCAGAGTTAATATGTTTGTTAGTTAACTACAGCACTACCTTGTTCTGATCTGCAATCAGCAATTTCAGAATGGTAAGTCACACTGTCCATTTCATCACCCAGCTCTGTTGGTTTCTGCAAGTGGCTATCACACTCATTCAGTTCAACATTAACTCCCTGAAACACATATTTTAACACAATAAAAACAGCTGCTACTGAAAAAACATGGAAACAAAAAATCTGTCCAACTTAATACATAAACAATACGAATTGTAGGTTTAGTAGTGGTGGTGGTGGTAGCAGTAGTAGTAGGAGGAGGAGGAGGAGCAGTAACATCAGCAGTGTATATTATGTAGTTTGCTGGAATTCAAGCTATACATTCACCAAACAAGATTTTCAGCAAGTGTTAAAATTTACTGCGACCCATCCAAATAGTGGTCCATGGATCATATACTGAAGACAATAATCTAAAGTTGTTTTTGGGCTTATATTTCAGTTTTAAAATGTTTGTAACTGACAAGACATATTATTTTCAATGGCTTTCAAAAGCGATGGCAACAACCACCTGAATAAATTTGAAATGAGCTGTAATCAAGGAGAGATTAGCAGTTAAAACTAAGATGGAACTTACCAACTGATTCTTTTCCCAGTTTGGAGTGCAGAAGTAAAATTCTGGGTGAGAAGGAACTGGCCTAAACATAATAGTGAGTATCTGCATGAATTTTGTTTTGATCTGTTTGTGCAGCATTTGAAGCTGTTGACAAGGAGCATGTGTCTGCAGCAAAAGCAGAGGAAACTTGGGCTCCAAGTCTGTGGTTGACTCCCCACTTACATCTACTGGCTGTGGGCTGTTTCCATTACTCCTCTGCTTCATTTCATCCACTCTCACTTTCATAGAAAAGTCCTTCAGGTGTCCACATACAGTCTTTACCAAACAGAAGCAAAATCATTTCAATGTGTGCTAAAGATCTAAAAACTTTGGAACTCATGTTAAGAATATCCAAGAAACATGTGTGAAATCTAGGCAAGCATAGAGGGTGTGCCAGATATGTCCAGGCATACCCTACTGTAAATATAATGTGAGTTTGCATTTTCATTTAATTGCATGATACAATCATCTATTTTTAAAGCTTGGATTGCAATGTTATTCATTATGCATGAATAGTAACAAGTTAGTTCCACTTGTGAATACAAATGTCTTTTATGATTTACTGTTCAATAAATGTTTGCCTTTTAAAAAACGAGAAACAAACTCCCCAGGATTCACAGTATAATGAAAGTGCCCTGCATATTTATGTGAGAGGCATTATAATCCAAAGCTCTGCACACAGAGCATGGGAATGCAATCCTGTTTGTTTACTGACAATCTGCAGATAAAGTTAACATATTAAGTAATAATATAGGTGTTAGATATAAATTCTAAACTTCAGAGAAAAAAATGATACCCATACCGACAAGGACAAAACATGGGACAGACAATACAGTGTTGACAACTCAGTGAATACTGGGAAATATATAGCTGTATGATACACTACGGTAACTATAATAACAACCTACAATTTTCATTAGTAAAACATTAGAATCCATATAATTCAGAGCATTAATAACCAATAAACTGTTCAACAAAAATACACAGGAAAGCCACACTATCATCTGGATATAATAATAAAATAAATCACAATGATCACCTGTATGAAGTTGGTGATATCAATCTCTATCAGGGCTTCTTTACACTCATCTACAGCTGCCTGGACATCAAGGGCATGGATTTTGTTATTCAAATGAAGTGACTTGAAGAGAGAAAAGACGAAAACTTTGTAATATGCGAGGCTTAACACTCTGCAGTGCTGACTTAGACTTGGAATATCTAAAATAAATGGAGATTTAAAACTTTCAGAAAGAACAGAAAGTAAACATAAAATAGTTCTTCTTAATCTAGTTCATATGCAACCTCAAGAATCATGTCATTACACACAGAAATAAAGTCAACATCCTAACTGGATGGCATAAACAGGTAAATGGAAATGAAAAGAGAAAAATGAACATGAAGACGAAAATCAAAGGAAATTTTGTGAGATGACGAAACAGGGTGGAAATGGCTCTGTGTGATGACAACCAGGAACAGTATAAATGATCACAAATAATGTGATGATGAGAATGACAACAAAGATCATGGCAATGAAAATGACCAAATGAAGTTGCACAAAAATGTTACTCACCTGGCACCGCATCAGAATCTTCAGACTTTGGTTCCGGACTGACATGTTTTGCGACCATATGAGTCACCACTTTATCTACCACCATGCTAACTGGTTCTCCTTTACCTCCACCAACTGCCTCTTCACCTGGACCCAATTTAACACCAAATATTCCCTCCTTTATTGGAAAGTGTTTTTGGTTTTGTATATGATTCAAAACATTAGGCAATTTGAAAGTTCTGTCTTGATAGATATCCTTGCACATTTTATTTCCACTCTCATTATCCGTGTCCCTGTAAACTAGAACATCCATCAATACAGGCAGAGGGCAGTCATACACATACACTGGCAGCGTAATGGCACCAAACTTTGGAACACGTAAATGTACATGGTCTGAGTTTAAGTCTGGTGATGGATTAGGAGGTTTGGTGGTACTTCTCTGTGGCACAGTAGAAGGACATTTTACAGGATGCCCTTTGCTTTCTTCCACATCTGTTGACGCGTCACGTAACCTTAAAGATGGTCCAATAAAGGGATGTCTTATTTTAACTTTTGAGTCCATAGATCCTGTACGAATACGATCCAAGCTTTCGTTAGCACGTTTTGTGACTGTGTCCCAGGAACTGGCCCTCATTCGGAATGGGGGATCATTTGAAACTTCGTGTTGATCACATGACAGAGGGGAGCATGAATCAGACCTAAAATGACTAGCAAATGGAAGTTTGTTGAAAATGCATGAAGTGTCATAAGAAGAGCTTCGAGACAGAAGTGAAGTACTGTGATTAACTGAAGGAGTGATTTGCGTATTCTTCACCGGCAAAACACCACTGGTGTCAGTCGAAACAGCCTTCTCACTGGTCTTCCCAGCACTCATTACTTCCATTGCACTCTGTGCTGGAGGAAATGTCAACAACTTCACAGCATTTGGATGTGCCTCATCTAGTGACTGTCCAGGCAGCATAAGAAGTTTCAGGTCACTGTAGCTGGCAGGTACAAATGTCAGAACAATGTGAGTTGAGCAAATACCCTTCAGGAAACATCGCCACATGGGTATTGGCCCTTTATCTAATTGTTCACACATGGTGGTTTCAGAAGCCACACTGTTTCCATAGAAGCGAGTCTGGCGTTGTTCAGTCTCTGCAGTAAACCAGAAAATAAGTTATATACAAAAGATAAACAAGGTAATGATAAAAAAATATAAATTAAATGCCACCAAAATCATTATTAAAGTTTGTTAGTTTCTTTGTAAATAGCCAAACTGAAAATTGTTCAGTTATAAAACCATAAAATATGTATTGGTACGATTCTTCTATACACATTCTGCTATGGCTCACACATCATTGGCATCTATGGACAAAAAGCAAAATATCTGGGGACAGAATTACCAACAGTTGTTTGAAGCCAACATATTCCCCCAGCCTCATTCTTGATCTGTAATCTGTCCACAATTGAAAATTTGAAGGCCAATAAGTAAAGGGAAATTCACTTTTATTTTTACAGGAATAGGTTCAGTGTGATTATAAACTTTAAGGACACAGCTTCGAGGATTGAACATGGAACATGACAACATTTACAGCCTATCCTACAATGTGGTAAGTTTTACACATAATTGCGCACGCTGTAAGTTGTCAGTTCCACTGGCAGTAAAAGCAATGTCCTGCTTGTCAACTTAATAGATTGAACAGTTTGTGCAGCACTTGACAAATCTCACTAAAATTTCAAATATAAAGACTTTTCAGCAGTAGATGTGAAACACAAGCCCAAGTACAATAAGTTGGAAGGCACTGTATGTGTGTGTGCATGGAGGGGGGGGGGGGAGGAAGTGATAACCTGGCTACCAGGCATGTTTAGGTCATTATGAAACCTGTAAAATAAAGGTATCTGTTTTCTGACATGTTACACTGTGTGAACTGGCAAACAATCACTGGCATTTGAGAAGAGTTTAGTGCATCCATTTTCAGGGTCAAACAGTCTGTGATATGCACTCTTCTTGGCCTGCTTGTACAAAAGTTGTTATGCACTCCAAAACAGCAGTAACAATTGACTGGTTGACAAGGTGTTAAGATCCAGAGGACTTGAATCTTCACCAACACCTCAGTGAGAATCTCAAATTTCACAAGGTACAGACAGTACCAACCTTCAGTCTTTCTTCCTGGATGGTGCAACTGGGGTAGTGGGAGAGGAAGTGGGTATGTAGCACCATCACGCTCTCTTGCATGTAACAGCTGTAGAAACCACATACAGTCATCCGATGTCAGCTGTAGCTCCTTGTCATGAATCTGCTTCAGTTTTTCAAATAGCAGCTCACATAGCAGCTTGTTGGGAGCATCTGCTGTTATCGACAATGAATCTGAGCTGCCAATACAACTCAAATCTGTCAACAAATAAAAACAATACTTTGTAACATTCTGGTTCACACTGACACATCTGCCCATAAGACATAACTACTATGTCTCGGGAACAATATTTCAGCAGTAATGTGCATGACCTGTATTTAGGAGGTATCTGCTTTCAGTCTCATATCAACGATGGCATTAGCTACTGTACCTCCGTCTTTTACAACTTTTGCTAGCCCCTGTGTAAATACCGGTAAAAAACAAGATCCACTGCACATTACATTATACACTTTTATCTCATCTGACGCTAAATGACCTCAGCAGCCACTCTACTTCCATAAAATAAACCATGAACTATCTACCATAGCAAGAGCTACTATACTGCAATACACTATTTCTGGGTATATGTTATATCTGCACTAATGCAGTATTTTGCTGATTACTCAAGTTTAAGAATAACATTCTGTACTGCTATATTAATGGAATTAACTGCTGATAATAACCGCCTGCAGAGTTCTGACACCAAGAAATGTAAATTTGAGAATACTGATGCACATGATAAAGAAATTATACTGAAGTTGTCACAGTTGTAAAAGAACATTTAATGTAGTGTCACACTTTTGTAATGATGTATGGAGGAGACACATAATTTAAAAAAATGCAAAAAACCAAACAAAATCTAATATTCACTGGCCATGCACAACATTATCACAATGGCATATGTACATGTCAGAGAACTGCAATGTCTGGTACACATCAGTGAGTTGGAAGGTAGCTGTCCACTCCATAGCACAACTCCCTATCCACACATGACAAAGGTTCGAAATAGTGATATATATATATATATATATATATATATATGATACTACAGTTTTGAAAAGGAACAAGAAAGAACTGGAAGGCACAGAACAACTTGAGGTGATGTACTTAATATCTGTGACATAAAGACAAACATTAAGAAAACCACAGCAATGAGGATACCAAGGAACCTACACGATTATACTGAAATATCAGAAGAAGAAGAAGGGGGGAGGGGGGGACCAGAAGAAATTTGTTTCTCTGGAAGTGAAATTACTACAGACAGGAACATTAAATGTGAAAAGAAGATGGGAATTTGGAGGAGCTCAAAACCATATTATATCAGTAAAAATTTCATCTAGAGTTACGAAATACCAGTCAACATACAAGTGCAAATTGTGACACACTTTTCAGCCAACATTGTTACCTACAGCACATACTAATTCCTACAAAAACTGACACACAAGCAGAATCTAAGAAAGTAAATGCATTTCTGAAGAAGCATAACTGAGAAAACCAGAAAAGGAATGAATCAATCAACACAGTAAAGTACATGAATTACAAGAGGATTTAGAAACAAATACACACAATGACTTGCCCATATAGAGGCTGAAACAGAAATGGCAGTAAAAAACTTGTGTGAATGCTCACAACATGCAAGTGAGGATGTACATAAAGAAGAGGACCATGACAGGGATAGAACAGATGAATTTGAAGATATGTTAGCACAAAAAGGATGAAAAATTTTCTCACACTTGGTCCTCAAAGAATGTTACCAAAATTGTTGTCACCGTTGTTTCTGCTACTGACAATGACAACAAGAACAAGGTTAAAACAGTGTGCCTTGACTCAAAAACAAAAAGTGAGTAAGACTGAGTTCCCATAACAAAACGCCTAAAACTAGGAACACGAATTATTAGGAACAGTTTGCATTACTAAGATTATGTAATGTGCAATGTGGCAGATAGGTACCAGCCACTGAGAGGAATGTGCTGTCTCCATACAATAAATATAGGGGCAGTAGGTTCCCAGGTTGCCTTGTGTCTACATCACAAATGACAGACCATTAACTTCATACTTACCAACAAGAGAACCTCCCATTCTCACATAAAGCATTACCACTCACAAGTTTCTGCTTCAAATGTACATAACTTTCATTTGGAATAAATTCTTACCTTAATAACTCCCCTGTTATGATCCCTCATACTTACAAAATGTATAACTTCAGCATGAGCTGTATCACAAAACTACGTCAATTGTTTACTTGTTTTTTCTAATCTTTGTCTCAATAATAATGCAGAGTACAGCAGAAGGGCACTGCAATGACCCTCACACCTTGACCAATTCAGATCTTTAGTGTACAAGTACTAATGAATAAACGTACCTTGTATAAACATGGAGAAAAGCAGTTCAGCTTGCTGGCATTTAGGAAGAATATTCATAACGTTGAAGGCAAATGGTATATAATGGATCCTTTGTTCTGCTAAGGTGACAACATTTGGGCTATACCTATCAGAAAGGAAAAGGTGGAACTATGTTAAACACAAGTGAAATGTTGTAATATTAATAACTGAAATACATGGTGTGATCAATTTATTTCTGAACAGATGCAAACATGATATTACTGTAGTTAGGGCAAAACTTTTCTGGCAGGGGTATGCAGAGTAGAATCTACTGAGTCACTTGACATTCATTTCACAGTGGCAGTTGTGTCCATATGAAGTTAACATGGTGAAAGGAGGATGTACGTTGTGAACTCTGAGGTCTACGTTTTATGAGAAAATGGCAGCTGCAATGCAAGGAGTAAGCGCTTCAAGTTGTGCTTAAAACGATGCCAACTTCTACAGAAAGCGGTAAGACAATACAGCTTGACTTCAGAGACACAACAAAGCAGAATTTGGACACTTGATATATTTACAGTGTTCAGTTAACAGCACTGTACATTCAGGATGTCCATCCACAAGCAGCACAGGTGAAAATAAGGAATTTGGTCACAAAAATGGAAGTGTCACTAACAGCAAGTTGCTAAATGACAAAATCTCATTTGGATCAAGCAAATGAACTTCCACATAACATCTAAACAAACAACACATTGTGATGAATCCATCCTGCATCTGCTGACTGATGTGCAGAAGCAAAATTATGTAAATACATGTCAGGAACTTTAAAAAGTGTGCCCTGATATCATGTGACACAAAGTTATGGACTTTAGTCAGTAGAATTATAAACCTAAATGAAGATCTTCAAGCAACTTCTAAATTGCCTCCATTTACTGTCAACTTGAAGCCTTAAGTTCTTTCAATTTATCAGTACTCTTATATAATACAGGGTGGGGCAAAATAACCTCCCTGCTTTCAGTAGGGCATTGTGAAGGGAGGGGAGGCCGTAGAAGGGTGGGGTTGGGCTTGAAACGTGCAGGTAGTTGGGAAGTTCCCATTACAACACTCCGCAGTCGTAAAGATGGTGTGGTCCAACAAGCAGCGCGCATTTGCCGTCGAAACCTACTTTTCACAAAGTCACTCTATCGTAGCGGTGCAGCGTGCGTTCCGTGCTCGCCACCAAATCCCCCCTCGGGACCGAGTACCGGACTGAAAATCCGTTCTGTTGTGGGTTGAGAACTTCTGGGACACGGGAAGTGTGTCTGAAAACAGATGAGGACGACCAGGGACCTCTCGAACACCAGAGAACATCGAGGCTGTCAGATGGTCCGTTTTACAGTCTCCCAGGCGCTCTGCACGCAAACACCACGCAAACAACGGCCACCACTTGCAAGATATTATTTTTAAGACTATGTGATTTAAAACTTCCCATGTTGTAGTTTCATAATTCAAAAATAAAATTTTTGTATCTCGAATAGTTTTTTTGCTATTCACCTTAAAATTTAGGGAGTTTATTTGGCCCCACCCTGTATTTCCAGTCAAAATACTTCCAAGCCTCACTTGAATCCAATGTTTTAGGAGAAACTGGCAAATCATGCTGAAAACATTGGCCAAAATTCTGTGTGCTTTCAGCATCTTTTATCAATTAACAACATGTGATGTCAAAGCCAGGAACATTTTGAAGAATGAAACTAAAATCCCAGAACTCAGTCGCATGGATGTGAACCATACAACATGGCTAAGAATAGGCGGCTTTTGTGTTGATGGTGAAGCAGCTTCAAATTCCACATTACAAAGTTTTTTAATGGGGTACTCTTGCTGTATACATGATAGTCTGCACACCACTGAAGGCAATACCAGAGTTTACTTCCTCATGTGCCTTATTTAGTTCTGTCTGCCACCTGCAGCTGGATGCTGTGACAAACATATCATAGACAGTGTAACACATAACAATTAGGAATCACCACCCTTCATAGGAACAAAGCATTAACCCATCATAGAAGAAATCAAATAGCTCTTATTACCCAATTGGGTCAAGTGGAGAACTCCTTGCTACTCCATTCAGAGGTGAAATTCCAATTGGAGATCGGACCCTGGCATTACGACACATCAGACTAAGATGCTGGAATGTAAGAAGAGAGGAAATGCATTCAGCATCCACTCGGCAAATCTGGAAAGAAAAAGTGCAAAGTTTTACTAGCATAATTTTCAGTGACTTATCAAAATTAAGCAAAACATAAAAGATATCAGATGTAAATATAATTAAACTAAATGTACATAAAGTATACTCTGATGGCTGAAGCACTGAGAATACCTACATTAGTGCACAAGTACTCAGCAATTACAACTTTCTCATGTAGTGCTCGCACCACGACCGTTTTTCATTGTGTAAAAACGACTGTGCTAGTGGCACCCCTTAAAACTTTCAAAATTATAAATATCTCCTAGTCATATCATCCCCACCAGTACCACCACAACATACACATGTACATTCTATGAATGTACAAACTGAATGAATGAAATGAGATAATATCCACTATGGTGTGTCCATGTGGCATATGAATTGTGTGTGTGTGTGTGTGTGTGTGTGTGTGTGTGTGTGTTTGGGGGAAGGCTACAATTGCATGAGGATTGAAAGCCTTTGATTTGTGACTTCATAAAATCCAAATACAAAAGCCGTAACTCAAGACAGGGTACAGCTATAAATATAACTATGGGACTGTAAAGGCCTGACAGTCAAACAAGTAGTAAAATATCTAAAGAGATTTGCATATGCATCATATAGAAACATAACGTTGTATGTCAAACATTGCTAGTTACTTCCTGTTGGGCCTGTCATCTGATTCAAATTATACCACTCACCAACCAGCCCATATGCACATTATCAGAGGGAGACTGTTAGGTCTGTATGTGTCATCAGTTGCAATGAGGATTCCACCAGAGCATCACAAGTTTCTGCATCATACATATGCTAAATAAAATTCCTACAAGAAGTTAATTTTGTGAACTGGTAGCTTCACGAGGGTGTATGCTGTAGAAACAGATCGACATGGACTCTGTTTAGCAATGATGCTTGCTGTCATCTCTGTGAATTCATGAATTCTCAGAGTAACAGTTACTGTTCTGCATATAATCCAATGTTAATCCACAAAGTACCAATACACAGTGTAGTTGTCAGTGTGTCATGTCTTTTCAGGTGAGACATCCCCATTGTGTTGTATAAAATTATAGAGCCATGCACAACGCAATTAATGATTTTATTAAGGTGTATTTCTTACTCTGTTTCGTTCAATGACATGTTAGGGCTCTAGTTATGAGCCATCTTCAGGTTGATTACTTTTCTTAGTAAGGTAAAATATACAATTCGCAATGCTCATAACTAGAGCCGAAACATGTTGTTGGACAAAACAATGTAAGAAATACACCTTAATAAAATCATTAATTGAGTTGTGTTTGACTATATATTGTTTATATCTACAGTGTCACGTCCTGTGAGTGCAACTATGATCACTGGGTCATTTCTTTCTGAAATAATTAATTCGCACCAACATGTACACATTCTGAAACAAATTTTGAACAAATGTCTGATTATGGGAAAACATATACTTCCCCCCCCCCCCCAGCCAAGACCCCCCCGCACCCCACCCCACAAAAAACCCTTTTTTTTCATCGGGCTTTTGGTCACAAAAAAAAAAACAGGAAATTTTGTCCCCATTTTTTA
>Ga0136643_10013433_pt1 | contig 12250 bp, 7 predicted proteins | sample TergutLab28metaG_FD_96883 | JGI IMG/M metagenome (GOLD analysis project Ga0136643, IMG submission 96883) | Labiotermes labralis P1 segment gut microbial communities from Petit-Saut dam, French Guiana - Lab288 P1 (version 3) (version 3) | ecosystem: Host-associated > Arthropoda: Insects >...
GAGGCTGAGTGGACCCCGTTCCAGACCCAATACTACTCAGAAAATCTGGTAGCGCCGGGGATCGAACCTGGGACCTCTGTATCTGTAGCCAGAAACTCTGACCACTAGACCACAGAGGCGGTCATATATATATAAGCATTGAATATTTTAAGATCTGTGGGTTTATAATTTAACACATTTTAAAATTAACCTACCTGTGCAAAAATGCCTGCATATTCCCCTGTAACTAGTCACCCGTGGCCATATACCGGGGTGCTGATAAGTCCTTAGCCCGACCAAGAAGGAAACAAGCTCGGAATCATGTCAGGGATGCACGCAATTTCAACAACATCGAGATGGAAGCTGTCATCGAGTTTTTTTTTTGCAAGGCAAGGCACTGAAGGAAATTCACTTCATTCTGACAGAAACAGTACCTTGTTTCCTTCCTGGTCGGGCTAAGGACTTATCAGCACCCCTGTACACTATTTTAAAAGTGAAGGCGTTTATGTTATGTTGAGCATCTAGTTCGAGATGTATAGTGTTAGACTGGGAAGGGTGTGGGAGAAAGGAGGGCTGATCCATGTTATGCTCTTACTGGTATTCAGAATGAACCCAAGGGCTGAGAACAACATGACTTTTCCTCAACAGTGTAGTTGGGGATGTGATGCCATGTTGCTGCATTAGTGGTTCCTGATGTGTCAAAGGACTGCTGGCACTATGTTTGTTCAAACAGTGGGAGCCCCTTTCTCATTGACATAGCATCACATCCCAGATAACCTGACTCCTCGGCATAAATGTGGCTGGCTACTGTGCTTGATCGATGACCACTTTCACAAAATTCCTATTGATCCATTTCATGAACAGCAGCATGTGATGGGACAGAGGATATAAAAAATGTATACAAGCAATGATCAGGAAACATGAAGGGAGCAGACCACTTGTAAGATGTAAACATGAGGATAATATTAGAATGGATCTTGAAGAAACATGGTGTGAACAGAATTTGACCTAGGATAAGGTCCAGTGTTGGGTTGTTGTGAATCAGTAATGAACATCTGAGTGGAACAGAAAGCCAGGAATTTCTTGACTGGTTGAGTGAGTTTCCCACGAAGTGTGTGGGTGAGACAAACAGGATGGGCTTTGCCAGCCTTCTCATTTACTAATTACTTACAACAGACCACATCTGCCCACCAATGTAGTGAGGTTATTGAATTTCAAGGCTTATTTTACTACATCTAATATAGTAATCGAATGGTATAGATCCCTTTTAATACATTTCTGCAAGGTATGACATGATGCATACTTATATCCATTGCAGTACCTGTGAGTTACCCCTTTTATCCAGAACTCTAGAAGAATATTAAGATTTTTTAGACCTTATACTCACATGGCATCTGCTGTCAAGTCAGAAAACTGCAGACTCCTTAAGCTATGCAGGGCAGTGTATCAAAGAAGGTCAGACAGTATTAATGACAAAAATGTCTAGGCAACATTCATGGAAGGCAAGCAAAAATGTGTTTAACTTTATTATATGCTACCATGTTAGGAGGAGCAAAGGGTTGGTAATTTACTACTTATTGCATCCTTCAAGTCAATTCATTTATGAAGTCTTTTCCAACTTTATCACTATCATTACAAACCAGTTGACTGTCAGGCAGTTTCATCACCTTCATCGTCGTCGTCGTCATCGTCATCACCGTCACCACCACCACCACCACCTTCATCCTCATAATCATAGTCATAATCACTCTCTTTTTCTTCACCTTTACCTTCTCTGTCAGTTTCATTGGCTAAACAAACAAATTAAACAAAGTCAGTACACAATGTAGAAGTATGGCATCCCCTTGTCAACAACAAATTTCAAGTACCTGTAATTTTTGATTTGTATACACTTTGAAACATTATAGTGTTTCTTTACACAGTGATCCACACATGCCAAGGACAGGGACATATTGGCATTGAAACCAGTTTTCTACCTCACACAGCACTACATTGTGTCTCTGACACTTCTCATGGACAAAACTCGCATAAAGTCACAATCTTGCTAACCACAGTTTGTCTACATAATAAAAGAATATAATGTTTCAGTGCACAACTTTACTGTAGCAACTGTAAGACTGCAGCTACAGGTTTGGCTACTCCAAAATAACCATCATCACACTGTATACCAGAAGTATGAAAAGGAAATTATTTTGTAATTTGAAGGTGTAGAATCCCCATTGTGTTTCTGATTTCCTTTTTATACTTTTGGTACACAGCCTGATGGTGGTTACTTTGGAGAAGCCAAAACGTGTAACTGTACTCTGCAATTGCTACAGTAAAGTTGTGCATTGATGGGTTATATTCTTTTATTATGTACTTCAGAAACCCAACAGCAATGGCACACCTTAAAACTGTTTTTCTAACTGTAATTTTCAGCAACATAACCTGTACTGTTTACAAGGATTTCTGTATGCAACATTTATGTACATATTTAAAATTTTATATTATATTTAAGGAGTTACTTTTTCACATCCAAACTTTGTTTACAATGATCTGTTCAGTACCTCCAGTTAAGCACTGTCACATTCCTAACCCTTTTCATGTCAGCCTCTCCTGCTCCTCTCCCTTCAATATGTCACAGCTTTACTTTTTAGGCAGATTCAAAAGGGAACTGTGAAATCAACTAAAAGCTTCGTCATCATCGTGTATGTGTGTGTGTCTGCATGAATGGAACTGCAATTCCACCAAACAGTTTTGCATGAAAATGATAATGGGATAACAAAGAATTTTTGTGTATTGCACATACAGTTGAACACAACTGTATTTCACCTAGTAGTACAGTAGGTTTACAACTACATGTTTTGGCCCTATATGCTGGCCATCTTCAGGTTGTGATTTAACATACAGAGCAGCTATACAAGATGTGTGGGGTGTTCTTTAAGGGTATTGGGGGTTGGGCGGGAGGAACAAGATCTCGTTTCAATAGTGGGTACCATGTACATATCTTTAGCATAAGAATAGTAACCTACTCTGACATATGTACTTAACTAATGATAATTCACTCATAACAGCCCTAGGTCATGGTACCCACTATTGAAACGACAAGATCTCATTCCCCCCACCCCACACATCTTGTTTAGCTGCTCTGTAAGTTAAATCACAACCTGAAGATGGCCAATATATAGGGCCTAAACATGTAGTTGTATACCTACTGTACTACTAGGTGAAATACAGTTGTGCTCGACTGTATGTGTAATACACAAAAATTCTTTGTTATTGAACCAACACAACGGGGATTACACACCTCAAAATGATAATGGGAATTTTTACTAAAATTTGTTAAGACATTCAATTTTAGTTAAAATCAGGCAAAAGTAACAGGATTTTTCATGAAGACCTACTTACTTTCATGATTACTTTGGTTACCAATATCACCATGGGTACTCTGATACCAAGGTTACCAGTGTTCCAGTAGTCGGTATTGCTACCAAGTTTACGAAACTTCCTTTGTTCCTATATTAATGTTCTCTGGACATTTCCTGTCTTTTTTCCTCACTTTGTGTTCCCATTTAGGTATTTATTTATTCTGTTTTTCTTCTTTTTGTAATCTCTTTTTTCCACTTTTATTTCTCTTGGACTTACAAGGACCACCAGCAACCTTCCATTTGCTAATCCTCCCTTCTCTATGAGCTGTACTGAGTGAAGTGGTAACTTCAACCAGCACAGCTCATTCCTCTACCCTGAAGATGGACACAGCAGGTTCCTCCAAACTTTACTGCCTATCTACAATGTCCGAACTGTACCAACAACTATCTTTTGTCACTACGGCATTACAAATGTTGACAGTCAGCTGAGTGGGCCACATTAATGTGACAAACAAGATGACAGGAAGCAGACAGTTGTCTGATACAACAATTACATCACATCCTAACAGGACTTGCTTGCAAACCACCTTTGCCCTCTGTTATGTTCTAGATATGTCCGCCTGAACATGATTCTTCATACACTTCCTTCTCCCTTACCATAATATACCAAGTTCCACACCCATATATACTATTAGGGAACATCTTAATTGTATGTTTCCCTGGTTCTGAGTTCTTTTAGCTTTAACTGTGCCCAGTCACAAATATACAAACCCTTCATGTGCAATTATAAACCTTTATAACCATCAACACTCACTACATATTGTGACTAAACAGTAATCTACAGGCAGATCTCTTCAGCACATGTAAATGGCACAAAACATACCATGCTGATTCAAGTGCACTGACTGCATTCGGTCAGAAAGGCAACATTTTCAGCATCTGCTGTAGCATTGGTGAGTTTTCATTAGATTTCCTAAAGGTCATCATTATAGCAAATGGTTGACTCACTTCCTTCATAGACTGCTAAACTTCCTGAGACTTGGCACATGATGAAATGCCAACCAAGCATTGGGTGGCCACTATCATTCAAGCAGCAAAAAAAATGAAAGTTTATAACTAAGAATGAATAATTAAAACAGTGAACTCTGAGCGCTTAAAATAACTCTGTAGGAAGATTGTAGGAACAGTAAAATTACTGCAAGGATTTAGTATGGTAATATAATAGGAATCTTCAAGCCAAGTGGGCTTAATTTCTTAAAGCTTACTATTTCAGTTATTCATTACATTCTGATGCAATTTAATATGAAATTTGAGATTCCTTAGGTATGATGATAATCTACAGCATGTGCTACATTACAATTACAGCTCGGAAGCATGTCAAGGACACGCAAGCTGTCATAAAGTTTTTTACCTGCAAGGCAAGGTGCCAAAGGAAATTCACGCCATCCTGACAGAAGCAATAGCTTGTTTCCTTTCTGGTCAGGCTAAGGACTTATCAGCAACCCTGTATGTTGTAGAAACTTGCCTGAAGATTACTATTTGTAGTTGAAACACATTATCTGAGTAAAAGGTAATAAATGCTTATGGTTGTCGTGACAGAATTTTCATTGTATTCGTATATCTGAATTCTGCATTTTATACTGTATCAGTGCTGTTTCAATATTTGACAACATACATGGTATGAACACCTGCTCCTGCTTCAGAACTTCAGTGACAAGTTTGCTGATGATTTCTCGACATCTATCATCTATGCCACTTGGCATCCACCCCAGACGTTCGTGGCATTTAGCACCTGGTGCTGGAGCTGGTAATTTTTCCAACATCTCTTGAATTTCAGGTACATTTACATCACAGTACTGGAACAGACATCAGACTAGTCACACAAATCATATCCCGTGTACATACTGTAGCAATGTACACACGTATCAACATACCAAATGATGACATCCAACACAAGCCATAAACAATAAGATGCAACACTCTTCAATTTCACCATCTTAATTCTTTGAAAATTTCTGTAGCCTTTTAAAGCAAAGTGGTAACCACATGTTCCAACTATTTGTGTTTTGTATGATTCCTGCAATAAATATCAGTTATTTTCACAAACAGAATTCAATGGTAGGTCTTTGTAATGGAGATGAAGTATGTTTACTGTGAGGTAGGAAATCAATTTTTAAATGTTATTTACACTAATATCATGGTTCAAAGGCTTCAGTGGCACCCTGCCTGTCCTCATAGATACCAAACTGCAGCAGGCCCCCACTATTGTAAATAAAAACACTGTAGATCTGAGAAAGACCATAGAAGATTATCTGCTTGCTACCTATTGATGACATGACATACTAGCAGTCGAAGCAGGAACTTCAAAACATGTACTGCTGTTCACAAAGATTAGATAGGCTAATGAAATCTGGAAACAAATTTAGTCACCAGTAGTTCACATTTTAATGATGATTTGTGCCAGTGCACTGCAGTCATAATTTTACAAAATGAAAGTCTGTGTCCTTAAAAAATTATCAGTGAAAAAGAAATGGTGGCAAGCTTCTCACTGTTGTTCTTCCAGGCTTAAAATTAATCCTTTAAACTCCAAGTTAAATTCCAACTGTAAGTCCCAGTTCACCGAATTATTCTGCAGGGTATTTAAATTTCATGCGTGCTTTTCAAAAAACCTGAATATTTCGAGAACTATGTGGGATAAATCTGTGAAACAAAAAGCATTTTGTGGGGAAGGAAACAGACATTGCTCAGAATGCCTTTAAAATGCTGTAATATCCGTATTACATAATGGAGAAGATAAAGTTTCTAAACAAACTTGTAAATATCCATGTTCCTTTAGTTACAGGCTTCAACTTTTGGACGGAAGAAGGACGAAAAGATGTCTTATAAGTTATTTTTTGTGTGGTAATCCGCAAAACAATTTCAGTCCACACAAAGCACCACGTCACACTTCACACATTTGAACATCATTGTTTGCGTCATGCCTCTCACTGAACACACATAACATCGTCGATTCGTGTTACTGTGGCCAGGCCAGTGCTTATTGTGACGTGCGTCCAGTCTTCCGATGTTATTAGAAGCTGAGGCTGGTCTCCCTACAGTCATGGATGGTCGTGGCTCATGCCCAGACTGTGCCAGCATCTCTCTGATAAGGGTGAGTTGAAAATCTCTGTGTGAGATTTTCTTCCCACTACATGAAGATAAAAGGATGCAACTGTTGACAATGACCAGTTCCAACAGGTGGAAAAAGAGCTTTTTTGTCCACTTCCATTTCCGACAGCTAGCTGTGTAGCTATTGGCCATTCTATCAGCATTGTCAACATGCCCCTTGTGATGGTTATAATCTGCCACAATCGCCGGTTTTATCGCGTGCCTATGTTCATTGCGATAATTGCCTTCTCTGGGTGGATCGTGAATGTTTATCAGGAGGCACACGTCTCTCTTGTCCTTCCACACCACAGCCGTCAAATCACCCCTGGTCCTTACTTGAATGTCACCACATTTCAATCTCAGTGTCTTGGATTTGACGTCCTTGGGCATGCCCTTTCTATGTAGTCTCACTGTCACACAACAGGAAATTTTTTTCTGGTCCAGGTTGTCAAACAGGTCAGGGGAGGAAAAGAAGTTGTCCCTGCACAGTTTATGGCCAAATCCTTCTACCTCCCTTGTCAGATTAGTCACTGTAGCGTGGGTTGCTCTCAGGTGTTGTGCCGCCCTTTGTCTGTCTTGACCAAGGTAAACTTTCGTGTCATATATATATATATATATATATATATCCAGTAGAGTCACATAGTTTGAACATTTTGATGCCAAAAGTTTGCATTTTTTTGGGGATGTATTCTTGAAAACTCCTTCCCTTGAATTTCACAATGACTTCATCTACTGCCAAATGTTCGGTGAGGATGTAAAATTTTGAAAAGTTTGTCCTTATAATTTCAAATAAGTCTCGTATTTTCCACAGTCTGTCACCTCTCCTGTCAACTCCATTCCTATTATTGTCCATGAAATGCAGAAATCGTAGTATGTGATAATACCTAGCATGTGCCATTGTTTGTCTGTAGAATGGACAGCAAAGCTGTTCCATTTTGGTCCAGTAGTCCTGCAGTCTGCCTTGAACTGTATGTCCCATCTGTAACATCAGAGCCAAAAATGCAAACATTTCCACTTCTGTCACATCACGATGGGGAGAAAGTCTGTCATCAGAATTGCCTAAGACCTGGTGGTAGTAGCGATTCATCTCCACAACCAGCAAAGTAATCATTTCTGTGAAGAACAGCAGCAGAACGCTACGTGGAGTGGACTCTCTCGTTATGTGCGCAGCTTCACTGCTTTTCTCGTTGGGGGCCCCAATAAAAGTATGCACTACATGCCTTCTGGGTTTAGGGGGCAGTGTCCACAGAGAGGGTTGTGGCTGTTGACCTGCCACATTACCAACATCAACCTCATCTTCAGAGCTGCTGGCGAAAAAATCTGGGTTTTGAGGCTGTGAAATGGAAGACCATCACAAAGGTGGATGTGGCTCCTCTTCATCCTCTGTCTCTTCAGATGCGAAAAATTTCTCCTCGTCGCCGTCCGAATCCATTACGATTGCTTGTATTTGATTCTTAGATAGGAGATGAGCCGTTTCACACGCGAAACCTCATGTTCCATTAAGACACACTGTAGCGCAACTACAGGGTAGAAACAGCACAATTTCAACTGACAGAAGTCAGACTTTCTGCAAAGTACTTGGTGGAAATGTTTCCTTCCCCTACCTAAGAACCGTTACTCAGCTGCCTGTTTGTAATGGCAAAAGGTTTTATGACCCAAATATTTCATTCCATTTACTAAATGCAAGACTAAATTAACTGTGCAGTATGTTTTCAAGACTTATGACACTTATGCATTCAGGGCTAATTAGGGTCTTGGTAGCTCACTAAATGTTTACACACAAATATGGCACAATAAGCATTTCAGGATTCATTCAGTGTTGAGACATTGTGCAGACAGTAAAAAGAGAGGGCTGTCACTTTTGCCAAACCTAGGTCACCAAATAGTACATGCTAGAATTGCTGGCATTACTAGGAGCTCACCATATTTTCCACATTAGAATGCTAAGGGTTAATGTGTAAGTCCAAAACATTAAATTATAATAATTTACTATTTTAATTTTTATTGCATAAATACTAAATTTATATTCCTAGTACTTTACATCCTTTAATCACTTCATGTACAATATATTTTCTTTGAGAAAATAAAAATACTTTTGTCAACAACTGGTTTGTGGCCCAGGTGGGGTTTGTAGATTTTCAAATGGCCATTATGCTGTACCCTGCCCTGAACATTTATTTACTTTAATTAAATACAACACTCAGTAACTCAGATAATAGTTTGCATGGCAGAATGACAGGCGATAGTGCATGATGAACTGCACAGGCTATGGGCAGATCGCAGTGTAACTTGCATTATTATCCCAGTACTTCTTGGAGGGATTATGGAAAACTGCAAAACAGGACCTTGGTGAAACAGGTAAGCCAAGACCTGAGAAACAGCCACAGTGCAGTGAAGATCAGAGTTGTCCCTCTCCGTGCCATGTAGACGTACAGGGGGAGAAGAGATCTTGCTCCACTCATGCTTAACCTCAGCCGTGGTTGAAGGTGAATGGTCCAATGCATGTTCTGACCATCTCACCTGCTGGGTGGGTCCCAGAGCCAGTGTGGACATTCTGAAGATCGCGTATCCTGCAGCCTAGTCACAACACTGACCAAGCTATCCTGGCTCCCCTGTGATGTTCAGACTATATATACGATACCTGATAAAACATCTGTCTGGAAGGAGGCACCATTCCAGGATGGAATATATAGATGTTGTCTTTGTTTTCTATATCATCAGCCTGTTTTTCTTCCATTTTCTCAGGTTGCAAGTTCTCCTTTGTGATGACAGCTGTTTTAGGGCGGCAAGACGGACTCGATTTGTAGGGCAGCAGATAGTTGCAGTAACTTCTCTTAGCTTTCACTTTCATCTTTAAACCACCTGAAAGACAATGTAATTGAAACAATGGTTTACTTATTTTGAAGGTTATGAGGTAGAACTCCAATCATTCTTAACCTCAGCACAAGCTGGAGGTGAGTGGTCAGCTTCATGTCCCTCCACTTTACTCCTGGGTAAAGAAACACAGCAGCCACTGAACAGGAGGCTGAGTGGGCCCAAGAGACAGTCTGGATGTTTAGCAAAGGGGAAAAATCTCCTGTCCCTGCTGGGAGTTGAACCCATGAGCTACACTGCTACAGATGCAGTGTAATTGCACTGCATCTTTATGTCAGCCAAGTCTATGTATGATGCAGGTACCATAAAAAGTTCCATTATATCCTTACATCATGGCTGCTGTAAACCGTATTTACGTTAATGCAGGGATAAGGCTTACATTTTTTGCAAAAATGTAATAGAATGATATCTGTGGGAAATGTACAGTTTCATTTACTCAGCAAACCACCTGGTGCACAACAATACAACAAAAATAAACTACTGCACCTTCAGTTTTGCACCCTTGCCCCACACATTACTACGTCAGAGAAGCACAAACACATTTTAAAAAGAAAAAGGTCAATGAAAACAAATAGAAGACAAGGAACTGTACCAAATCTGCTCCAAAGCCAGGGAATATAGAGGCAGTATAATCCCCTCCAGTGACCCAACTGTTACACACAGAGGAACAAGACAGGCAATGTATGTATACATGTAATATTGAGGTGTGTTCATGTGACCACTGTCGTTGTGCAAAAGCCAGAAGTATTACATATTCTGAGTGTGTGTCTGTAGCCTTAGTTATCCAGGATGCAAAGCACATGCACTATATTATATTGTCATCTGCAGCCTGTCTGGCTGTACCATATTTTTCCACTTGTTCTCACACAAAGCATAATTTTTGGAAAAAAAGTTACTGAACATAAAATGTGTGTTTTGATTTTCTTAGCACTCTTGTCTGTAACATTTCTTGTTCTAAGAATTCAGCAAGTTATTATCATAAATGCATGTAAGTCTTCATGTAAAGTACCCATTATTCTTGCAAGATTTTAATCAAAATTGAGTTTGACAGATTTTCGAAAAATACCAAAATATCAAATTTAATCAAAATCTGTCCAGCGAGAGCCAAGTTGTTCCATGTGGACAGACAGACAGGCATGAAGAAGCCAACAGTCACTGTTCATGATTCTGTGAAAGTGCCTAACAATAAACCAATAAAAATGCACACACAATTATAATATACCAAACGTAAGAAAGGAAAAACTGCACATAAATATGACTCACTCCCTCACTCAACATGGTTTCTAGTCAAACGCAAAACCCACTCCTAATCACAATTTAGAATAATGGCCCCACCTGAGAGAGACTTCCATTACCTGTCTGGTCACATCTGCCTAAATCAAGGAAAACACTAGACAGGCTGAGAGACAGGAGTTCAGGACCGTTTGCCATGGAAGTCTGACAGGAAGGAACTTAAAAGGCAGGGGCAGAAATTCCAGACAACAGCAGGAACAGAGCTTCGATACAAGTCCAGCGGCACAGCTCAGTTCCTGTTACCCAAAGTCACCACTTCATTTACAACAGCTACCAATGGTTTGTTCTGAAACTACACATCATACCAGCAGTTCTAAGCCTGTAATCCAGTGTCTGGTACTTGAGAGAAGTAGGGTCTAGCCGTGGATCATAACCAAAGCGAACCCACATGACTCTCCACGGACCAGTTACAAAATAATATGCAACTACAGGCAACAGATACTTTAATTGTGCTTTGGTGTATTTGGTCAAATACAGGAGAGCATTCTTGGACCACACAGGACGTTCTTCGAAGATCTGCAAACAATTGAAATGTTACATTAGTAGCGCGGTACATACATTTTATTCTATTCTGGTGCTTAATTCTAACACAATAAATACTAACCACACATGCCATTCAGCGAATATGGGTCTTACTAACAAACTACATGGAGCAGAGCCCTTCTTGAGAAGCTAACTGTTTGTCAGCCAATCAATAAACTCACCACCTTTTATGGAACACCAAGAATCATTGATGTGTTCACATAAGCCCACCATTTGTCCCTATCCAGTCTCTACCCTCCCATTCTATTTCTTTAAATTCCACATTACAGTAATGTTATTCTTCCCTCTATGCCTAGGTGATTCAAGTGGCCTCTTTCTTTCAGGTTTCCACAACAAAACATTTTTTTCTTCCCCAAGCGCCATGTGCCCCACCCACCTTATCCTCCTTGATTCTATCACCATAATAACAAGTGGTGAGGCACACACAGATCATAAACCAATGTTCTTACATCAATGCATATTATGATGTAATACTGTGTAGTGTGTTGCATATGTACCAGTAATCTGCAGGAACATGCCACCTTCATCTTCACTGTGCATACAGAGACAGCAGGTTGCCCTGAAATGTCAGTACAGCAGTGACCTCATTGTTTATTATTTGTTGCAACAGGGTGAGGTAGCAAGCTGGTAAGAAAGGAAGCAAGGTACAGTACATGCACCAGCAAGTATTTTATATCTATTGCAACAATGTCTCTCATGACTGAAACTACAAAATGTAATCTCAACAAAGCAAATATATTTGAAAAAGGTATTCCACTGCCTGGCTGATCTGAGGTGATACTATCAGTGATCCCACCCCGATGACAGCAGCTATGCAAAGTGTTCAGGAACTTGGCTAGTAAGCTGGTCACTACTATGACAGCCTATCGGATTACACAGCATCACATCCCAGAAACTGAGCAAGAGGACCCAAGCAGGGGCACTTACAATTCTTATTCAGAAGGTACAAGGTTTGAATCTCAGTTAGGACATTCATTACACTCACAGGTTCCTGTGGTGCTCCTCATTCACTCCACACAAATGACAAGACAGTATATTAAATTACACTACGACCATTCTCCCCCCCC
>Ga0136643_10013435_pt1 | contig 12250 bp, 6 predicted proteins | sample TergutLab28metaG_FD_96883 | JGI IMG/M metagenome (GOLD analysis project Ga0136643, IMG submission 96883) | Labiotermes labralis P1 segment gut microbial communities from Petit-Saut dam, French Guiana - Lab288 P1 (version 3) (version 3) | ecosystem: Host-associated > Arthropoda: Insects >...
GACTCCCCATAAACTGCCACCATGCGTTCAAGTATCTCCTTTGGCTTCTTACCTTCTTTAGTAAGAAATTTTATAACTGATCTTTGCTCCAAATTGAGCAGTTTCTTAGAAACCTCACACACAAGTTCACTTGACATGCTGTCACTCTGCAGTTAGAATCGCACTGAGCTGAGGCTGCATATGTGACACCTCAAGACATGTCCCAACATGCACAGACTTGTTTCAATCCGCTCATTGCCTTCTTGCCTGCTTAGGTAGATAAATTATTGAACACTCCTCGTATATGATATAAATACAGGCTTCACACTAGGTATGCTTTTTTAAGTGTGTTACATAACAATGGTGCAAGCTGCTATGGCTATGTAGCACTGGTGATGTATTAATGAATGAATGAGTCTGGAGCATTGTTGGAATGCTACTGGTGGGGAACACGTAAGTTCTTGCAGAAAAACTTGTCCCAGTGCCACTTTGTCTACCAAAAATCCAACATACACTGGCCTGGGATTGAGGGTGGGCTTCCATGGTTTGAGGCTTGCAACCTCAGCCATGGCATGGTCACTTCATACTACAGAATGATGATGACAACGACGACGACGATGACAACAACAACAGCAGCAGCAACAACAACAACAACAACCGGAACACTCAGCTACTGGCATGAGATTAATCTAGAAAGGAGTGATAATTACTGCACAAACTTTATTCCAGTCTTCATAAATGTCAACAAAAAGGAGGTTCCTGCATAATATGCAATGTAGTATCTGGGACATGAGGCCTGCAGTGTTGTTTCACACTGCATTCTCGACAAATGATCAGAAGTGAATCATAAGTGATAGTACTTAAAAAATCACCAGTCATGCCTAAACCATAATTTAATGCAGTTTTAAATTTTAAGCTAGTTGATTAATATTTATAGGACATTTTCAGACACAAAAAATTATGCAACACATAAAGGGAAAACAAATGAAACATCTGGCTACTGAAAGAATGTACAGGTAGACATAGTAATGCAAACAAGCAGATGGTATTCAAAGTTTTACACAGCTATGTGTGTGACAAAAGTTATTTTTACATTTTCTATCATAACAGTGAATGCTGCTGATAATATAAGCCTCAATTCGATTCCTGTTTCAGCCACCGTTTTTCTATTATTTTTTTCTGGGGCCATGTATACTATTCACTATTGACCGGCTCATTTCTGTCACACGAAAGAAAGCTGAGATTCCTGTTGTGAGAGCCGAACTTCTCCCATCCAGTAAGTAATCGCTCTGTGATACTGTTATTGCTACAGTACTTCATATACACCACTCACTTCGCAATAAAAATAAACTTTCTGATTTTACAGTGCAGCAAAATTTCAACAGAATAAAGGGCTTAGAAATGTATGAGTTGATTAGTCTGTACTGCAGTATACAACACTTTTACTCATTCAGTTTGGTATAATACTTAACAGCATTCTGCACTAAATCCAGCTTAACTTACCTTCTTAACCGGAAAAGCTGGTAATTTCATATGAAGGTCTTGCAAGGTTAAGTACTCTATGCACAACCTAAGCACTGAACACAGACAAGCACAAGTGTGTCACAGGTAATCACTCAATGTATGTCTATTGACAGTGCATCAGGTGTAAAAAATGCCACTCCAGAACCACTCCTTAAATCATTAAATGATCCATAAATGTAAGAAATACAGTAATGATGTATGTAAGCAGGAAGAAAAGTTTACCAGTGTATCCTATGAACACTTTGAATGCTTTCAGTAAAAGATACACAGGGAATTCACGTGTTTAAAAGCCCTCTTTCTTTCCTTCTTTCTTGTAAACTATACATATGTTTATTGATATATTTATTTATTTATTTATTTACATATCATTTACTTAATTATGCTGTCAGTACCCTGGAATCTGTAGCATGGAATTATGGGATGATCAGTTAATCAACGAATGGTACGGATACGTATAGGAGGGGCCATGATTTAATTGTAGGCACTAACCTGGCATTTACCTGAAGAGGCTGGGGAAAATCATGAGAAACATCAATTGGGGTAGCCAGTCTCTTGGCTGACATGCACACTGTCACCTTCTTGAGATTTTTATATGTAGAGTATAACCAACAAACAATTTTAATGTTTGTGCAGATGTTACATTTTTGGAGTTCAAGAAGCCGATCAACTTTGAATATAAGTCTGGGCAATGGGTGCGTGTGGCTTGCCCCACCCTGAACAGAAGTGAATATCATCCATTTACATTATCATCAGCACCCCATGAGAAGAATCTCACAGTGCATATTCGAGCAGTTGGACCCTGGACAACAAACATTCGCAGTCTGTATGACCCAAGTCTGCTACGTGAAAAGCCACTTCCTAAGGTATGAAACAATACCGCACTACACACATAAAGCATACCATGTGAGACTTGTTGTTCTCACAGCAGTGCTGCTTAAGATTCACATCTTTTGACTGGTAACTAGTCACCAATATTCCCAAGGACATTAACGCTGATAACCATTTACCAACTGAATCTTCATAAAGCATTGTGTACTAGTCCAGGAGGAAAACCTGATGTGTGTCTATGACAGAAATATAAATGAACATTCACCAATTCATAAAATTGATAAAATAAGCAATTACATAAGCTTTTGGAGGGCCTTCTGAATCTAAAATCACATGCAATTTACATGACATGAAAATATAAAACATATGTTGGTACATTACTGACAATAACCACAAAGGTTGGAAAGCAAAGTCAGTATAGTGACTAAGCTACAGGCTGTACATCCAAAGAATCAGGGTCAATTCCTGGCAAGGACAAGTGATTTGTCTCTCTTCCAAAGTTTTCTGACACGCTCTGGAGCCCAATCAACCTCCCACTCACTGGGTACTGGGGGATATTTCCTCTTGAGTATAGTGGCTAGGACATGAAGCTGACCACTCACCCCCATCTAATTGCCAAGGGTATGAAAGAGTGGGCCTGTACTTCCACTCCACCATATATCTTCATGGCATGCAATGGTACAAGTTTATCTCTATCCTACTGACATTAACTTAACATACAGTTTACAATCTTTCCCTCTTTCACCTTCTCTCCAAATTAATTTAGAGGGCAAGAACAAGCCAAGAATCCATCAAGTGAATTCCACATCCATAAATTCCAGACAGTCAAACATGCAGAAATTCACTTCCAGTAATTTTAAGTGGAATCTTACTACGCAAAGAAATATATGTTCTTTAAAACACATACAGTACTTCAGGTGGGCCAGGTAGCTCAGTCGGTATAACGACTGACTACGGGCTGGACGGTCCGGGATCGAATCCCAGTGGGAGCGAGATTTTCCACCTATCCAGACCAGCCCTGGGGGCCACCCAACCTCCTGTAAAACGGGTACTGGGTCTTTCCCGGGTGTAAAGTGCGGCCGGGGCGTGCTGCTGATCACTCACCCCCTTCTAGTGCCACGGTCATGGAATAGTAGAGCTATACCTCTACCCACCCTCTGGGTCACACCAGGCCTGTAACAGGACCACTTTACTTTTACTTTACTTTTACTTCAGTGCTTCAGAGTTGTTAAATATAATGTACGATCTCCTTTGCAGATTCATCTTGATGGTCCTTATGGCGAAGGGCATCAAGATTGGTATCAATATGATGTAGCCGTATTGGTTGGCGGGGGCATTGGAGTCACTCCCTTTGCTTCAATACTAAAGGATATTGTCTTCCAAGCTAATACAAAACAGCAAGCTGTCCGTAAGAAGGTATGTTGACTGCTGTGTCACACAGTGTGGTAAACGAGAACAAAAGACACATCATAAAGTAATTTATAAACGTGCTGCAAACAGCACCAAAAATAACCTAATTAACAGAAACACAGTTCCCAACAACTTAAAAAATGGACTTCAATGAAGAACAGACAATGTTAATCTTAGAGAACTCATGAAAATATCCCTTGTCACAACTGGAACCAGAAGGAGCCATAGACTTGAAAAGGTCCCTAAAGTGATTCCACATACCCATCCCCAACCACTTCAAAATACTGATAATCCATTATGTTGAATGACTCTGGTGGGAGAGAGTTCATGTCATTCTTCTAAATGTTACATACTTGAGTTCCCAGATTTTACATTTGAGGTTACTTTACATATAAGCTTGTTGAAGGGAAAGTGCTGGACTAACCCTGTGGTAGAACAGGCCAAAGACACTGCTGTTACCACCAAAGTGGACAAAATCCTTAGTTATTACAACTGAGTTTACATCTTCACACACTATTTACCTAAGGGCATTTTAATAACTTTCCTAATCCTGTGGTCTACCAAATAGCTACTTTCTGGCACTTTGCTCACCAAAATTCCATACAAACTGCTTCTTTCTCCCACTTTAGCAACCAAAGAAAATGCCATTAACAGGGCCAAGGCAGAAAGCCTGGATGAACTATTGTTTCTAAGGCAACATAACGAATTACCGTATTTCAAGATAATTGTGTAACCTAACAGACATTCCTGGAACAAGAAGACAAGTCATGAAATGAAATGTGTTAAATGAGGTGCTTAAAATCCATACATGACTCACTGTTCAATTTGGTGATGTTACAGACGGGCAATGTCATGGAAAAATTTACCGTAACATCTCAACCTTGTTTTCATAATTTCACAGGTCTATTTTCTATGGGTCACAAAGACTCAGAAGCACTTCGAATGGCTGGTGGATATACTTCGAGAACTGGAGAATAAGGACACAGGAAGAGTTGTTTCTGTTCATATCTTCATCACTCAATTCTATGAAAAGTTTGACCTGAGGACCATTCTATTGGTAACTACTTCACTACAACTATGAAAGCAGAACCAAAAGGTTCAACACTGTTAGCACCAAAGCCCAACACTGAACATAATCCTCGGCTACTTCCATCCTCTCTGTATCATCAGAATCAAACTCTCTTCCAAGATAAAACTCAAAGTAATTCTTCCATTTCCTTCTCCATTCCAAATGGACATTAAACTACACTTACTACTATCACTCCTTAAAAATCCTGATGTGTATAAAACTCTTCAGGAGGTTCTGAGTTGTTAATATACAGTATATTTCTTTCAGTACATCTGTGAGCGCCATTTTCAGCGCTTGTGTGATAAATCTCTATTAACTGGGCTGAAAGCAGTCACTCATTTTGGAAGACCTAATTTCACACAGTTCTTGAAGTCAGTTCAGGCAGTACATCCAAAGGTATGTACGAAATAACACAACCAATGCATGGTCTGTGTAATATTCAGTTTTAACAGTATAGTAGAACTCAACTTATCCAAATGCTGGTTATCCAGATTGGCTTGACCCTTCGGGTAAATTTGTCCAGAATGCTACAAAAATAACTTGCCTTGAAATTACCAGTTATCCAATCAAGTACAGTATAGTGTTATGGCTTCTAGAACTTCATATCAGGCGTGGCTGACAGGTTTAGATCCAGGTACATACCATAAATAGGAACAGACAAAATTCAAACTGCCAATGTAGCCTACTTTCAAAGACAAATCCAATTACCTGGATTTTCCTCATTTCTGGATGGCTTGCCATCCCCATGAATCCAGGTAAGTGGAGTTCTACCGTAATTATGTGCTATTATATAGCAAATATACATTAACACAATTTTAGCACCCTTCTTAGGTAATGAATCAAGGTGCGTGAATTTCTTTGCAGAAACCTTTATCAGGTTACAAGGAATTGATATCCCTTCCATAACTGGCCAGGGACTTGCATGTAAAGCAGGTGATCCTAGTTCACTCACCTATCCATACTGCAACATGGCAGTGGCAGACACATCAAAGAATTAAGTCAGATATTGACATAATGAGATTTTAGACCTGCATGGTAATGACTATATGGATTACAATCTTCTGGTTGAGATGTTATGTACCATGGGTTTGGAGAAACACTCTCCTCCCCTGAAAATGGGAGCTGAAATTTTCTCCAAAACACTGGTATCTGTCTACCAAAGTACACACCATCACACCCCAAGAAGGCACTAACCTCTACTGCCACAGCACCTGCAAGTCACTAAGCAATTTCCCTTATCATCCAACAGTGTGAGAAACACTGCCATGGCACTAGAAGAAATCCTAGCTAGCATAATGGTACGGTAGTCATGCAGCAATGGAATATCCAACGTTAATGGAAGAACATTTTTACCTGAATCAAAATAATGCAACACAAGTGAAACACACTGCTAACAATTTAAAGTTAACAATAAAATAACACAAAACAATAAAAACAGTACAAAAACAGGCAAACATAAAAACTGTAAGAATAGCTTTCTCCCCATTCCCCACAAACTGTTTCACAAAATAGTACAGACATTTTTTCCCGATATCCAAATGATTTTGTCACTCGTGTTTTAATTACAGCACACTTTATTTATTTATTTACTTACTGCCAATATAATTCTGAATAGTAGGATGTTACTGAATAATAAATTGGTATATTTGTGGAAGAAAGCAATCATGCCCTGTTTCATGTTACAATTTGAGAATTTACCTGTAGGGACTGAGAAAAACTACAAAAAAAGTCAGGCAAGGTAGTCAGTGTTCCAGTCAAGATTCAGCCTGAGTACCATCTGTATACAGCCAGAAGCATTATTACCTGAGTTAACTTACATGGTCATTACAGCACAAGTTTACAAGTGCAGATTACTTTCTGTGTTACTACACACCACCATCTTTGTTTGTTGAATGTTTTAATCGATATTTAACCATCAAGAAGGCAATGCATATGGGCAGAAGTATACTGAACATATAAATTCACAAGATGCAGCAAAACTAAGACAGCCAACACCATTTCATGCTTTGGCAAACCATGTCATCTTGTCTAGTTCAAATACCTGCATAAAATTCTGTCTTCAGTGCTGTACTACATTGGCTAATTAGTTTTTCATCAAATACAACACATACATTGGCTGAGAGTCATGTTATTAACCTGACGTGTTTTGAATAGTTTTGTGCAACATAAGGGGTTCCACAGATTTTCCTATACTATGTATGTGCCAATATAGACTGTTAATAGCAGTCTGGAATTTTAGCTTAATTTCTAGAACCACTGATAATGAACAAAACTGGTGGAAACACGTCAGGTTAATAAAATGACCACTAGCTAACAAATGTTTGTAACTGACGGAAAACTATGATTAACCTGCATGATTATTGTCCTCAAAATTACCACAGAGTTCTCATGTAGATTTACTACAACAGCTGCCCACTAAGTTAGCTATCATTCAGTCAGAGATGCTTAAGGACAAGGTACCTGTCACCTGAAATTTTGCAGCCATCATAGAATGAGCATGAGTTAATTTTGAGATTTGTAAAACATGACTTTGCTTACAAGTACTAATGTTGTACACTGATAACTGTCACAGGTACGAAAAGTTGGAGTATTCAGCTGTGGACCTCCTTACATGACAACAACTGTGGACAAAGCCTGTTCGAGACTAAACAAAGAAACATTCAACGGGCCTGTTATTCAGCATCACTTCAAGAACTTCTGATTATCTCACATACCAAACAGTAGCATGGAGTATTTAAATGGCATTCTACAAAAGAATTTCCTTCAGAACACGTTCATCAGAATAGACCTTTGTTTCCACAGTGTCAATACTCTGAAGTGGTACTATATTAACCATTATATGGCCTCACCTGCCACACAGGTTCACATGCCCATTTCCTTCTATTACTACTACAAAGGGCTAACAACACACAAAAACATGTCATCCATAAGCTACATTAAAAGATCACATGTTTCTGAACTACTATGAAGTACTGAATGAAGAACAAGATATCAATGGCATCTGTGTTTGGAGCTTGATGGGATTCAAAGTCTACAGTAATATGCTTATGTTCACCTATCAATGCTCAAAGAAAGACTTGCAGTTTTATTTCCTGTTTTAACCTCAACTCTGCCATGTTCTTAAACTTGAAGTGTTATTCAACTACATATGCAAATACAGGTTTTTCCCCTCATTTAAATGATGCTTTGTCAACTGCACCAGTTATGTTTGTAGTGTCATATGACATAATGGTATTCAAACACAATCTTGGATGAGTGTAAAAAAAGATCATATACAAGTGAAGATCTGGTGATCTGGAAGAAAATGACAACCATTCCAAAAAGTCTAAGATTTTTGCTGGTCAGAACCAAGGCAGGTTTTCTGTGTCCCATTCTTAGAGACCACCTTTGATGAATTCAGAACTCTGTGATATAGGGAACATCAGGAATCCACAAATTTCTGAGCTCACTACATGCAACCACTACCACCCCCACCCTAACAAAGGACACAATAATTTTATCCTTCCAACATTTACACCACAGCCATGAATTCTTCACCCCATGCCAAATTGGCAGAAGCAAGTGTAACCAAAAACCAAACAAGACAGGTTATGTCTCTAGCATAAAACAATTCTAGCATGTAATTTTATCCCATTCTGTTTATATAACGCCCTGTAACAGATCTTTAATATTCCATCCAACACTACTGTTTGTATTTACTTAAGAAGAGCTCTATGGTGTTTACCAACAACTATCATGCTGATGCTACCAACACACAAAATTAATAATAAATATCTCAAACATTCCACATATAAACCATGCAATAGTAAAAAACAGGGCACTTCAGTGATAAGTCAGATATAAGGTACAACAGAGATTAAGACATTCACACTGCCAATCTCTGTATTTTTGGAGTGACATATGCAAGTAACCATACAGAATATGTAACAGACACCTGGAATCCAGTTTTATGCACATCACCCAATAATAGATTTAATAATCTTATTCTACCTTCTACATATCTGAACACCATTCTAATAAGACATACAAAAACATTTTACACAATGCCAGCTACTGAATGACCAAAATTATATCTTGTGGGATCCCACACAGTAAAAATTATATCTGGGAATCCATATGTGTTACATTTTTACCTTGTTTTAAAAACATTGTACTGAAGGCCTGATGATGATCTGTTAAGAGCAAAACATACACCTGTTTTTAAACAAAGACAAACAGTTGTGTTGAACAGAAAATTAATGGTTTATTACTGATACTTATAGCATGTCTACATAACCTTTACAGTCAATGAACAATGGTAACTTTGGAAACCATGGTATCAAAGGTAACCATATGAACATATGTAACTCAGGTAGACAAGGTAACAACAGCAACATGATAATCAAAGTAGGGTTAGTGAACATGGCAACCATAATACCAAGGTAGAAATATCAACCACAAAAACACCAACCTTGGCAACAAATGCAACCACAATAATGTTATAAATCAAAGCAGTCATAAATGTATACATGATCAGTCAGATGACAATACATCATGGCTTATGATATGAAAATATAAATGTTAATTCATCAATTATATTGCCTTCTTAGGACTCAACAATACAACATTTAATATTAATTTAAAGACATACATGTCTATCAATATAATAAATTTTTGAATTATACAAAACTTATTCAACACAGCTACTTTTTCCCACCTCCTTTTCTTCCTTTCAATATTGCCCATCATCTTAGAGTTTGTTATACCATAATATTTCAAAACAAAATCTGTTTTCCTTTTCTTATTAAAAAAAGGAAATGATCTTTTCTGATGGATGGTTTGAAAAAACAAGTCTCAGGCACTGGACAATAAAAGGATCCTTTGCTCCCTTTTCCACCTGAAGATGAAAACAAAGTTTTTGAAATGCTGTTGTATAAAGAACTCAAGATGCCAGACCCCTTCCAATATATTAGTCAAACTTATTGGATCTTAAATTAGTGAGCTGGATTGAAAGAACTAATACAAGGTATTGTCCAATATATGATCCTTTGCACCCTTTTTCACTTGAAGATGAATACACAGCTTTTGAAATGTTGTGGTATAAATAACCCAAGATGCTAGGTGATTTCCAAAAACATTAGAAAAGTTTACTGCATGATGCCATCATCAATCCTTTAAGGTTGATTCATAGCCATCATTTGGTATCCCTGTGTATATGTATCCTATATGACAAACATTCATGAGAAAGCTTTGAAGTGTTATTTTCCAATCCGTTACAGTAACTTACCTAATGAATAAAATTAAAACAAGCAAATTATACAGAAGTTATTGGTTATACTGTCACTCGTTGTTTTGTAGTACACAGTATGTACGGCAACATTATAACTTCACTAAGTTTCTCTGTAGTAATTTGTTTCATTTACAAAATATTTAATTCCTTGCATATGTACTACAGTCAAATCTCACATACTTCTTAACACTTCATATTTTTGGAAGACTGATTTTATTGACATTTTAGCTTTGTTTTAATGGAATCTCAACTTCCCTTCAAGGTGTGGAATCCACTGTTTTAAACAGTTTATGTTTGTTTTTGTTTCTGGTTATCATCTCACATACAGCTCCTCAGACTGGTGGACTTTAATCATTACATCAGAATTGCATGAAATCTTTGGTAGAAAGAAACTTGGTACTGTGATGAAATGTATTAAGGTTTACTTATTAACTCTGTCATAATCATAAAAATCGACAACAATTTGTAAGTCTTGTTAATTTCTTTCTGACAACATTTCCAATTTTTGTGTATTTATTTTAATATCAGTCAAATACACTAAAACACAATATCCAGCCACCTCATACCAACCACAGCTAAATAAAGGCCGTTTAATGTATTATTGATTGTGGAATGCACTGCAGACAGCACAGACAAGTAGGAGTGCACTCACGGAATATGTCACAAAAGACATGTAAGACAAAATCTCTAGTGGAGAGTGTATCATATATGATACAAGGATTAAAACTGTACATGTACCATGTTTTCTGCTATGGCCTATATGTATCATGCAAGCGACTGGCACTTAAGAACATAATTCAACATTAAAAGCACAAAGAAACAAACTTCCTGTCGAGTACTGCCAGCATATTGCTAGGAAACATCAATTGGTTGCCATTCACATCATCCATTAGTCACCTCATGGCAATTAATATTTGACAATATTCTGCCCTATTCAACCACACTCTCATAACATAGCCACTGGCATAATGGGCAGTTCTAAGAACCTGTGACGTACTCATAATAATCAAACAGTGCAACTTGTGGTCAACGACCGTATAGTTGACCCCTTGCCCAAATTCCCGCTACATCGTAAGCAGTCCCTGTAGTACATGTAGATATAAGAAACATGAAGAAAAACAACGCAGAACTACTTCATCACTAGACCGTTACAGACACCATAACATTAATTAGTATATAAACGTTTGTACTTGCTTACCTGAAGTGCGCGTGATGCGAAGCAGACAACAGCAAATGCAGCCGATTACAGCTTGTAATCACCAGCACACTTATTGAATGTCATAAATTATAACAACTCTTACAGTTCCCGAAATAAAAGCAATCAACATATATGAAACAGCGGCGATGTTTCGCCGACCGTCAAAATGTGAAATGCACATTCATCACATGCACTACAAACTCAACACCATTTTCGCTATTCATTTGTAATACATGCATACCAAACTACGAATTAGAATTTTCCCGGCTGACGGTTAACAGCACTGAAATGCATAAATGGATTCTTTACTTTACATGGAAGGCATGCGTTACATGTTTTCGGAACAGTGCGGATATAGAAAGTCAACAGGTAATAAATGAAGTCACATAAATATACATAAAGAATCAACAATAAATACTTGCTGATAATAAACAATTGTTGTTGTAGTTATTTATATAAATGCCAGCATAGCACTGTAACTAACAATTTGATTACTTCATTTAATATTTGAGACGAAATTCTGTTACATACATACATACATACATACATTCATTCCCCCAATTCCATGGAGCAGGATTGTTCGCGAAATATAGAACACGTCATATAAACACACAAAACAATCATAATGGAGGCATTAACACTTGCTCCTAGTCATTTCCACAATCCAAATACTTCAGTTCCAACATAAGAATGCATATAGAGTATTAAACATTCTTAAAAGACTAGCATGATACATGAAAAAGAATTGTAAAAAGTAAAATTAAAACTGTACAGATAATTTGTTAAAAGTACATTGTCCTCATTTCAAGGGTCCATTGAATGTTCGAAGAATTCCTATAATGAGTAGTAAGGTTTATCCATTATATATCTTTTCAGTTGTAGTAAAAATTGACTCTTATTTTGTATTTGACTAGCTAGATCCTCGGGGAGTTTATTATAAATATTTATGCAGTTATAATAGGTGCCATGCTGA
>Ga0136643_10013436_pt1 | contig 12249 bp, 8 predicted proteins | sample TergutLab28metaG_FD_96883 | JGI IMG/M metagenome (GOLD analysis project Ga0136643, IMG submission 96883) | Labiotermes labralis P1 segment gut microbial communities from Petit-Saut dam, French Guiana - Lab288 P1 (version 3) (version 3) | ecosystem: Host-associated > Arthropoda: Insects >...
TATATTGTCACATGGATTAGTACGAAGATTATACAACTACACGTTTCGGCCCTGGGAATTGGCATCTTCAGGTTGTTCATAACTTAACGATCAGCTATACAATGTGCATAGGTTTTATTCTGGGGGGACGCGATCTCGTCTTACAATACTGGGGGGCATTGCAAGATAAGATCTCATCCCCCTAGAATAAAACCTACGCACATTGTATAGCTGATTGATAAGTTGTGAATAACCTGAAGATGGCCAAATACCCAGGGCCGAAACATGTAGTTGTATAACCTTTGTACTACTCTATGTGACAATATAGTTGTGGTCTGACCATATAGCTTACTTATAGTCCTTTTAGTTAATTAGTCCAACACGACGTGGATGACTCATATCAAAGTCAAGTACACGTAGCGATTCCATGGTTTAATGTTCTATTATCTGGACCTTACTGGGCCCATCCACCTACTATAATGACATCCAAAGATCTCAAGCAGAGTAAAGAAGGTGGTGCTGGTAAGAGGAAACATGTAACGCAGAAGCAGACCCTGATGCCACTAAATGAGCAGCTGGAGGATATATTCATTGTGAAGCCCAAGTATAGTGGCAGTAACAAAAAAATTACCTCTAAGATCTTAGATGAATATAGTTACTGTTTGATAATCTGGAATATTTGAGAATGCAGCATCTGTCCAGTCCCATGCATGCTGAATACATGGAATTATACAGTAATACCAAACATTATCATAAGATTTCAGGCAGTTACAGAAAAATTGATTAAAAGTTTAGAACTCTTAGTTTACTTTCCATACATATAATGATCAGTGAATGGATTAAACAAGGCAACCACATGGAATTGTCCAGCAGAGCTTAGAAGACTTCAGTTAAAACGGAGTTGTCAGCAGAAACAAAACTTTTCTCAGTGACATAACGACGTACTGTGTTAAGCATACTGCTTGCTGACAACCTCTGAAATCTCGTTTTTCTCAAAAATGATGTTCAGTGACATAACATTCTTCGAAGTAACATGTAAATATATCATGTTAAGCTGTATATATTTTTAACTTCTAAGAAAATATCTGTTACTTTTGTTGAGGAATTTGTATTGTGAGTAGGTTTATAACATTTTTAAATTGATATTTGGTATAGCCCTTCTTTTTTATTTTTTTAATGTTTATTTTATAACAAAAATCTACAAAGGGCCCCTGTCCTCACTTCCACATGTCAGCACCCATGGTAATAATTTTACAGAGTGCATCATAAAAATGACACCTAGACCAGACATGCACAAATCCCAGGTGCCAGGTCAACCAGGCAATTAAATTTTGTATGGTGACACCTAGTATATTTGAATTCCCAGTAGGGAACCTCCTTGATGTCAACCTTCTTTCATCTAGAATTTTAAAGTGGCTCTTAGACTTATTGGAAAATTTGTGTACCCCTGACTTAGACCACGTGCCGGCACACCAATGAAATTAAATCAAGTCTGATTCGTTGAATGCCGCAAAGACAGATCCACTTTTATACTGCATTCCTATTGTACTCTATGAGCTCACTGTGTCAGGCTCAGTTCACCTTGACTGGATTTGATTAAGTTAAGTTGCCAGCAGCCTTATGGTCTTGCAGATCACTGCACTACTCCTTTCTGATTACCACTTACAGCTACATCCTTAGCTTTAATGAAAAACCTAGAGAAAAAGGAACTTTTCTGTGGCGTGCCATTGACTAACATTTTCACAGCAACAGCAAAAACAGACAGTGCTACAATCATAGAGAAGGCTGTCATGAAAGACGTCGTTATAGGATTTGCTGGTGGAGGTACTACTGTTATGCTGTCACCAGAAGCTACACCGTCATCCTTCCAGTTCACCCATGTATCATTCCAGTAAATAGGATTTGACATGGGATCTCCAGGGACATTGAGGGGCTTCATCATTGTCTTCTTGTACCTCTCAAGAGACTCCTCAAGGCTAAACAAAACAAGTGGTCGAACATGTGCCAGGTTTATGGTCTCACAGGGATCATCATGTATATTAAAGAGGCATGGTGCATCCCGGGGCCGACAGGCTGTATCTGAACTTGTGTTACTTAAAGAGACACCCTTCTTTTGGTTACAATGAAGTTCTGCCTGGTGTCGCAATGAAGTTACCGCTATTTCTGACAGCAGCTTCAATTGTTGAAAGCTTCCATCACCTGTAAATTCATCAAAATATTTCTGTCATCCATTTTGTCTCAACCAACTAACTTAATGTTCTGGTTGTACAACCCAGGAGCTCAGCACCTCTAACAACACAGTAACCAAATGGATATGATACTGTGTGATTTACCTTTCTGTTTTGTTACATACATGGAGACCATATCAAGTGCTGCAGCACATACACTTCTACCTACCTTTGTCTGAACTCCCATTTTCTACCATTCTTGCCACAGTCTTTGCCTGCAGTTGCTGATTAGTGATGAATCCTGTTATGGCAATTCCAACCTTGGAATTCAGCACTTCTTGCACATTATATGTCTGTGACTTATTCTCACTGCACCGACCAGATTCACCATACCATTCATCTATTTTTCCCTCCTGAGCAGTACCTTCATGCAGAAGAAACAAAGAGAATCATTAGGTTACAATCTTCTTATTTGTGATAGGTAAAAGTAGCAATGGATAGTGAATAAAATATATCAAGTACTCTTCCATAATGGGGGACCGCGGAAGCACAGTGGTTAAGGTGCTGCGCTACAAATCGGAAGGTCGCTGGTTCGATCCCAGCCGGTGTCACTGGAATTTTTCGTTGACATAAAATCTGTCCGATCGCACTATGGCCCTGGGGTCGACTCAGCCTCTAACAGAAATGAGTACCAGGAGCATTGCCTGGGGGTAAAGGCGGTCGGTGTGTAAGGCTGACAACCTATCACCATCCTGTGACATTGTCATGAAATCTGGGAACCTTAACTTCCTGGAACCCTCTGGGCCACTCCAGACCTGTAATGGGACTGATTTACTCTTCCATGACACTACAACTTTTTTCAGTCAGATAGAATCCTTGTACCTGTAACATACTTCCACTCTCCTCTTCGTAAAGCTGCATAATCTTCAATTGGATCTATGTTATGAAGAACTTCCATTCTCGGTGATGGTTGGTTTTCTGAAAGAGCCTTCCACATGTCGATTCCATCGATGTTCCCCAGTTCGCTTACATCCAAACCTTGGAAAATATTTAGTTATTCACATATTTGTAGTTTATTTAATGACATTCTGTAACTCTTCCAAACCATCAGTGTGTATTTATCAAACTACATATTATTATATCCCAGAACTAATTTTAACAATGATGTGAGCTTGTCATGTACAGTATGTCAGTATAATAACTGTGTGTACCTGCAGCAGCATATAATGTGGGTAGCCAGTCTACGATGTGCATCAGTTGATTTGAGACCCGCTGGTTGGAGTGCAGAAGGGGACTCCAAACAGCAGCCACACCACGCACTCCCCCTTCCCAAGGGCTCTCCTTCATCTATCAAAGGAAGCAGCCTACTTGAAGAACTTGATACAGAGTTATTTAACAAACTGAATGCAAATTACAATATTACTGGAAAGACAACAACATTTGATGCCATATTACAAAGTCCAAAATGACTACATCCAATGGCAATTACAGTAAGTTGTATGTAGATAAAGGGTTAAGAGTGAAGACGATCAGCTATGAGGGTGTGGACTGATTCTTTGGTTCAGAGCAGGGTCCTGTATTCAGCGCATAAGAACACAGTAATAAACCTTCAGGTTCCATAAGAGGTGGAGAATTGTTTGACAAGCTGAATGACTCTCAGCTTCATTCATTCATTACTTACAGTTGACTAAGTAGGTTGGTACCATTATCCACCCCTCACACATTTGTACCATCAGAGCAAAGGTAAAATAATGATGAGGAGAAGCTCTTTTCACCATTCCATAATTAAGTAATTGTGGAGTTGTATGTGGTTATGGAGTTATAGCCCCAAACATTCATAACCTTTGCATTACATGGAGATGCATGGTCGGCTGTATGCCCTGGCTGCTCTCCTCCTGAAGAAGGATAGGAGGCTGGGTAGGCTTCAGAGCCAGTGTTGATGCTATGGACAAGAAAATAATTTTTTCCCCTCCAAGGAATTAAGTCCTGATTCCTACACCACCCAGCTAATTGGCTAGTCACTATTCCAAATGAGTTATCCCGGCTCCTGTGCCATCTGGGTACCAGATAAAAATTATAATGTTTTTTATGAAATAATTTATAGCAGTCCGAGTTAGTAGCAGCTATTAGATCTGTGGGGTGAACCACTGATATGCCTTGCTATTACAAGAACATTTTCAAAGGAAGATTGAGAACTTTAAAGGTTAAAACGAGGAAAGAAACATGGCTAAACTTTTATAGAGCAGTAGAACTCTCAGCCTTTTTATGCAAAAGTGAATCTTGGGCAAATAAAATAACATATATAAACTGCAAACTGTCAGTAGACATGAGATACCTACAGACAGTTGAAGACTACAGCAGACTAAGAATTATTAAGGGAGCAGACGTTATGAAAGGTCTAGAACACAATTAGTACAAAACAAAATATAAACACAGACAAAATGGATGCCTGATGAAAGGATACCAAAATGGGTTCTACAGTAAAACCAAAATGACACTACAGACTGAGGAAAACCTTGGCAAGGATAAAATGAGCACATGAATTCATAGCCCACACCATGAGGAGGGAAGTGACAAAGAGGAAGGTGTAGAAGAAGAATGTAAAGGTTTTACATTCTTGTACAAATGAACCTCCTTCTGCACAAAATTAAATCAGCTTACCCCCCTGAGTGGAAAATTGGAACCTCTGTTGGAATGCACACCAAACGTGGGTGCTCCATTATCAGACATGAAGAGCACAATAGAGTTATGAAGCATTCTCTTTGTTCGCAAGGCTGACACTACATCACCAACTGATTGATCCAACTTTGACACCATTGCTGCAAACAAGAAGTAAATAATTATTAGTATCAATAGTGAAACATGAATATTTTCTTACTGTGGAACATTATTTGGATTTTATCAACTCTCTGATTTAAAAATAAAACCTTTAAATTTGGCAATCCAACATTGCATTGTTTCAAAAATTAAATAAAATGATAACATCAAAATCTTACTATTTGCATTATGTTTACCTTTCACATTACATGTTCTGAAATTTCTTAATTGAGAGAATTACCAACTAATTAGTCAACTGTAAATTACATTAATAAATTTGTGGTCTATGTACTAGCAATTAAAACTAATTCGCAAATAAAAGTTGCATGTCCATCCTTCTATTCTTTGTAGATATTAATTGCATATATGTGGAATCAAAATTATATTGTTTTTTAAAATCAACATTTAAAGTTATGTTTCTCATACTGTTATGTTTAAAAAATTTAAATAATTTATTGTCATATCATTATCATTAATTATTTCGTTGAATTTCTCATGTTTGGCTTCATGTGACTGTTCATATTTGTAACAATGTGTGATTACTAATCATATTACGGTATGAATGGAGATTCAAAAGTTCCTACCCCACATTTTATTTTGGAATGATGCATTCCCTGATTTAAGATTTGAAATTCTAAACGTTGATACATTTTTAAGGCTTCCCCTGACTCCATAATCTGGCAACACACCAAAAAGGGAGCCTTATGATAACTATGGTATTCTCTAATGCTACTTAATTCTACCTGCATACACCCTCCTTTCTGGGTCTTCAATGTGTGCAAACTTTGCTACTTCCTCATCTGGAGCTTGGAATGGATCCTCCGGGTTGCCTGTGTGTGGTGCGAGATGTGCCAAATACAGGAACAAAGGTCCCTTCTTGCTGTCATGTGTCTGTATGATACGCACAGCCTCATTCGTGAAGAGATCAGTGGAATACTGCCCATGAGCATGCCAATCCACAGTCATATTACGTCGCATGTCATAACCCTTGTAAGGTACAAGCTGAAAAATTTAGATGCTATTAATAACGGACTGCATGATACAACGCCAGCCTTCAGATGTTAACATTTACTCACCAATTCAAATTATACTTCGTTTTGTAGAACTTTAAAGGTTTTTCACATAATCACATTACTAGAGCTTTACTGAACCAGTTTAATCCAGTCTACACCCTCAAAACACAAGATAAAGTTTCAATTGCATATTATTACCTTTTACGTAGGCCAGTTCTCATATGTTTTTCATTCAAAATTGTATACACATTTTTTATTTCTCCAATACATGCTACATCACCTGTCTATCTTATTCTCCTTAATTTGATCACTCTAACAGTTTTAGGTAAAGGATGTAAATTAGGAAATTTCCAATTTAGTAATTTTCTCAGTCCTTGGTTGCTTCATCTGTCTTGGGTTCAAATATCCAGACACAATCATTACATTTTATTTCTCGTAGTATTAGAGACCAAGTTTTACAGCCTAATAAAGCAAATGGTGATGGAAAATTTTCTGATATTGTACTATAATTTTTAGGTATTTAGAGTGGACTCTGAAAGATAAAAACATTCTGAAGAAAATGGTAGCATATAATTTACCATGACTGTCATTAACATTTTTTACCATCATTCCTAGCTATTTTAAAATCCACATTTAGAAAATAATTGCTGTTCTAAAGCATCTAACCAAGAAAACATAAAGGTTGGTGGAGGCATAGTTCCACATGTTCTTAACTTTGACACTACATGCAGGTAGGACAGACACTGCACAAGGGCACAATGATGGGTGACATGAGTCACTGCTGGGAAAACCAGTCTGGTCATCTTGCCACAGAAAGTCACAGATTGACTAGACTACCCTGCCTTGTTTTAAGCTACATTCCCACAACGGGAATATTTGAAATATATTTGTCACTTGTGTATACTTGTCACATTATGGGAATGATGCACTTATACAAATACTGGCCACGGTTCTTTTCCAATGACTGTCGGTGAATGTGATCCATGTTATATTATAGCAATTACCTATGCCTTGGTATAACAGCAGCATTTCACATTCACATAGATACATTTTATAGAACCAATATCGGTCAAAGGACTAATGGATATGAAACATGTCCAGTTAATAATAAGAAAAATATATACAGTATTAGATGATAATAGAAATACAGCATTATATCAAAACTGACCAAGCACAATTATTTAACAGTATGAAGGATAGGCTAAAATCACCAAAATGGTAAAAATTCATCAACAGAATAAAAAACACGAGTAAGTAAATACTTTTTCAGTGCAATCTTGAACTGTATTTTGTCATGTTGAAATTGAATAATGTCTAATGGCAATTTGTTAAATATCTTAATGGCAGAATAAGTAATGCCCCATTATATCAATGCAAATTTAACCAGGGGTTTGTGAAGATGATTTTTCTGCCTTGTGTATACTGGAGTACAGAAAAATTAGTTTGAAAGTAAGAGGAGTTACAGATCACAAACATCGGCAATGAATAAAGATATTGACATGGAACAGTTAATATCACAAGCTGTTTAAACCAAGCCCTACATGAACCCTGTAGTCCAATCCTAGCATTATTGTAAGAATCCTCTTGTGGAAATAAACTCCAGAATATTATGACATGTGACTACTGAATGAAAATCAGCAAAATTAATGGGTTTTAAGGAATCAATATTTAATATGTAGTATAACTGCCTCATAAGCAAGCAGGTAGAACCCAATTTCCTGAGCAAAAGTTGAATATGATTCTTCCAAGTAATCTGATTATCCAGTTGCAAGCCTAAAGACTTAATGGTTTCCACTTCCAGGAGAATATGATCAGCATAGGTTACATTTAATTTATTAGGTACTTCAGCTGAAGTTAATTTCAAATATTTAGATTTAAGTTGAGCCAGTTGCCTGGAACCATTTAAACATATGATTTAAAACATTCATTAAATCTTTGAAGAAGCTCATCCTGAAAATTAGTGTTAATCAGTATTCCTTGAATAATTGAAGTATTATAGATATACTAAAATATTGGGCACATACCTTTAGCATTTTGTTCAAAACCTCTTCATAGCCTGCTGAATTATTTTTATTTACTGAGTTAATGTATTCCCTATTTCATTGTTACTGGATGTTTCAATCTGTGAGCCTTGCAGCGGCATTCCCTCCTCAGACAAACGTTTGTCACATAAATCAGTCATGGAAACCTTGTGACAATTATTCACTTGGCTGTTTGTGCAATATACAGTCATTTGTATATTTGTTAAATACACCAGTCATGGGAATGTATTTTTTATATAATAACATTGCTAGTTTAGTTGAGTTTGATTTCTTGGTATGTCATAGCTAAGTTAGTATAATGATAGTTGTTTTTATTGACTGATAACAAGCTCAATGCTTAAGGTACAGCAAGCCCTTTCCACAACATCATGGCGTAAAGAGGGAGTAGAGGAACAACTCCACTCAGTCTTATCCTCGTCCTCAGATTGAGGGGAGTGGTCATCTCCACGCCCTGGGTACTTTATCTCCGAGAAAGAGTCAACAGTGTCCATTGAACAGGAGGATGAATGGGCCCAAGATTGGGTCCAGACATCTAGATGAGAAAATATCTTGCCCCTACTGGGAATCGAACCACGGATCCTCCAGCCCTTAGCCTAGTTATGATACTAACTTTGCATTAAAACGTGGATAGAGAGACGTTAAATAAGGACCCAGGGTACAATTACCGTTGCCCTCATAGTATGGTCATAGTAATCCTGGTATCCATTCCAGTAGCCATAATGGGAGTCGAACCCACGATATGTTGGTGTGTACTCTTTGCGATGAAAACCAAGATGCCACTTCCCCACGGCGTGTGTTGCGTACCCTGCAGCCTTCAGATATTCAGGCATCAGCGTCTCCGACAGCGGCAGGCCCCAGGGCTCAGGAGCAAGGATGACCAAGTGCTGCATACCTGAAGAAGACAAATCATACAATTAACACGGACTAAACTACTTGAAGGAGCAGAGTTACATTGATCACTCAGTTCATCAGTGACTAGTACATTCTAAAGAATGACTTCTTCCTGCAGTTATGTGTGGTTTATTTAATGATGCTCTCCTATCTCAGGCTATTTACCATAAATAGTAGGATGACCAGGGTTTTGGTGGAGACACCTGAATAGGACAGAGACTACTTGGAAGACCCAGGCATAGATGGGAGGATAAAATTACGATGGACCTTCAGGAAGTAGGATGGGGGAACATGAACTTGATTGATCTAGCTCAGGATAGGGACAGGCGGCGGACTCTTGTAAACGCGGTAGTGAACCTTCGGGGTCCATAAAATTCGGAGAATTTCTTGACTACCTGACAGCCGGTTAGCTTCTCAAGAAGAACTCTGTTCCATGGAGTGTGAGTGAGTGAGTGAGTGAGTGAGTAAGTAGGTAGGTAGGTAGGTAGGTAAGTAAGTACGTAAGTAAGCAGGATGACAGGTAATAATGAATTGGACAAGATGTGGAAGGAGATGGTTTTGTCATAATCGAGTTATAATCCTGATATATATCTGGAGGGACAAAGTAAAATCACAAAAATCATGGGTTTGGATAACCAGGGTCTCGGCCGGGGTTCGAACCGGGCATTTCCTAATATGAGTGTGAGAGCATTAACTCTGGACCTAGGTGGTGGATTTTTAGTTGGCTGAAATATAATGAGTGTGATCATAAACGTTAATTTTATGTTTTGCATTGTGCATTGTAATGTAATTATACAATACAAACCAACAAAATGCACCTTTTCTAAATTAATGTTTTAATTTTTGATGTCTGCTACACGTTTCGACCCCGACGGTTCATCTTCAGGAAGACGGTTGTACATACAGGTACGGTACAGATGAACCCTCGGGTTCGATACATGTAGAGGACATTTTAAAGTATTAGTTTACAAAAGGTCCGTTTTGTTTGTTTATATTTTGTAATTATAAATATGAATTAGGGGAAACTGGGGCAAAATGTTACTGTCTTAATACAACGGGCAATATACGGTGCCTGCGGCTGCACTGGTTACAGCGGAAACTGTTTATCACAATACAGTTTAACCTTTGTCAGGCGTGTCAAAAGACGTGCGATTCGTGCTAATGTTTCTTATCTGATAATTCCATTATAACTAGAATTTGTAGTCTTTCCTTTAGGTCACTTAAGTGCTACATTATCTGAAAAAACGAAGTTACTTCAAATTTGCCATTCACGCCAGAATTGCTCCGTACTAGTTTCTGTGACGCCTGAAATAGGCCACTAATGACTCCTTCTACGTTCTTCTCAATTCATCTGTAATCCTTCATTCGATGTCTCACCTTAAACCTTAATATGAAGTGGCAAATAAACGTACCACAGCTTTAACTTACACAGAAACTCTGCGTTTTGTTTTATACGATATTTTAGTTTATCACGGAAGTAAATGCTAAGATTACCATCTGCTGGGATGTGAAGCCGTGTAGGTTCGTTATTCCACAAAAATTCTGGAGCGACGTTTCATTGTCACTTAATTCTGCGTTGGGTACACGCTGCCATACTTATCAAGAGGAACTTACCGGTATGTGTGGGGTACTTCCCGGTCATGAGGGAGGCTCTAGAAGGAGTGCAGAGAGCCGGCACATAGTGGCTGTTCAGAATGATGCCATTGTAGGCCAGTGCGTCAATATTTGGTGTTGGAATCTGTGCAGAGCCGTGAAAGCCTACGTCATTCCATCCCTGAACAGAACGGAATATTCAACAACAATACTTTCTGGGGAACGCAGTGTGTAACACATAACGGTGGCTATGTTCTAAGACATAAGGCGTAAGTCAGGTTACAGCAATACAGGTAGAGATGTGCCTGTCGATAGACACAATTATTACGTCGAATTCAAGTTGTGCCTTTATATGTATGCTACACGTTTCAGAACATTTCTTAGGCAATCATCAGGCATGTCAAACAAAATTCTTATGAGGGAAGATAAAATAAAATCTAAGGGGCCCCTTGTTTACATTTTAGGATCTTCCTTTTTAGATTCTCGTAATATTTACTGGCAACAACGATTTTCATGGCTGCAAATCCGTTGTATTAATTACTAAATAAACACAATTATTACGTCGACCACAACAAAGGGGCACCGCAGATTTTATTTTGTTTTATTATATCTTCCTTTATAAAATTTTTGTATTGACATGCTTGATGATAGCCAGAGTACAGGCCGAAACATGCAGCACAAACGTAATGGCAGATCTTGAATTAAAATATGTGTTGTGTGTTTTTGTTTATTAATTAAGAGAACGGGATGGCTTCCACATAGACTATAGCTGTGGACAATGCGACAGGGTACTGGAGAGGTGGGTGGTCCAGTTCACGCACCGGTATCTTTAAATCCTGGAGGAGAACCTCTGACATTTGTTGAATAAGAAGCCGGGAGAGCCCCCAGCGCCGGTCTGGACGCTCAGGAGAAGCGAAACAAAATGTTTTGCCTCTACAAGGATCTAATCCCTGACTCCTCTCTAGTCCAACTGAAGTAACCAGGCTACCTAACATCCATTACTGTTATTATTAATTTATTATTGATTAATTAATTAATTAATTAAAGGACTTAAGAAGTATCGAATTTTAAGACGATTAGTTAAAGAAGTGCTTGTGTTGTAATGCACTGGCCTGAGGAGACAAGGTAAAACCACGGAAAATATCAGTGCTGTTGTTGTTCTGGTACAGGTCGAAACAGGCACCCCCAGATAAAGTCAGGGACGTTACTGGTTGAGCCAACTTTCAGGCATGATCCTTTTTATGAAGGTGTCAGAGTGCGGGCTGTTGCTTGTGTTTGATATCTACAGAATTGTGGGAATTCTGCTGTTCTAGTGTAAAATGCAAGCAGAAATCGGTCACAGCATTCCATAGTATTTAAGTATACTCAGTTTCTGCTACCGCCTACATATGTGGCCGAGATAGCTCAGTCACTATAGTGAAGAGTCTAGCAGCGCCAGGACTGGGGGATCTCAGGTCCAAGAGATTTTTTTCTCTTTTTCGAAGCATCCACGGCATCTCTGGAACCTACCCAGCCTCCTGTTAACTGAAACTGGGGACTTTTTCTACGGAGTAAAGCGGCCGGGCCATGAATCTGACCACTCATTTCCACTTAGTATTGAATTTAGAAGGCTTTGTTCTATACCATGTGACCGCCTCTGTGGTCTAGTGGTCAGAGTTTCTGGCTACAGATACAGAGGTCCCGGGTTCGATCCCCGGCGCTACCAGATTTTCTGAGTAGTAGTGGGTCTGGAACGGGGTCCACTCA
>Ga0136643_10013441_pt1 | contig 12248 bp, 6 predicted proteins | sample TergutLab28metaG_FD_96883 | JGI IMG/M metagenome (GOLD analysis project Ga0136643, IMG submission 96883) | Labiotermes labralis P1 segment gut microbial communities from Petit-Saut dam, French Guiana - Lab288 P1 (version 3) (version 3) | ecosystem: Host-associated > Arthropoda: Insects >...
CGCACTGAGCTGAGGCTGCATATGTGACACCTCAAGACATGTCCCAACATGCACAGACTTGTTTCAATCCGCTCATTGCCTTCTTTCCTGCTTAGGTAGATAAATTATTGAACACCCCTCGTAAAGACTGTATATACTGCAACAGGCATATGTCAAACAGATACTGCCGACTGCTTGGTAGCAACCAGTCGGCAGTATCTGCTTGACATATGCCTGCTGCAGTATGTACGGTCTTTAACTCCTGATGATGGATGGAAAGACCGTCCGAAACATGTACAGAATTACTCCAATAAAATGAATTTGAGACACAGACACATCTGGTTGGTTTTACTATAGAAATATACACCCCACATATCAGGGTCAAAATCATATGCCGCAAATTCAAGCTGTGAATGTTTGGTAAAATTACTGAGCTGCACATAATATTAGTTTTCTTTCTCTGCTCAGTTTGTCACTTTCAGTAATTCAGTCCCTCAAAAACTGTATTTTGTTGATTGCTTTAAATCCTTTTTATGTGTGACAGGACTGTTCATTCTCAGACAAAACCTGGTGAACACAATGTGGCACAAAATACAACATGTGTTCAGGCAGACTATTTTATGTTACTTTGTATGTTTCCCTTTTATTTTCATGTTGACAGTTTCCATATTCTAGTTGAAATTTTCATTCTGTTTGGTCATGACAAAAACATGTTCCACTATAAACAAGCTTCTGTTTAATCCAGGTTTTACTGTCAATATTAAAGCAGTGTCCCTTTTATGGTGTCCCTGAGCAGAGCAGCTATTGTGGGAGTCCCAGCAGATGCAAGCTTTCTGTGTGATAAAGCTGCTGTACTCATGGCCACTATAATATAAACAGCAAAGGAGGGAAGACTTTTCACACCTATTACCGTAATGAAAGCACCAAGCCCAGATCAGAAAAAGAAATCTATACTCACTCGCACCAAATTTGTATCCAAACAGTTAAAACACCTGAAAATACAGAATATATTAACATACTGGAAGTTTCTGAATTCATGATCTAGAATCCAAGAAATTACATCTTGAATAACACTTGAGTTCCTTTTTTGATAATGATAACATGTTAACATAAAACTTAAAATTGCATGTACTCTGCTCAACTGCACCCACAGGTGAAAAAAAAACTTTCACCTTTCCTCCTCAAAGGAAGATATATGAGCTTTCTTTAGAGTCAGGCAATTCTTTTCAGTTGTCTTTTCCTTAGAAGACAGAAATCCAACAACGAGACATGACCTGACATTTCGAGTCATATAGTACAGTACCAGTTATGCATTCATTAAGGTTTTAAAGGCTAAAAGGAATTAAATGCATGCATCCCATCATACCTCATGCAAAAGCAGAGCCATAGTTAAGATGTGTTTTTCCCCAAATACTGATAAAATGATAAACTACCATAGAAATCCTTTCCCATGGGAAAGTTTGGATCGTATTCCACCAAATTAGTTGAAGACAAAGCATCCCTATGAAGTTACAATGGTGGCACAGAAGTAAAATTGAAACCAATTAACCTTGGCACTAGATGAAGGTGACATTTCAGTTTCAGGTTCTGGCCATTTTATGCCCATGGAAAGAACTTCCACCATTTACATGGACAGGAGACTAGTTAACTGCTAGCACAAGGAAACTTCTGGGATCCCATTTACACAGTGAGTAATGTACTTCATGCTGCCCCTAAATGCAACTAACAGGCCTATCTGCATATGACAGAATGAACCTTTAACGGACAAACAGGACAATGTGGTCCAATTAAATGTACACCCTCTTCATCTGAAATGAAAAACACTGCCTTCATGAGGCATTTAAAGTGAACAGTGCCCTGGCCCCAGAAAACACTCTGTCAGATTTGGGCAGCACTTTTAGTTCTAGTTAAATAGGTCCTCCAAAGGCATATCTCCTTTGACATAGTGGGGGGGCCTATGTGGTCAAATACTTCTGAGAGCTATGCTGACAATAGCACAGATACTGGTAAGGTGTCCCATGCTGGTCAGGTTAAAGGTGATGACCCAAATGAAAAGGGATGCCCTGGTCTTCCAGGATGGGGTCAGACATGGGAATGAAAACTCCAACACATAAAACCTTTAACCATCAAGAAGCTTCTAACAGTTGATGCCAAAAGCAACAGCAGAAGAGGTTAAGATTCATGATGGACTGTAGTGACAATTGAAGGAGTTACACAGGTGGTGTCAATGCTGTGCTTGTAGTAGAGTGTACATACAAGCAAAACACAGACACCATCTATATAACTAGAAAAATTAAAAACAAAACACCCCAAGTGACTTCAAAAACAATATCAAAAACAGAAGAAAAAGGAAGTGATGAGCTTCACCACAAGGCACAGTATAACTCAGCCACCTCCAAAACAAAATGTACACTCTGTGCTGATGATAAAATATCAAAAGACACTAAAAAATTCACAAACAAAGGTATATTCCATACTGCAATATGAAATGCCAGTCGGCTGATAAATAAAGCAGTAATGAGTGGTGTAGTTCTTACATAAAATAAACTGAATGACAATACTTCATAAACACACTTTTAACTTAATTATTTAAAACACAATTTCATTTTGTTTTAGGCATTTTAGAACTACTGACAGTGTAAATTAACTGTGTTCTTACACAAATGGGTTTCTGCCCAGATGATGGCTAGGAGCCAAGACATGTAACCATGAAGACATTAGTAATAAAAGAAATATGCAAATTTGGCCAACTGTTAAATTTACTGCTGTGAAATTATTATATATTATTAACTTCGTAACAAGACAGAGTTAGTACCCATTGCTAACTGATACTATGTATTTGCACTGTAACTTGCTGCCATTAATGAAGTTAACTTCTTGGGACTGTCTATACCAATGCATCTAGCAGCAGAAATACAAAAATTAAGGGAACTTTCATCCTACTGTGTAGAAGTGTTGGTGACAATTATGACATATATAAGAACCTTTGGCTGCTTTTTTTTTTGTCTTATCATTCATTACAATTTTAGAACTTCCACTGTATTACTGTCAGCACATGACAAAGTAACAATAAATACAAAATGAGTTTTGCTATAATACAATAGTAGAGCCCTCACATTATAAAAATTCATGTAATACAAATAGGGTCGGATCAGGGAAAAATGGCCTATCGTCCAATGTATATCTTCACACTGGCCCAGAAATCATGTAGTGGTCAATTCCTGCTATGAAACATGTGATAGAAGGATTGACCGTAGTACAGTCAATCAAGTAACCCTTATCGCCCTTTTGTTAGCTGCCAAGACCACTTACTGTTCTAATGTTTGCAATCACATGGCTAGGAAGCACAGTTCAATAGTCAGTTGTGATGATTTGCTAAGTTAATTACTTTACTACATCAAAAACTGTTTAATATGAAATGTTACCCTCATGAAAATGAGCATTTTAAATATGGTAACAGAAGGAGCCCTGATAAATATGATAAAGAAAGAAACATGAATGTAACCAGGCTGGTGTAAAAGAAGAAAACACATAAGTGTGCAAGAACATACTTATCCAACTTCAGTATATTAAACAAGGTGAAAGGGAAACCTAACCTAACCTTGAGACGATCTTCTGACAGTTACTGTACAGTGGCCAACTATCAGGTCTTCAACTCCAGACAGAAATCATATTCACAGTGAAGAAAGATGAATGGGGTAGCCACTGTAGCATACAGAAGGCCTTTTCAGAGTAGATTACTAGGTTCCTGGAAAAAGTTTACATAAAAAGAATGCATTCCATCTAAGATGAAAGCGCATCTATAAACAAGACCAGTACAACATGACCTAGGCCTCAATGTATTAGACATGTACCATATTCCCTGTGCACATGCCAAAATACATATTGGAGAGACATACTGAATCATTGAGACAAGATTTATCAGCACCAGATGAATGCAGAGTCAGTATAAGGAGTAGGCTGTGAGCTGGACAATCTAGGGCTCAATAATGGCAAGCACATGAGATGTTTCTCTTTGAAAAACCATCCAGACCAGCTCTGGGACACATGCAACCTCCAGGGGCTCTTTATGTGTATATAGCAACTGGGGCATACAACTGACCATTCATCTCCACCTAGTGCTGAGATTAATAATGAGTGGAGATACACCTCTGCTTCCCCTGTATGTCTTCGTGACATGGGCAGGGACAACTTTATGTTCACCATGAAAGCTTTAGTACTGATGATGACGATATCTGATTACCACAGACCATGTTGTCCAAATATTGGATACATCATGAAATCCTGAGAAGCTTTGATAATTCCCAAATATTACTTTGAAAGTTAGGTGTGAATAGTGAGCCAACAGTGTGACTCTTTAGCAACTACTAACAAGGAGCACAATGGAAACATGTGAGGCCTAAACCTACTGATCATCTCAGAAATAAATCCTTTTGGAGTTTTTAATTTGCAGTACTCTTCTCTATGCAACACCGATTAATACATTTAAAACATTCAACAAACTATACAAAATTTGTAAAAATAACCAAAATTTCTCCAAGAGGATGTAGATCACAATGTGCAGTTAGTAGGCTATGCAGTCATGTTCTAGATGGCACATTTGTAAAAGGGATACAGTTAAGAAAAGGGACTTACTTGCAAAATATGTTCATAAAGCACTACAAAATATCCAAATTTTAAAATACTGTGTAAAAGCGGACATTTCGTACATGTTCTGTAATGGCCAAAAATGAAACACGAATGTGTTTTGACCAGAATAAAAGAGCATGAAACTAGACTGCTCCACGTAGCTCTTCTGTGTAAAATTCCAGCAACTTCAGTACATGCCACAGCAAATCTGTTTAAGCCCTAGAAAACTACAGCCATATATATAATTACTCCAGACTGTGAAGCATTAATGTGGTATTACAAATGGCTTAAAGAATCAGTAGGCAATGGATTTCTGGATCTAAATCTCACTGCTAATAAAAAGATATTATTTACAACATACCTACATAATATATGGGAGTCAAAACTACAACTAGGTCCACACCAATAATTCATTAAATCAAGACGATAACGTTACATGTCTACACTGAAACAGCAAGCTACATTTCTTCATTAGTCACTAATCTGCTATACAGAAAGTCCTCTAACGGTTCAACACCAATTCGAGAGTGAAGCCTCAGTGTCGTTACTTATCTCATCCCGGTTTGTAAGTTCAGAGATGAAAATAAGAACACTGTGTACACAGAACTGTGGGTCAACAAAGGAGAGACCAAATAAATAAAATGAAAAGAACTGACAGCTAAAACCCCAAGGCAAGCTCTTATGACACGACTACTGCTTTAAAGTTATGTAGAACATACTGACATTTTATTTTATACCAAACATGAAAATGAATTTCTGCTGAATACAAAAATTAATTTCTGCAAAAGAACACTACTGATATGCAAACAATGAAATGGTGACTACTACAAAAAGTACAACTTCTCACTTACTTCCTGTCGGCATCAGTACCACACTGAAGAGGTCCCTACCAAATCATGGACGCAAGATGAGAAAGTGACTTATTACACATCACATATCCTTGCAGAAGAGAGAGTGAAGAAAGAATCAACAGATCTTATGAATAATGTCCAACGGAAATATGACATGTGTAAGATCAGTGAAACAGCTAAGGAAAGGGGAGGGGCATGTGTTTTTTCTATTACCTCCACATCAGTGTGAATGAACTCAAACTGAAGTTGTGTGGCTTAGGTAAAGCACTGTACCATCATCAACAATGCATCAATTAAAACTGCCAAAGCTGAAACATTAACTCATGATGGATTTAATACTGCAAGTGTGCAGAACTGTAACACCTATATCAAACACCTCAGGGCAAGAGAAACTTCAATGTGGACAATGAACAAAATGTCAGACAACACAAAGACAATCTACAATCCAACTAGAGGCATCAGTTTTGGACATATAGTCATGTCACTGGGTATTTGGTCCCTGATGTTTCAAACCAGCACAGTGGTCTCATCTTCAGTGGTACACTGCATCACCCTTATGACATTGGGAACCAAACACCCACTGCCAGCTTCACATCCCACAACTAATATCTTATCCAAACTGCTGTGACAACCTTAATAATCACATCATTCTACTAAGTGATGGCAGTAAAAAATGAGACAGTGACTACCATCATGACAAAAATGATAAAAATGATGTGGAAAGTAGAAGGCCATAAGAATAGTACTACACTTACTCCATTCCCACTTTCAATTCAACTTAGTATGGAAGGGATATTGCCTCTGAAAGAAACTTCTGTTTATTCACATAATATCAGTCAATCTCCTCAAAGTGGATAAGAGACATGTGATTCCAAACACCAAGCCACAACAATTTGTGGTTGCTGATCAAAATGCTTTTGTCATAAAGAGCAACATGCTAGCCCGATAACCTACTGCAAAATAATAATGACTTTGGTTTCATTCAGTACTACTCTAAGAATATGAAGTCATAATGGTTTCAATTATTATCTGCCTAACAATCTGAACCTTTCAGGGTGACTGCAATAAATTCTCTCCAGCCATTAGCCATATAAGGTGGTTGCAACAAAACATGAACAAACATTTCAAGAACCATACCCATCCTCTGCTCCAACCATGTCATGTGGTTAGACACCAAACAAACAGAATTTCAAGAGCCATCTCCCTCCTCATAATCTGAGAACTGAATCATTCAGTTCACCATTTAGCCACTTGATGTAGATGGCAGCGCACAAGAGGTTTATTATCATCAGACTCCACCCACTAGAATTTACAAATTAAAGGTTCACCAACTGCCACTCTCTCTTTTCAAGCCATTAGTCACAAGGCATGCAAGAAGGCTAACAGAAGAAAAATTTGTTAATGGTGGGCTAGTATCATGGCATTAACTTTAAAGGAATTTCACAGAAATTAAAATTACAAAATTTACTCATTTGAATACTTTCAAAACCAGAAACATAAACTAGTATTTGTTAAATTTTATGTTTATGGTTCTGTGTGTTGCTGATATATTTTAATAAGTGTCCGAGATGCAAAACAAAGCAGTCTATTTATTATTCTGTAAGTTCACTCTACATGTTTCAGGTGTCAACCACACCCACCATCAGGAGTACACATAACTGTAACTACAGCCTCCAGTATTGGTCATATTTTTTGTGCAGCTACCTCCCTCCAACGTGCCCAAGCTGGCTATGACCAGTACCGGAAGCTGAAGTTACAGTTTTGTGTACTCCTGATGATGGGTGTGGTTGACACCCGAAACATGTAAGTGAACATGCAGAATAATAAATAGACTGCTTGGTTTTGCATCTCGTTGGACAATTATTAATACAGTATTTGTTACCACACATGGGAAATATTTTGAAGACACTTGCAGCTAGCTGTTTTTAAATTTTGAACTATGAGTTTTCCTTTACATCACAAACACAAAACTGCTTTTTTAACAACCATCCATAAACAATATGACAGACTACGTACACACAGCATAACTATCATGTCATGTTCCCTTGTCTACAAATGTGGTTCTCCAGACAGTCTGTAATTTCCCCCTTCCTGTAGCATCAGTGCTATAAACACAAATGTGCACGTGCACAGATTATGCATGCAAATACATGGCTGCCATTACTGCACATGTTACTGGTGATGACTTCAGCTGACTCTGGCATTTTAAACTCACACTGTGCACTGACTGTGGTAAATTTTCATCGCCAAATGGTTAACAAGTGCTCCACAGAGATGCAAATACATCTAATATTCAATAACCTTTATCAATATAAGTATTTTTATGACCAATGTGCCTTATGTACATACTGCTGATGGCAATATAACCAAGGGTGCCCCAACACTTACACTGTCAGTAGACAAGACACCTTGTTTGGTTAGATCAGTCTTTTCCAACTAGGGTTCCACAAGAAATTGTGGAATAAATAAATAAAAATTCTGACATACCACAAACAATTTCAAATATCCCTAATGGGCATTTTTGTCTGGCAATTAGCAATACTGGAGAAATCTCCATGCACTGCCATCTGTCTCTTTGTTTTGTTCTCATGTTCATAGACAAGGGTTCTGTGGGATATGAAAAATTATTTAAGGTCCTTCTACATGGGGACAAAAAAAAGGTTGGGAAACATTGGAGTCCATCAAGAAACACAACACTGAAGTAATGAACATAAATTCTGTTGTGTAGGAAATTTTCATAACTTACCAAATACTGATGTTGCTGGGGAGTTGTTCATGGCCACCCTACAAAGTAATAAATACCATATCAGATACACCGTTAACATATCAATACAGATAGTCTGGAATTAATCTTGTTCTATCTTTCAAACACATCCTTGTTACATAGGATATGTAGTTCACATCATTCACAGTTGATTCAGCATTCATTAACCAACATTAATTCTACAGCTCAAAACATTTAAAACAGCATATTAAGTTCCACTTAAATTCCTCTCATATTTCATAACATTCATACATTTTCCTTACTATAATGTGTTCCTTAATAACTGGTTTTCATATAAACTGATGATGCCTGCATTCTGCTGAGACACACTTAATTTAATAATTCAAAAACATCTGCTAAATACATCATCTGATCAAGTGGTCAGCCCACAAATGGCAGTCCTCCAGTTTCAGGGTTGGGAGTGGGGTATAACAGCATTTCACATGTTACAAAATATAATAAAAATACATGATGCTCGACCATACCTTGTGATTCAACAGATCCCTTGAAATGACTGACGCAAACAAACACAAAAAATGAGACTATGAGCATGGAATATCAGGAGTCACTGCAAGTCAGATTCATTTCAAACACCAGTTAAGAGATTCAGCCCAAGTATAAATCTGATTTAGTAGGAGAATATAGGCAGTCAGATGGGATGAGTGGCACTGAACCAGCAAATACACATACATTTCATCGTGGAAAATGGTGGGACAGGATAGCATCTGCATAGTGATCAGACTACAGGTTGGATGACAAATCAGTTTCATTAGTGACAGGGGCAAGACATTCTCTCTTCTCTGAAGTTTCCAGACTGGCTCTGGGGCACACCCAGCTCCCTCCCTATCCAATGATTATGTTGCAAGGGTTGGAGGTGGGCTCTCCCTGGGAGTGGAGGGTCAAGTAGCTGGTGCATGAAGCTGGCAACTTACCCTATATAATGCCAAGATTAAATACGCATGGATTTATACCTCCACCCTCCCATATGTCTTCATGACATACATACAGACACCTTTACCTACAAAGAAGGCAATAATATTACATATTCTTTATACACATGTGATTCAGGTCTGTAGTTAATTATGGCAGAGTTTGTTAGTTACAGGATGTCATATGTAACTAAGACATCAATAGATTGATCTGTTTTGAACACGCACACCCCATATACACATAACAGTGATGATATGAAGGACAGCTGTTGTCAGGACCTAGCATGTATTCAGTCGACTCCCACACACTGTATGCAAACTGTGAAACAATATTTCAATGCCAATGTGGGTACAGAAGATATTTCCACAAAGCTGAAAATGAGATTTAACAACCCACATCACACCACTTACACATAGTGGCATTGCTAGGTTATCTGGCACCTGGGGGTAAGTTATTAAAATGGCCACCCATAACAGAAATTATAATTTTAAATAATAATTATTTATTTAATTTCCTTTTCTTTGGGTCAGTGATTTAAAATTTGTGCAGTACAGAAAACCACATTTTTTTATTTAAAAAATTCATTTTGCTGTCCCTTGGACCCTTGTCATTGGACAATGCTAGTACAGTTGCCGCCCACCGCATGCCAGCTACACTCCTCATTACACATAAACTTGCACCTATGAGACATATCAGCCTGATCATGTCTAATACTAAAGTACAAGCATGTGGGCAAACCAAAGCAGGTCAGAGGAGGGCAGTCAGACTGGAATGCCAGCAGCAGGGTTAAATGCCAGTGACCCAACTACATTAAGGTACAGTCTGACATGACACTTCCTGTCTGGTTTTGCATAGAGCATGACAGGTAATCATTCACCATTCTTTAGCAGCCTAGTGAGCAGGTCAACAGGAAACCTGGCCAATATTGATACTGCACATTTTACTCAATGGTTTTTATTATCATCATCATTATCATATCATTACCATTATTATAATTACTATCATTATCATCATCACCACTACCATCATCATCATCGATAACATAAATTTGCTACAGTATAAATGTACTGCACCTGAATTGTGGAATACTGCAAATTTTACTGATAACTGTTATACAGACATAAATGAATTACCCCCCCCAACTGTCATCTCACAGTCCAATCCTCTTTGCTGACAATGCTAGTATATTATACATTATTTCAAAACTAATCAGTTTCAAAACTGCCTTAATAAGGAAATGTGCAAAAAAAAATTCATTACATTTGCTACTAATGATAAAACATATATTAGATTATACATAATGATGATAAAACAAATGAAAAAACAGCTAAAGCTAGGCCTGCAAATTGATAATTTAATGTATGTACTTCCCCTTGCCAGTCAGTACCAACTCTCCTTACTGTCTTTTGCTGTAAGCAGCATGGGGCAAAATTTCAAACAAAATGAATGTAATCAGCTACACAAACCAGGTATTTTATATTTATATACTGTATTGTGCTGCATTACATTCATACCATAACATGTTGTACATCCATGCACTACACAGAATCTAGGAACAGTAAATAAATTCTAATTCCAGTCACAATACAGGACAGCTCTATGGCACATATTTATTCTGACACTTAAGTCTCTCAACAGGTGAAACAAAACAGCCTGTAATTTTATAACATCTAGTGCACTGCATTACAAGGACTGCAAAAACAGCTCAAAATGATGTGCATAAATACATATTATACACATAATGGCATCTTAACACTCTACTGGAAAATGTTTAATAAGATTTATGAAAGTTATTTATTCACCAACGAATGCACAAGTGATTGTCTTAAAAACAATATTAAAATTTACATTAAAATAGCTCCAACATGTTTCGGTGTTGTCACACAATCTTCAGGGAACTCATCATCCGTGCTTCCCAAAGTTACACTTTGTTAAAATAGTCAATCATGGCGCATCGGTGTATGATTAAATCGGTGATGTGGCTGCTTAATCATACACCGATGCACCACAATTGACTATTTTAACAGTGTAACTTTAGCAAGCACAGATGATGAGCTCCCTGAAGATGGTGACAACACCGAAACATGTTGGAGCTATTTTAATGTAAATTTTAATATTGTTTTTAAGACAATCACTTGTGCATTCATTGGTGAATAAAACACATTGATAGTACCAAGATGCCCAGTACGAATGTAAAAGTTTAATCAGATGTTGATCAAACACATCCCACGTTAACATAAATGCAGAACTAGACTGGGCTTCACAACCACTTGTATTGGGTCATTCTAAGTTCAAGCGCAGTTCTGTCAGGTCAGTGTGACTTGTCTGCTTCAGTGTCCACACCCTAAACAATGGCTGACTTAAGAGGAGCCGATATGACACAGACCATTATCTGGTGGATGTAAAAGCTTAGAAGCTACTGTCCGTAAGTAAGAAACACAAAAGGTGGATACCTAAAGATTCAGTTTGAATGAGATAAATATACAAAGGGGAAGTCAAAGATTTAAAATTTTAGAAGTGCATTGCCTGACCAAATGAAGCATACAAATGTACCATTAAAGAAAGCAACAACACATGCCCAACAAATGTTGGAAAGGGCTACCAACCTACTATACGAATGTGATAAAACACACTCCCACAATATAAGGAAAATTTAATTTGTCATAAATGTACTCAAGGTTTCAATGTTAAGCAAGCTCCAAAAAATAAGGCCATCAGTACCTGGGCTTTGTTTGTTTGTTTGTTCGTTTTTTCTTTTCTTTTTTTTTTTTAAAAAAAAGGTTGGCACTGCTACTGAGAAGTTGAAAAGGTGTAAACTGCCAGGTCAAGTTACTACTGGAAGAATTAAACCAATGAACAGGTAAAATTTTACATTCTGATATCCATAAGTGTAAATGTTTTGTGTCATTTTAAGTGTAAGTCAAGAGTTGTCTTGAGATGATATAGCCTTGGGACACATTGTCGTACAAGCATGCACATGGTCGTATTGAATGCGGCTCGCTGTATTGAGTAGACATTGATTTCAAGCCTTAAGTTGTATTGTGTGCAATTGTTGTTAGTTGAAGGTGTGTATCTGTTTCTGTAGTGATATTAAG
>Ga0136643_10013443_pt1 | contig 12247 bp, 9 predicted proteins | sample TergutLab28metaG_FD_96883 | JGI IMG/M metagenome (GOLD analysis project Ga0136643, IMG submission 96883) | Labiotermes labralis P1 segment gut microbial communities from Petit-Saut dam, French Guiana - Lab288 P1 (version 3) (version 3) | ecosystem: Host-associated > Arthropoda: Insects >...
CTTCCGGTAAACATATTCTTACAGTAATTTTATTAAAGGTTTTTATGGATTAACCCCCCCCCCCAGTTATCAAATACAATAAAGGAATTATTTATTAATATTTTATTTGTTCGTAAATAAATACTTAGCCTAAAACAGCCGTTTGTAACAATTTTTGTACCACTTCAAACTACCGATGTGGCCTATTTTCAAATAAAAATCCAGTTATCCGGATTTTCTGCATATCTGGATTGCTCGCCTTCCCATTTAAACCGGATAAGTGGAGTTTTGCTGTACTTTGTAAATCTGTTCTCCCCGCACGCAGCAAATACGTAATGCTCTTTAGAGGAATGACATCGATACTGAGAAGCAAATACGGCTGTATTTTAAACAGTGAGCAGAACCGTGTAGCTGAAAGCTGTTGAGATGTAACGGGAATGTAGGAAAGAGAAATTTAAAAGACGAAAATGACTATTATGTCTTCACAGGATGAAGAGAATATGTTCAGCCTCTTGTGAACAGCCCCAAACTTACACTAAACCACCAGCGACATGTGAAGTCGAGCATTCGTTTGTGACGGAATTCTGTCCCCAGTGAAATTCGATCAAGATTCACTGTTTATTGCTTGCAGGTGAATTAACTGCTGGCAGTCGCCTTTTGTGATAGTTTTATCTTTAGTGCAGTCATGTGTCGCCTTGCCAACCCGCCAACAAAGCCGCTGAAGAATCCCGTCAATTGTCTACTAATTTATGAACGTTATTATGCGCACCGCGCAATTTATAGTCCTACACTGGGCGTCGTTATAAGAATTTAGAAAGGGCATTTGACTGGAGTCTCATCGCACACAAATTATGTAAATTATAATTCTTATCTTCGTCTTTTAAAAAAAAAGTTATGTAACTAATTACAAGAATTATGTCTAAAGAAGATTAGTTAACCCAAGTGTTCGACTACTGTATTTGTTTACACGCTGCAAATTATATCGTTGCTTTCAGAAAGAGTAAACACATTTATTAGCATAAAAAATTGTTATTTCAAAACAAAGTGTACTGTCGTATATCCCCATTTCCGCGTAGAAAGTTCCGGGGGAAAAAAAAGGGACATAATTAAATTATTTGAAACTCAGATTTATTTAAATTTTTTTTCGTTAATACGGAAGGACAGAAGCATTTCGGAACTTCGCATACACGACGAGAACTCTTTGTATTGGGTGCACGTGATGGATTGAGAGTTTTCTGTTTAAATTAACCAATAAACAGTAACAGACGAAGTGAGCCATTAGCTAACTATCAATAAATCTATACTCTCCTTACTCACATTGACAATCTTATTGCCCTGTTTTCTGAGACGTTTTCTGTTTTATTTTTTTTGTTGTGCTGCCTCCTTGGCTTTCTCTAAACCCATTATTCAGCGTAAACAGGACGTTAAAAACCCCATCCAATTCAAAAACGCATATGAGTTTCCACAAATAAGTAATTTATGACTTTGCGAGAAAAAAAGGGGGGTTGTGTTTTGGTTTACAAGAAGTTACTGTATGTCCGCTTCGAATTTCGGACACTCATAATTCTCTAAATATAAGCAGGGTTTTTCTTCAAAGTTGTTTTTACATCTTGGAAGGGAAACCTGTAATTTATGACCTGCTGTCAATACCGCAGTCTCTTGGCCCGTACGTTCCCCTTGTGCCTGTTCCAGAGGGTAATAAGGGGATAAGTATAATACAATAGTTCTTACAGAAATGTGAAACGCGATACCGTCGGAAAAGCCGAGTGGAATAGATGTGTTGTAAGACTTTTAATATCGAATTTTGGGTCAGATGTGGTTTATGACTTCATGAAAAGTTAGGGAGGATTCGGATCTTCTGGGGATGTTATGCGGTGTCGCTGGGTGAGGTTAATGACGAGTGCAGACATACCTCTACTCATCCAAATGATGTCATGTTGTAAAAGTGGGCAATTTTGATAGACTTCTATTTTATTATCCGACAAACACAACTACATACATCTTGTATATCTGGTCTTTATTGGACAGCACTACATGTTCCGGCGCTCCACATCAGCCGTAGGGCATTGGCTCTCAAAAAGTGCAAAGAAGGGAGAAACCTCTCCTTGCAAGCAGTAAGTGTAAATTTATTATAATTTTATTAAAGTAATCATTATAATATAATTAATAATTTTTAATTATTTCTTAATAACTTTAGACCGATTGTTTGCGAGGAAAGGCTTTTCCCCTCTTTAGCTTTTTTATGAACCAACTTCCTACCTGATGATGGCTGATATGGAGTGCTGGAATATGTGGCAGTGTCCAATAAAAACCAGATATACAAGATCTATATAGTTCTGTTTGTCGGATAGTAAAATAGCACTTGACCGATGTATAATATCGAAAATGACGATGCCACCTAAGGACAATTTTACTTTACTTTCACAAATAGAGAAGGAAGTTCACCGGTTTAGCAGTTAAGCAGTGTCCGTACCGTATCGAGATATAACTCGCTGTAGCGCTGAGGACTTTCACATTTCAACACATAAGGAGCAGGGCTGTTCAAAGACCACCCACAAGCAACATCTGGTTTTAACAGAATTAAAGTCTGGTGACTCTTGCCTGAACATTTTGCACATACTGGTATAAGAGCAAACACAAAAGATCATACAAGAAGGAAGTCAGAAGAATAGAAAACGGAGGAATTTGGAACAAGAGCAGATGAAACAATCTGGCATTAATGTAATCAGAAAACCAGCAGCGGAGTTGCAAGTATTTTGTCTCCATTTACCAGGTGTTTCATATCGTGATGACCTGAACATTGCATTCGTAGGTCAAAATACTTGGTCATCGCATGTGTGATTAGAACTGAGATTTTTATATGGATTTTTTACTGAAAAGGTAAAATTGTTTGTGTGGACACCATGAAGGCGTATGGTGGAGGTGAAGTGTAGCTCCATTCATTCTTAAACTAGGCACTAGAATGAGATGAGTGGTCGGCTTCACGTCCTTGCCGTTTGACCCCCGGTACCCATTGATGGGGGGCCCGTTCCTGTAGAGAGGAGAAAAATCTAAATAACTTTCGGAAGTCGAATTTCAGCGTTTTGGGATGTGACGCCGTGTACTTTAGAGAGCATACTGCGTACCAATCAGGCATTCCTGAAGACCGTCATCATGAAACGTGCGTCATTTTACACCGCTGTATCAACTTCAGAATTTATATCTCTATTATTAAAATTAGTTCGTCAGTATGGCTGTTTTCCTTCAGTCCACGAAAACATTAAGTAAAATACGGCACATTAAAACGGAAAAAATAGTAATACTTTGTTACGGCAGCATTAGAAATGTCTATACTGTCTTTTTTACAAATCAGCCCTTTAAACGCCAAGTTAAATATCATCTGCCATTTGCTGGCATTATTAGGTAAAAGCAGTCCCATTACAGGCCCCGAGAGGCCCAGAGGGTTCCAGGAAGTTAAGGTTCCCAGATTTAGTGACAACGGCACAGGATGGTGGTAGGTTGTAAGCCTTACGCACCGGCTGCCTTTACCCCCAAGAAATACTCCTGGTACTCATTTCTTTTAGAGGTTGAGTCGACCCCAAGGCCATAGTGCGGTCGGAAGGATAGTATGTCAATGAAAAATCCACTAACACCAGTTGGGATCGAACTAGCGACCTTCCGATTTGTAGCACAGCACCTTAACCACAGTGCTACCGCGGTCTCCGGCATTATTATGAGCTCACCATATTCTGCACGTTAGCAGGATGAGGGTTAATAAAGCTGTATGTTGATGGGAGTTGCGTGAGTGCTGTTATGTAAAAGGAGTTTCTTCCGTAATCCGTCATATTTTGATGTAGAGCTCCCTGAAGATGGTTTAAATGAAGCCGAAACATGTAGCAGCGATATAAAACTATATTTCTTTGTTTCAAATGTGTAGTCCTTGGTAGTAGGAGCGAAAAATGTAGTCGAAATACACGGAATAAATTTTGTCAAAATTCCATCATTAGGTTTTCTAGCGGGTGGTCCCAGCCCAGAAGCTGTAAAATGTTTGCCCTATTTTTAAGGTCACACAAAAGGAGATTTTCTTTTTGAAAACTCCCATATGTTCGCCGCACTGGCATCATTTCGACACTGCAATAAACTGTTTACTTGGGTTTCAGTTAGTTTCGGTGACGTAGTCAGTTTGCATTGTCTGGTGTCGGCAAAACCTCAAATTCACGTGAACAATACGCCTCCTAGCAAACAACATACAGTCCGAAGTGCAGCCATATATATATATCAACATCTTAATTTGGTGTGCTAAAGCCATCTCGGATCTGCATCTGAGAACTTTTCAAACAATTGGCTACCGACACAGAAAATTCTTCAAAGCCTCGCGCCGAAAGAGGTACAAACCTGTCCAAATGAAAGCTATGAAGTCATACAGGCTGAGGAGGGGTATAAACCCACTGACGTCTAACCACCGCATTGTTTGTACATGAATGGCCACCTTTATTGCCCGGCCGCTTTACCCCCAGACAGACCCACCTTCTGTCGGTATCCTTTGGCTGGAAGGCTGCGGAGACTTGGAAACTGTCAGACTTTCCGCTAACATTCACCTTTCATGTCACCGACCGGGTCATCCAGAATTGTAATGCGGACTTCGGTAATTAGAGTCATTTTTGCACATCAGGTTTCATAATAATTCGTCCATTTAAGGTCTTTCCTCTTCTGTGTTGTTACGCAGCATTGACTGGTAGGCAGTTACCGACGTTCGGGACACACTATCCGTCCCGTCTTCAAGGGTCATGCAGTCTTGGTTGGAATGCGTGACCCTTGAAAGTCACTGTTTCACCCCTGAAAATGATACGGATATACTGTATGGAAACGTCGATAAATAACTACCGATTAACGCCTCACAACATCCCAGAAGAACGAAGGGCTCGTTTATACCGCGGCCAATAGCAGCACAGACCGCGAGCACCGCTGGTGTTGCTGTGTAAGGCCAGACAGTGTGATGGGACACAAGGCACCGCTCTGTGCAGCAGTAACAGTGGGTGTCGTCTGTCGCCAGTTTATTGCCGTAGCAAATTGCAGAGGGGCATTATTGTTAAAGAAAACTCCAGAAACTGCCCAAATGTGGGACGACTGGTCAACTGTCAATGAGAAGGCGCAACGAATCGACAACGAACAAGGTGAGCTCTCGGGCACCACAAGGGTATGCCAGACGGCGGTCGGTGTCTCAGTAACGACTCGATTCCATGGACTTGAACACGGTGTTGGAAATATCGTTTATAAGGTTACTAATAATCTGTGTTTAGTTACCGAATGTGCTGATCGGTTGCGTAGCGCTCTTTATTTTTTTCCATATTCTAGTGGTCCCGGGTTCGAAGATTGGTCTGCGTAATGTTTACGACGAGGAATGTCTTCATACATGTTAAGTGAGTCCCGGTCACAATGGTATGACACTTCCTCAGATTGCGGGTGGAGGAACGGCTTCCAATATGGAGGGTAGGTGCGAATATATTGAATAAGCAGTCGCGGACAGCTGATAAGGGGTGGTTCTTCGGCGTGCGGGTTTGCAGAGGTGCTGACGGCTCCTCACAGTAACAAACTGCCATGTTATTAAACGTCCACAATTGTTGCGGGATTGGAAAGATCATTTGGTGAACCATAAGCCATGTTTTGACAAGTGCATACAGGATTTTGGTCGGGAAACCTGATGGAGAGAGAAAGACCACTTGGGAGACCCTGGTGTAGATGGGAGCATAATATTAAAATGGATTTGCAGGAAGTGGGATGTGGGCATGGACTGGATTGATCAGGCTCAGAATAAGGAGGGGTGGTGGGCTGTTATAGATGTAGTAATGAGCCTCCGGGTTCAAAAAAATGCGGGAAATTTATTGACTAGCTAAGAACCTGTTAGCTAATGAAGAAGGGCTCTGCTCCATGGAGTCAGCAAGATAATATCTTCATACACCTCAGTCCCCCGCCCCAGGAGAGATGCCAGGATAATATTTCAAATTATATAACGACCGCTTCCTTCCTCATCCTTTCCAATTCATTATTAATTAATTCTCTCATTGAACGGTATATTACAGGGTCAATATTTTATCTGACAATTTAATTTGATTGTAATCTGCTCTTGCAAATGCGTTGCTGGCTTGCTTAAGCTTCTGGTTTGCGCAACATTATCAGGTCCAGCTGCGGGGATAACGTTTGTCAGTTAAAATAAAGACTCTGTTTAAATCTTTGTTGACGAAAGCGAAAGTACCACACATATCGTCTACGCATGCGTGTCTTGAAAGGCGATCATTCTGTACATTGACTAGTCTAATGTATTGAAAGTGTGAAGGCCTAAGTCCCGATGGGAAGATGACGTCAGGAACGACCTGAGAAAGATGGAGCTTATAAAATGGGCAGAACAAGTCCAGGATCGCCTTAAATGGAAGGATATTGTTGAGAAAGCCAAGATTCTACTGGAGCTGTAGTGCAGAAGAAGAAGAAAAATGTGTTGCAAACCTCGAGAGTCGGGGTTCGTTGTTCGACAGAGGCGGATAATTTGCATTTCTCCAGAGGAGGCAGAATCTTTCTGGCATCTACCACTTTCCTATCCAAAAGTTATCAGAGGGTTTATGGCACGGGAATATATCAATAAGTCGTGGGACTTTCCAGCTAGTGTCAAGGTTATAGAGATGTGGAGTCACACCTCCTACCCTCCATACGCTTCATGCAGTGGTGGTTGATAAAGCAAAGGGGTAACTTTACCTTTTGTTTAGATGAACTTAGGTTTCAGAATTTTTTATGTTATGTAGAAGTATCTTGGAAATCCTGTGTTTGATCCTCTTCACTACCCTCCACTTGGGTGGAAGGACGCACTAAATACACAAGTGTTCTAACTGATTATTTGAAAGTAAGTTGTAGAAAAAAAAGTTAAGTAGAGATCAAACAAGTGATTACTGGAACAGTCCACTTAGGATTGAAAAAGCAAGCAAAGAACAGAGCACCCTCACTGCAAGGGCGAGTTTTCCTATTCACCTCTTTGTTATTATTTCAGAAAGAATTAATTACACTGGCAACAAACAGAATTGTAAGGTCAATATGCAGCTCGCACACTGAAGATCGTAGGCGAGCGAGCTGCTTGGAACTGTCCTGTGCAAAAGCGGCATAAGTATCAGGTCTCAGGGAACGCGATGTGAGTTTTGCACCTTCATGGCTGAGTTCTGCGGCTTATAAAATCGTCAGACCTTAGATTCTCATCTCCATTCTCTGTCTATACCGATATCAATTCATCGTTCTTCTATTCATTTCTGTCTGTTATTCATTTCTCTTTGAGCCGGGATAGCGTAGTCGGTATTGCGACTCGCTACGGGCTGGACGGTCCGGTGATCGAATCCCGGTGGGGAGCGAGATTTTCCTCACCTGTCCAGACCGGCTCTGAGGCCCACCCAGTCGCCTCAACAATGGGTACCGGGTCTTCCCCGTGGGTAAAGCGGCCGAGGCGTGGCGTTGAACATCCACCCCATCTAGCGCCGAGGTTAAAGAAAGAGTAGAGCTATACCTCTACTCCCCCTCTGGGCTTTCGTGGCCTGTTCTAGGGTGAACTTTATTAATTTCTTTTTACCCCTTATCTGCGTCTGTTTATCCTTCTTTCTCTCAATCAAAATCATTGTTCTTTATTTATTCGCCTTTTTTCTCTCTTCTCTCTCTGTCTTCAATTTTTGTGTGCCTCGTTTATTCCCCTCCTTTTCTGTTACTTATTTCTTTATTCGGTTCCCTTCTGTCACATTCCGTTCTTTGTTCCCTGCGACGTTTCAAGCTGTTGTGCCCGTTTCTCGCACTTCGCGCCACTTAGCCCACTCTTGTCCGTACCGCTACGTTCATGTGACCTTCCGTTTACAAAGCCAGATTCAGACAAACAGCCATCTCAAGTGCTGTTATTCAATCTGCCTCACATGTCTGTCCACCGGGGGCACTTATGTCGCGGACGACAAGTGTCGCCGCGAGTCACGTGTCATATTGATAGTCGTGACGTAGGAGCCGCACGTCCAATGCTACGATTTATTCTTAGGTTATTTAACGACGCTGTTCAAATGTACAACAATAAACCGCCGCTTCAGCTGTGAAATTAATAATGAATTCTAGTGACGTGGGCTTGTGAGGAGGCGGAACGTTAGGCTTGATGTCAGTGTCACCGGCGGTTGCTGTGAATGATCTCAAGCTGCGGGAGTCAGGACCGGCTCAAACCGAGAGGCGGCCACCTTCCTTCCTTCCTTTCTTACTTATTTACTTACTTACTTACTTACTCCGTAGAGCAGAGTCCTTCTTGAGAAGCCCACCGGTTTTCAGCTAGTCACGTTATTCCCCGCATTTCATGGAACCCGGAAGTTCATTACCGCATTCACAAGTGCCCGCCAACTGTCCCTATCCTGAGCCAGGTCGATCCAGTCCATACCCTCACATCCCGCTTCCTGGAGATCCATCTTAATATTATCCTCCCATCTACGCCTGGGTCTTCCAAGTGGTCTCTTTCCCTCAGGTTTGCCAACCATAACCCTGCATACACCTGTCCACTCCCCTACACGCGCTACATGCACCACCCATCTCGTTCTTCTCGAGTTGATCACCCGAACATTATTGGGTGAGCAGTACAGACCATTAAGCTCCTCATTATGTAGTTTTCTCCACTCCCTTGTTACCTTGTCCCTCTTAGGCCCAAATATTCTCCTCAACACCATGGAGAAGCGGCCACCAACTGACTTAAAAATTAAGGAACCGCCGTCGGTGTTAAAGTATTATGTTCCGGTCTTATGGTTACGAGTTAATAGTAATTTCAGACAGACATTCTTGAACTTCTTAAAGCCTAGCAGTAATTTTATACACCACCTGCTGCAACAATCAAAAGCTCTGCGTATTTCTTACGCAGTATCTTGATGTGTTCTTTATGATGCTCCAGACAAACAGCTAAACGGTCCGGTGGGACTTTATAATAAAAGCGATGTGTGTTTACTGTGCGGTAGGAACTAAATGTCTGTATACAACGCAGATGTAATCTGTGTTACAGAAGAACACAATATAGCGTAAACTTAGCATACTTGAAACTTTAACGACGATTGAATATGCTGTTATTGTCTGGAGCGGTATTTCCCCGGTTATGCAGCCAGACGCCATCTGCAGAACAGTGGTCTTCTGCTGCGATGTTTTGAGACAGCTGTTCGCTCGCAGATTTAGAATTTTCCTGGCTGACACACAGAGTGACCTCAGACGTGTCTCAAATGAGCACTCAATAAGTATTTGGAAGATCAAAAAACAAGGATGGTGATGATGATGATGACATTATTATTATTATTATTATTATTTGTTATAATCTTTAAGCAAGGTATTCACAGTTAGCTGAATCAAACCACGTTTCTAGTGTATACAGTGTTGCAGCTGTTCTGTAGTCACAGTTTATGGTACACGTAATGCTATTTCCCATGTTGACGTTTGGCACTCTCACACCAGCACTTCCCGCAGTATCTGTGCAGTGCCCAATATGGCTGTTTTGTGTAGTTCCTTCTTGTGCTTTCCCATTACGTTGCTCAGGTACTGTCTGAGTGATTTTGAGATGGTTCCTGTAGCCCCCGATATCACTGGTGTTTGTTCTTATACGTATTTCGCATGCGCTGTGTTTATATTGAAGGTTCTTCGTATTATTATTATTATTATCATCATCATCATCATCTCCTTTATGCAGGGTATTTATACTTATATTCCTGAGACAAACTATGTCCCTAGGGAATACAGTGTTGCAGCTTTTCTGTTGTTACTACTCATGGTGCTTATATCGTTAGTTTATTATTATTATTATTATTATCATCATCATCATCATCTCCTTTATGCACGGTATTTATACTTATATTCCTGAGACAAACTATGTCCCTAGGGAATACAGTGTTGCAGCTTTTCTGTTGTTACTATTTATGGTGCTTATATCGTTAGTTTATTATTATTATTATCATCATCATCATCATCATCATCTCCTTTTTGCACGGTATTTTACTTATATTCCTGAGACAAACTATGTCCCTAGGGAACACAGTGTTGCAGCTATTCTGTTGTTACTATTCATGGTGCTTATATCGTTAGTTTATTATTATTGTTATTATTATTATTATCATTATCATCTCCTTTATGCAGGGTATTTATACTTACATTCCTGAGACAAACTATGTCCCTAGGGAATACAGTGTTGCAGCTTTTCTGTTGTTACTGTTCATGGTGCTTATACCGTTGGTTTCAGTGTTGAATCTGTTGTACTTTTACATTAGTACTTTCCGAAGTATGTGTGCAGTGTTATTATTATTATTATTGAATTCTTTGTGGTGGGGAATATGATTTCACACACTTTCTCAAACTGTCTATGCTGTCCGCGCTAGAAAATTTCAGACAATAAACGGATTTCTGTGAACTTTAACACGAAGGTCACGCGACTGTAATGTGGCGCTAGAGACTCGCAAATGTGCGTGACTCATTTAGAGTAACAGATACAGTAACTGGATAGCGCAGTGATCACTCACTGTGGCTGCTGTACGGAGGTAAGAGGAAACGTATGGAATGCGGCTACTGGGTAGAATAATAACAGACGTACGAATATTGAAACGTATCCTGGGGCAATGCGTTGTGCGGATTACAAGTGGATCTAATTGGCTTATGGTGAATTACCAATAGGCGGGTTACATTGTCGGATTTATTACCAGAAATAAACAGGTTTTGTGATGACACATTTCGAGTTAATTGTGCTGATGAGAATTAAGGGAAGTTGTAATACACAATATGTGAGGTTATCACAGCGGTATGGTTGAAGATTAAAGTCTGTTATGCTGTGCCGACTCGTAGCTACCGACGTTTCGGAAGAATCCAGTAACTTCACCTCGACGAACTAATTGATCATGAGGATGAAGACATTGCAAACCTACGAAAGTCGACCTGCAAAGACCTAACTTCTAGAAGACCTGAATCTAGAGATGCATGACTTTTGTATGAGGCACATAAGCATGAGAGGCCAGCTCAAAGAACTATTGCTCAGGGCACTTTTGACACTCAAGCCCTGTAGAATATGTCGCAGTGTCGACTGGTAACTTATCGACGTTTCAGCAGATTGTACCTTTTGCATCTTCGGGTCATCCATTCTTGACCTGCTTGACCCTGACGATGAAGACACTACGGTACTTCGACACGTCGGTATTTACCAATGCATACGGAGTCACAACCAAAAATATAATTTTTAGTAAGACCGCTGAGAGATTCTAAAATGTCGCAGAAGATTCATGTTACTGCTTTGAACAAACTGGGACTGCATACAACAAATAGTATTTAATAGAAGAGAAACAGAAGGCTAGCGTGTTCCGGGAAGTCCAGAAGGCCAGAAGGACTGATTAACCCTGAATATAATCGTTCCAAACGCCCGTAACTTACTCGGCGACACTACGTCACATCCCACTCAACTTCCTCAAACGGCTTACTCCCAGCCGGCGACACGTTCTAACATCACTGTGTATGGCTGTATGAGCCATCTGTTGGTAGAGAGATGAACTTCTTGCACCACGGACACAGCGTAAGTCAGGTGACAACTTCCAATTCACGTCCCTGTTAAGATAAGTGGGCTAGCTCAGATTCCAGGAATGCTGACCATTCTGTTCGCAAAATGCTGTCCTATTTGTTACCGGAATTACCATACAAGGTAAAGGTGAAGTTATCTCTGCACAAGGTAGGAAGTAACGTAGCAGACCGGAGGTACAGCCCTTGTAATGCTTTATCTCGACGCTAGATGGAGGTTATTTGTCAGCTTCACGCCCCGGCCGCTGTAGTTCTTTGAAAGAGTCCCTCACTACAGGGTGGGCCGTAGAAGAGTTCTGAGCGTTTTGGAGAGGAAGAAATGTAACTCTAATTTTCTCTTTTGTTTGGTGTGGGTGTAAAATTTTGTATATCATATTTAGTTAGGAACACAGGCTGTGGGTGTTTGGGAATAGGATGATGAGGAGAACATCAGAACTAAAGATGGATGTAGCAACAGTAAGCTAAAAGAAGGGGGCCTTCATCATATTGCCTCTTATTTATTAACAAAATGGGGGGTGGGACATGTGGCACGCATTGGAAAGAAGTTAAAACAGGATTCTGATGGGAAAATCTGAAGGACCACTTGTCCACTTGGAAGACTTCGTAGTAGATGGGAAGATAATATTGAAATGAATCTCAAACAGGACGTCAGGGTGTCGACTGGATTTATCTGGCACAGGTAGTGAACAATGGCATGCCCTTTGGAACACGA
>Ga0136643_10013444_pt1 | contig 12247 bp, 10 predicted proteins | sample TergutLab28metaG_FD_96883 | JGI IMG/M metagenome (GOLD analysis project Ga0136643, IMG submission 96883) | Labiotermes labralis P1 segment gut microbial communities from Petit-Saut dam, French Guiana - Lab288 P1 (version 3) (version 3) | ecosystem: Host-associated > Arthropoda: Insects >...
ATTTTTTGAACCCCCCCCCCCCCCGAACAAAATTCCTGGGTACGCCACTGCTACTGATGTCACTATCATATTATTATTAATATTATTATTATTATTATTATTACTAGTAGTAGTATTAACAGTAGTAGTAGTATTAGTAGTAGTAGCAATAGCAGTAGCAGTAGTACACCACCACTACAGCTGACAGACAACAAACCACTTAACAGTTGCTGGTCACTTCACCTGCCCCATCATAACAAAATAACTGTCCATTTACCCACACAATAGAGCGGTACCTCAATACTTGGAGAAATTCAGGAGTGAGTTCCTACACCAAAGCATGGAAAAAGTTCCTATCGGTGTCTGTCAGCTGACAGTTTTCGAGGCACAGACCACATGTTCACCGGACCTCAATTCTGTGAGGAAATGGCAAACCCGGTCGCCTTCGGCTGCGCTGGTGCACAAACAGAACGTTCACCGACGCATTTTTATGGCTGTCAAACCATCTGCAACCGCCCCAGGACGTTCGAAGGGTGCGGCAGTCCGTGATCAGACGTGTCCATGCGTGCGTTCGTTAGGGTGCGGACATTTTGTGAGTTTGTTTGTGACTGGACAGGGAGTAAGCCTGGACAGGGAGTAAGACTGGAAAGGGAGCAAGACTGGACAAGGAGCAAGACTGGACAGGGAGTAAAAACAGGACAGTTATTGGGAACGGGTTTTGTTGATGTTTTGTGTCGGTTGTGGGTAGAATGTTATATGGTGAAGGTAATTCATTTGCTTTTGAAACAGAACACAACGGAATGTATCAGAATAAAACCACGGTGTTTACAGATGAACGAAAAATTGCAGTCAATATCAGTTTGCGACGTATGTTGAAGTGAGCTTCTCAATTTGCTTCGCCGTGAGGAACTCAGTCTTGAAGCTTATCGAAGTATTGTAGATACACCCTGTATATTTATGTGATCCGTAGTATTCTGACGGTAGGGTACACTGTCTGTCTATACAACAATCACTGACTGGTCATTAAGTACTTCTTGCTTCCTGCGCAATACGAATGAATCCTTGCATCTACATAGCTAAATTACACGCCCCAAACTATTGCTAATATCACAAGCAAAAGCTAATATTCATAGAGCACATTTCACATCTGAACACACAACGTCTGCCAATTTATGAACTGCATTTAACACCGACGTATCAAGTACGCACATCCATCGGGTGTGTTTCGCAAGGTCGTGGCCGGTGGCAAGGAACTGCTTTAGAAGGGCAGTTTGGGTGTTTCAGAATTTCACATCCGGGTGAGCTGTTAAAAGATTACATTTCATTCAAATGGCTTGCTTCAGTTACAAGCACCTTACGTCACTTATATCTGAATGCCGTATTGCACCATTTACACAGACTCGAGGACGTCCTTACGGGCGCCTACCATTAGGGAAATTCCATAACAAGGCGGATTAATTACTGACACTAATCAGCCGATTCTACCAGACCAGTGATTATGGAACATTCCAGCACCTGGCCGAGCCGTGGCTCAGGCAGCAACTACCGGCCTCTCATGGTGTCAGGTCCAGGTTGGATTTGTGGTGCACAAAATGAACTTATGACCGGTTTAACTCCAAGTACTTCGACTTACCCCTGTCAGTATCATTCCACTACTGCCCCACGCTCATTCTTCGACCCATCAACGACGCTACATGATCTTTGCTCCAAACAGCGTCGTCAAATAACATAAAAATGTGCCGCGATTTGACACCGACGAATCACACACTGACATTCATGTCGACATGTTATTAACAGAGCAATGCTCACCTTGGAGAAGGTATGTGACTGGAACGGGTGGCAGATGGCCACGTAGCGTTCCACGGTGAACGCCGTGATGGTCAGTACCGTTGCGTTGGCCGATGTTTCGGCAGCAAACCCTTGGATGATGCAGACTGCTTCCCCAAGCATTTCTGGATACCCACGCCACCAAATGTAGTACATCTCCTGAGGAAGCCCGGAGACCAGCAGCAGCAGGTCGGACACCGCGAGGCTGAACAGGTAGTAGTTGGTGGCGGTGTGCATGTGTTTGTTGCGAGCGATCACCACACACGTGCTGACATTGCCCACCAGTCCTGTCAGCAGTATCACTGCGTATATCACCGTGATGGGGATCAATATATATAAAGGATCCCTCTTTGGTATCATATCATATCGACTTAGGTTTCTCACGCCCGATTCGTTATAAAGCGCGGTTATAAATGGCGGAGATGAATTAAGCAGATCTGTGTAGACGACACTGTAACTTCCAAATGTTATGTTGTCTACGATATCAGTATGGAATTTACCCATTGTCGCACATCACTTTACTTCGAAGTCACTAGCGCACATCTTGCACAAATAATCCAGCTGTCACTCAATGTGCACCTAACGCTAACTCAAACACTACACCCCTGTCTTGGCTTCACACACACATACCTTCTTCACATTGCTGCCCATTAACCACCAGTTCACTGGCTACACACAACAGCGTTCAAGGCTGCTACAGCGAGTACACTAATTGGGTAGGAAAACTTTAGACGCTACAGGTCATGGAGTCAAACTCGGAGAGAACGATACCGCCTGTTAGCAACACCGGGGCGGCACAGTATCACTGTCCGCTGCGCAATGCTGGCCGGGCGCGCCAACTCCAGCACCGCACGGTTCTGACTGATGGTGATGTGACGTCGCCAGCGGTGTGGAAGGTTACGAGCAGCGATCATGGCCATCGGATGGGCGCCGACCGACACACGCGAGCCAAATTGGGCGTATGATAGCTCTGATGGGAACACTTGGCACGCAGCGTGACTAGCTGGTGTTGTCAGCGCCCAGTTTCCAGGGCAATGAGCCACTAAATTTCCGTTTGATACGTGTGTTATAGTGTACAGCCGTCTTTACAAATGGTTAGTTTGTATGTTTAGTCATATGGCAGTTTACAGCCACGGAATGAGAACAAAATGATGTATTATAGACAGTCCGCAACAAAATGTCGCCACGCTGTTTTCCATAAAGACTCTGTACAGTGCAGGTATGCATATTAATTACCGCTCAATAAACAGTAAGAACACTTCACAACATTTTGTGTATGACAATCAGACTTCTTGTTGCCTCAGTAAATCAGTTATCGTGCTGTACAGCCCAACAAGCACTCCTTTAGGTGTGCCGTAAATCCAAACATGATTTTGTTTGTAGTTCAAACATGATTTTTTTGTAGTTCTCGCGATGCTCACAGAGATGTCGCGGGAATCGGCTGCTTCATTCTGAAACAAAGAAGAGAAAGGCACACAAGTGAGTAATGTGATATCAGTTGTGGAACATAAATGATTCATCAGTATTACAACATGAAGGATAATCAATGATTTGTAGAATGTAATAAGTACTGTAGATGAATGAACATGGGCGTACGATATCGTCGTTAAATAAAACTGAAGGAAAGTGGCCGTCAGAAAGAGCACAGAAGTAGAACATAATATTAAAATGTATCCCAGACAGACCCTTGAGAATGCCAATAAAATTTGCGGGTTTCTAAGAAATTTAGGAATTTATCGACACGTGTGAGAAGTAAAAAATTGCTAAACAGCTCGAAAAAGTGGGTAATTTGGAATTTATATTAGACATTAGAAAGGAAGAAGCTAATGTTCAAGTTAGTTAAGCGTAAACATTTACAAGAATTGACTATAAATTTTGTCTGTTTCATTCAGAAGGCTCAATATTTACCACCTAAAAATTGTGCGAATTTTTTAGACTTTTGTATGGATTTTCAAAAGGACGTATCTTGAAATTTTGAAGAAAAAACGCCAGCAAAACAAAACAGCAAATTAACTTTTATTTCCGTAAGCCACAGTACAATCCGTGCGGCAAAGGCTGAACGACCACCTAATACACGAAAGTAAAGCAGACCGTCGCCAGACGTGGTTACTGCACTGCACATTTTCTGTTTCCACCCAGTTGTGCGAGGCGAAGTGGCATTTGGTTTTCTGTGACAGCGGTTTTGATTGGTTTTTACATGGAAAATATCAGCGGTTTCTACGTCGAGATATTCACATTTGCTACTGGCAGAGCTGGCTGCAATGGGATCCCAAGCCAGACACAGTGACACTGGTTATGTCGCGGAACGTACTTTATTTTAAATGGGACATGTATGTCGTGGCCTGTTACATAGTGCACATAATGACAGAGCAGTGAAATGCGTCAGGCTATACATAACTGGCTAATCTTATATATATATATATATATATATATATACACACACACACACACGCCCAAATACACATCGCGGAGTTCTTGAGTAGCCAGCAGTACATGGGCCACAAAACTCCTCGCACTTTACGGAACCCGCGTGTTCATTAGTGCTTACAAAGGCACCTCACATGTCTCTACCCTGAGCCAGATTGGTCCAGTACACGCAAACACATCATATGTATTTCATGTATATTGTAATATTTTCCCCCATCTCCACCAATCTCTTCCACGTTGTGTCTTTCCATCGCATCCATCCAGTGCTCTTCTCTCTACCCATACGTGCCACAACCTCACTGTCCCTGACGCCTCACCGAACCCTGTTTTGCGGCGTCCATCCAGTGCTCTTCCCTTCTACCTATAGGTGCCACAACGTCACTGTCCCTGACGTCTCAACGAGCCCTGTGTACACAACACTAGAGTCAAGCACCTCCTCTTATCCATTCCGCTGCTCGCTCCACAAACGGTCCAACCGTTTCTCTCAGCACCCACAATCTCGCATATCCCAGCACTGCTTGTTACCTCAGTGGCAAGAAACAGTTTACAGCTGACACAAAACAGGTTACAGCTGACACAAAGAAGGGGAGAAATTAATCTCGCCATATGTGAATGTTCACAGTCCTGCGATAGAAGGGAGAAACAAAATATTTTGATCCGAACGGCAGCAGCAGCAGCTCTCGGAGTGCAGCGGGTTTGTAGGTTTATTTGTGGGTGCAGTTTGCATTGGTTGGCGTCGTTGCTAGATATTTGAACTTTGCGACAGTTTCAAGCATTTATTACCTATATGTGTGCTGTGAGTGTACATTCTGTACAGTATGCACAAAAGTGTGCTCAGTTCGGTAAGTATACACTGCCAGCGACTGCGGACTATAACACTTCACCTGTTTTTCTTTATAATATGAACGTTTTCGCCCAGTCAACTAACAGTAAGCACGTTTTAGCCCAGTAAACTAACGGTAAGCTTCTTTCGCCCAGTGAACTATAGATACGTACATTTTCGCCCACTCAACCTACAGTATGCCTGTTTTCGCCCAATAAACCAACAGCATGCGTGTTTTCGCCCAACCAACTAACAGTAAGCATGTTTTCGACCACTCAACTAACAGTATGCATTTTACGCCCAATCAGCTAACACTACGCATGTTTTCACCCATTCAAATAACAGTATGCACGTTTCCGCCCAATTACCTAACACCATCAGCGCACACCTGCTGCAAGGTCCAGTGTACGCAGACTCTCCTCACCACTTTCCCTTTAGACCATTTGCCAGCACTGACACAACGCATTTTCGCAGTTGCCGCAGTTGACCAGTAACAAACTGCACGACTCACGCTACAGCAATAAGACACAGAATTTACAGAGGCTGCCACAATAGCGTCACTTCAATTTGCTCCCTGACAACGCCTCGCCATCCTTGCGACTTACAGTGCCGACCGTCTGCGTCTTGTTCTGAGGCTACGCTTTGAGTAGGAAGCGAGACGCCATGCTGCGGCTACACTGGCACAAGCGTCGTGACGGTAACGGCGCTCCAATGAGGTTATCACAGCGATGCTGATGAAGACTTAAGTCTTTGGCACGTGACATCGTGTCGACTGGTATATAATTACCTACGTTTCACGGACCAGAAGTTCTGAATCTTCGACCAATCTACTGCTTTGTTTCAGCAGGCCACTGACTGCACTATCTCATTGTATAAACAGCAGAATGCTTTCTTAGAAGTCGTATGGATGACGGTGGACAGGAAACTGAATATTGTAAAATGTGACCACAGAAAGTCTGGAATTTTGTTGATATTTCTGCAAGATATCACACCACACCACCTCGAAGTTGCTAACATTACAACATGACGTCACTGCGAAGTGGTTAGTGGTCTTATTTATTTAAATATGATGTAAGTGTCTACTGGCTACTATCCTGCTTATATATGGAAGTTCCTGATTGAATATACGTGGGCAGTCCACGGTCGTGCGTTCAATGTTGAACACTTGACAGACGAGCAGTACGGGATGAACAAGTCCAAGTGAAGACAGTTTGCAGTGTCATTTATGTGTTCTACACGCCTAACTTCCCTCAATATGCTATTAATATTTGGTTAAAGTGGAAAATACCCATCCTTCCACTCAGCAGTTATCTCCTTGCTCTTGAAGCTCCCCCTGTCCGCCATCCAACCCCCTCATCACGTCGTTCTCAGACGCCCTCAGTTTATGTCTGTTGTTAGGGCGAGATTCAACTGTCCGACCCACACGTAAGAACCTGTTTTGTTACCTTTCATTATGTTTAATCTTTATGCACTTAGAAACGCATTTTGAGGCAAACATTTCTGAACCGAACTGAACTGTACCCTGGTTACTGTACCGCCCACATGGCAATTTCGACAGCTTAATTACCGGTTCTGTTATCACAAATCAGCCTCCAGTATATCAATCCTTGAACTCAGCAACACGCTGAGATGTATAGACCCTCATATTGCCACACCGAACATCATCACTCACCAGTACAACATCCCTCTGTCATTTAACACAAACTGTCATCATTCTGCCATGAACACCCCTTGTTTGTTCTCAATTTCAGACACATTTCTCTCAGTATCAGTCAGGCACACAGCACAACAGGCTGATTGACCCATCGTCAGGATTTGTCCAGAACGTCGCACCAACAATGCAGTTTTTATGAGATTTATTTTCGATGTACTCACATGTACTGTCACGTTGTAAAGCTGGATATCACACGTCTATTGCAGCATTAGTACCTTTCTAATGTTCTATAGACAGGTCTGACATTGGCTTCATCTGCAGAAACACGTTGCCAGTTTATCCTCTTTCTCGCGTGACGTATGGCCGATATATATAGCAACGTTTTGTTCGTACAGTAACGCAAATGTGCGTCGTCTACCAGAACTGCTGCCATGCTCTGAAATGGGTTACTTAGTTTCCACGTTACTAACTTCTTTTCGAAAATTGTCTTCTTCGTGGGTAAGACACAGACGATTCACAATGAACGTAGTGCAGCCTGTGACGTCACATTACGTAGTGTCAGTGTGCGCGATGCTACCACTCAGTTACTCGCACACGTGGCTGTCCGAATTGGCGGCGATGCAGGATCACCTAATTCTGTAGACGTGGGCGTGTTCAGATGTAGCCAACATTAAGTGTGCAGCACGTGTTCAGATGTAGCCAACACTACCAGCGCAGCACGTGTTCAGATGAAGCCAACATTAAGAGTGCAGCACGTGTTCAGATGTAGCCAACACTAACAGTGCAGCACGTGTTCAGATGTAGCCAACACTAACAGTGCAGCACGTGCTCAGATGTACCCAACACTAACATTGCAGCACGTGTTTAGATGTAGCCAACACTAACAGTGCTGCACGCAATATGGCCCTCAGCTGCACTTACAAAACAGCAGACAGAACAAAACTTTCAGCTGGAACTGCGTGATGATGACAGGAAATCTGGTGCGGGTCACGTGACTGGAACAGAGCGAAAAGAAACAGATTAGGACTAATAAGTGTGTGATGATATGAGAGCTGTGGTACGGCGTACTGATGGGAAGGTGTGACTGTGGCACAGGTGGAACACAGAGAGGCCACTAGGAGCTGTGGTACGGCGTACTGATGGGAAGGTGTGACTGTAGCACAGGTGGAACACAGAGAGGCCACTAGGAGCTGTGGTACGGCCTACTGATGGGAAGGTGTGACTGTAGCACAGGTGGAACACACAGAGGCCACTAACAATGAGAAGAACCGCTTGACGTTCCTGGTTTCAGCAAGCACGTAAGGAATTTCACAACGGTAACAAAAGACAGCAAAGCGTTCCAAGTCAAACGGACAGCAATAACTGGGGCAGTACATAAGGAAATGGGGCGATATGCAACGAGAACTATACAGGGAAAACAGACGAAATTTTAAGACAAATACAAGAAACGTATCGATGACACGAAGAAATGTGAAAGAGACGAAACCAAATGGCGTTGTTTAAGGAACAGAAAGGAGACCGATAGGAAAAATATGGGCACACAAGAGTGGCCACTGTGAGGCACTGCATAGCCGTAACAGTGACAGGTGGCCACTGTGAGGCACTGCATAGCAGTAACAGTGAGAGTTGGCCACTGTGAGGCACTGCATAACCGTAACAGTGACAGATGGCCACTGTGAGGCACTGCATAGCCGTAACAGTGACAGGTGGCCACCGTGAGGCACTGCATAGCAGTAACAGTGACAGGTGGCCACTGTGAGGCACTGCATAGCCGTAAGAGTGACAGGTGGCCACTGTGAGGCACTGCATAGCCGTAACAGTGACAGGTGGCCACTGTGAGGCACTGCATAGCCGTAACAGTGACAGATGAATAAAGGAAATGAACAGAGCGAAGTGGAACATATAGAGAGAGGCAAGAATGTGGGACAGCAGGGGGTAAAGAGGACGGACGGTCATGCAGCAAAGGGCGTGACAGAAACCTCACTTGGGGACACGTGGTGACAGTTGATAAACAAGATATTCAGTTAAAGAACGAAACGACGACACACCTTGCAGCCCGCACACAAGCAGCCAGTTTTGCCAACAGCATAACATCACAGGCACACCGGTGTGCAGCTGACCTCACTGGCCGTGCGCTCTGTGACAGCTACATATACGCGGCGTGCTCACTAAGTCTGCATCTCCGGGCCATAAAACTTAATTCAGAAGCAATTATAACGTTAGAATAGCTAATTTATTGCACTGAAGGATCATTAATTCTCAACAAAATTTCGTAGCATATTCACACATTTTTTACCCCTGCGCACAAATTCCGTCTCGTGACATCATACGTCTTCCCTTCAACAGACCGGCAGTCCAACAGTCCAGCAGTCCAACAGTCCTGCAGTTCAAGAATCCAGCAGCCCAAGAGTCCAGCAGTCCAAAAGTCTGGAAGTTCAAGAGTCCAACAATCCAGCAGTCCAACAGTCCGGCAGTTCAAGGCTCCAGCAGTCCAACAGTCCAGCAGTTTAAGATTCCAGCAGTCCAACAGTCCGGAAGTTCAAGAGTCCAAGAGTCCAGCAGTCTAACAGTCTGGCAGTCCAACAGTCCAGCAGTCCAACATTCTGGAAGTTCAAGAGTCCAACAGCCCAACAGTCCAGCAGTCCAGTACTGCTCACTGCAGGCTCCCCGCATATTATATAGTTTTTAAAACACAATTCGAGGCAAGTGTTTGGTGCAGTGACCAGCACCTTACCTGGTCATGTTACCCTACCTACCGTCAGGTGGAAGAGTGCAACTGCTGCCTGCAGGTCACACACAGTACTTTCAGGTTCCATGTGAATTTTATACCAAGCAGTCACCAGCCATAGTAGGAACCGAACTTTATATACAGGTATAGTTAGTGTTAGTTAGTGCTGCGCTAGACCAGCGACTTACGGTGACGGGCTGAAATGCGTTTGCGTATCGATGAACATTTTGAGTAATGAATACAGAACTATAATTTTGTCTGTTGTTTTGTATGGGTGTGAAACTTGGTGGCTCACATTGAGGGAGGCAAGTAGGCTGAGGGTGTTTGAGAACAGGGTGCTGAGGAAAACACGCTTAATGTTATCCTCTCATCTACTCCAATTACACTCATGCCTTGAGGTTTCTCCACCAAAATTCCTTTCGCATTTCTCTTCTGCCTAATATCTGCCCCACGCCCAACCCTCCATTTGATAACACTAATAATATTTGGAGCGCAACAAACATCGTGAAGTTCCTCATTCGGTAATTTTCTCCACAGTCCTGTTGGGCACAAGCATGTTCCTCAGAACCCCAGCACTTCCTTTTCCGACACGCCCCACCCCATGTTCCAATTTTCATTTGACAGACCAAGTTTCAAACCCTTATTGAGGCAAGCAGAAGTATATGTGAGCTGTCTGAAGTAATTTTCTTATGAACCTACAAGACTTAGTCCTAACCTCTTTGCAAGGCTCTTTTATATACCAAGACAGTGGTTCTAACAGGCCCTATTTAACTGTGTTATAAGTAAGCTTTACTGACGTAATTCGATTTCAGTACGAAATGTGTTCTGTGTGTCGTAAAACAAGAACACAGCCATCACGAGAAATTACACACCGTCCAAAATAACTAGGGAGGCGAATTGAAGTGGCAGAACTCATAACACTTCAAATGGTACATCTGTGGGAGCACAAGAGAAGCGGAATGTAATGAAAACTGCTTTAGCTGCTGTACGGTCGACCATAAAGTGGCCAGTAAAAACGTAAATGGCAGTGATATCGACTATCGAATGTGATGGTCCGTAATTCCGCCCAGACACACATTCAGGGCATCGCGACTGAGTCATTCCGATTGTCACAGACCGTCCAGTCGATACCCACAACGACCGCTTGCTCACCAGTACCTTCCAATGTCACACCGCAGTGTGAACACAACGGCGTGGGTCCGGCACGTCCTGTGCTTTAGAAAGCGTACGTGGGCTTGGAGTTACGGCTCAATATATTCTTATACTCTGCATTAGATGGAGGTGAGTGGTCAGCTTCAAGACCCGGCCGTTTTGATCCTTCAGGAGTGGTCTGCGGTAACCAGTGCGGAGGAGGATTTGCGGCGTTGGACGTCTGTCAATCATGTCCGGAAATGAACCATGTCCGACCTGCAGTATGGTCACAGTACTGAGACATACGGTGCCGGAGTTCCTGAAGTGTTCTGCGGAGAACCAAATAGAACGTTAATTATGGAGGGTCTGACATGTAGAGAAATTACACAGAGTTATAATGTGAACCACATGGACAAGGTGGCGGAAATCGACAGTTGACAGTGACCGTCTTTAACATTTTACAGCCTAGCCGTCACTCTATGTACCACTAGTATTAACGTTACAAAATCCTACATTCCTCCCACAGTTTCGTGTGTGTCTAAGAAAGGAACAATAGTTTTCCCTATACAGCAGTAGCTGATGGGTTTTTATAACTGTGGAGAAGTTTACTGTGCGGTACGGACTGGGTCTTTGTATATAATGGATTACATTACGTCCTTGAGTGGTTAACACAAGGCAGTAAAATATGGACACAGTTCCTAAATAGACATGGCGTTTCTCTCCTGTGCGCAACACTGAGAGTCATTCGGAGTGAGTGGCCGGCCATCTGTTCTACATTCCCCGAGGGTACAGCGACCGGAGCGTGAGACTGACCACTCCCTGCCATACATTATGAGTGCAGCTGTCACTGCCCTTCCATAAGTACCGTCTTGTTGTGCAAGTGGACAGCTGTGTCAGTGTCAGTGTCTGGCTGCCAGTAACAAAGCACAAGTCACGATAACTCCAACCAGCTGACAGTTCGCACTAATTCCACACAGCACGATCAAAACTGTAAACAGCCTTCTATATTAAACTGCAAACTTCTTGAACAGACTTGCATAAACTGAGGGCAGCGACATGTTGTGCTGCGGGCACGTGCTGAGCTGACAGCTGTATTTGTCACTTCCCGTCGGCTCGCCTAAATTAAAACTTCGATGTACAATTAGCTGTGATGCGCGTCTGACAGCCAAAGGAACACATTCCGAGCGGTGAGCAGCACACAGTGGGGAGGGCATGAGAAATGGTCTGAGTACAGAGCGATAGGAGTTGTCAGATAAATTGCTAGTCCTACTGACGAATGTCAAGCACCTGACCGAACTTCGTGTATGCTACTAAGTGCCACCAAGGTGTCACTCCACGGCAACATTCACACTAATGAGATAGCTACCCTGCTGAATATTGTGGTCCACTGGTTACCGCTCCTTCCGTAAAACCAAGGGGCTCCTGGTTCTGACATCTGTCAGGATATTACTTATTAATATTATTATTATTACTATTATTAGCGAGGTATGTCATGGATATGCTCATTCCCTCCAACAGACCAATTATCGTATCACGCAACATAAGCTACCAGATATCTTCTTATAACCAAGAAACAAATAAACATGTATATGAGAGGCTGTGTGTGTGTGTGTGTGTGTGTGTGTATGTGTGTGTGTGTGTGTGTGTGTGTGGGTGGGGGGGGGGGTGGGGGGGGGGG
>Ga0136643_10013446_pt1 | contig 12246 bp, 7 predicted proteins | sample TergutLab28metaG_FD_96883 | JGI IMG/M metagenome (GOLD analysis project Ga0136643, IMG submission 96883) | Labiotermes labralis P1 segment gut microbial communities from Petit-Saut dam, French Guiana - Lab288 P1 (version 3) (version 3) | ecosystem: Host-associated > Arthropoda: Insects >...
GGTCTTGTTGTGTGTGGTTTCCATTTATAAATGCTTTTAACTACTCTTTCATCAGACATTCTTTCAACATGTCCCACCCAACTCAGTCTCTTACTTTTAATGTGCCTTACTATATTTTCGTGATTAATCAGGTTTTCCAGCTCCTGGTGTTTGTTTTTTGTCTCCATTCTCCATTTGTTTTCTGCGTTGGGCCAAAAATTCTTCTCAATAATCTCCTTTCAAATACCAATAATTTCTGCTTAATGTTTTCTGTTAATACCCAACATTCGGATCCATATACTACCACTGGTCTGATTACCGTATGATACAGCCTTTCTTTGGTTTTCCTAGTTATTAGTTTTTTTGGAATATCTTTTTATTTGTAAAGAAGGATATATTGCCAGCTGCAATTCTTTCTTTTATTTCTTCTTCTATTAAGTTGTCCGCATTCATAATTGTTCCAAGATATTTGGCGGAGTTTACTTCTTCGATTAAGATACGCATTACAATTCAATATTTGATAAATTTACTAAAAAATACCTTGAAAATTCGCAACTTTCGCCAAACAGTTTCAGGCGTCCAAATGACAAATTAAGCGGTAGAATACTATTTGGGGTACATATGAAATACTCACACATTTTTAGATGGAAGAAGTATGTGGACATTTTTACAAGCAATATTAGGACTGTTGAAACTTGATAGCTCAGTCACCATAGTGATAGGCCAGGGGCGGTTGTAAGAAGTAGCTGATAGATTTTGCGGTAGAGGTACTAGTTTATCTCTTTCTCAAAGTGTCCAGGCCCCCTTCTGGGGTCCACCCTGCATTCTTATGTGTACCGGAGGCTCTATCCCTCCGAGTAAATCTTTCGGGGCCCCAGTCTAACCACTCACCTCGGTCTTGGGCCGAGGTCAAGAATTAGTGGGGCTATACTTTCACTACCACATACGACTTAGAGCTCACACAGGTACGGCTTTACTGTTGATACTATTCGACTCATGACTGGGGTCAGCAGTAGTGTGGTGTCTCGTCATCAGTCAGTTATTGACATCGCGTACCCAAAATTCTGCAAGACTCCATCCATTCTCATTATTCGTGATTTCTTTTTACACCCTTCAAGCAAATATTGTCTTGGAAAATTGCATGTAGTCAAACACAACTGTGTCACATGAGGTGTATTTGATGACTACGGCCTGTACTTGCCATCTTCAGGTTGTCTTAGGGGAACTTAAGATCCTACTATAAGCATGCACGCGCACGTGGTGCAGAGATCTCTACATGCGGGCCTTATTAGCAAAAACAAAAACAGGAATCTAATAAAAACAACACAAAAACAAAAACAGATACAGAAAAATAAAGCTATTGTGGGGGTGTGCTCGGCAGGTATGAAGTTCTGTAGTAGTGCGGAGGCCTCCGCACTAGTACGAGTGATCAGTTCGTCGCAGAAACCTCTACCTGACAACACACAGCACTCACAACAGACAAACACATCCATGCCCCCGGTGGGATTCGAACCCACAATCTCAACAGGCGAGCGGCCGTAGACCTACGCCTTAGACCGCGCGGCCACTGGGACCGGCTTTCCTTAATATGTTTCCGCTTACTTTAAACCTTAAAAATGCACCCACGTCCTTCAAATAAATTTGTTTATGCTGTGATATTATACGTTGGCCTAAGTACCTACACAGTTTAATTAAAATGTGGAGTACAGGAAGCAACAGCAACGAAAATCCGCCACTGCATTTTATTCCCCTACAAACAAGTGTACGTCATCAAAGTCATTCCCCCACCCCTATCACTGGAGGCACGTGTGGTGGTGGATACTAAATTTTTCATACAATTTAGCATAGATGAAACGAGACAAGAGCTTTTTTATGTACTAAGTAAAGTGGATGAACGGATGTCCTTATTTATAGTACGGAAAGACACAAATGTGCGTTATTTATTGTAATCACATAATGCAAACCCGTGATAAGTGTGTCTCTGTCACCACGGTATGGTGCGTCATCAGATTGCGAATGGAGGAACGGCCTCCAGTATGGAGGGTAGCTGCGAATATAATAAATAAGCAGTCGCGGACAGCCGACAAGGGGTGATCCTCCAGCTTAGAGGTTGGGCGAGGTGCTGACAACTCCTCACCGTAAAAACGTATCTTGTTACGGAATGTTCACACAGAAATACTTTGACCCGGACTGATACTTTTTAGATAGGGACAGTTGGCGGGCACTTGTGAATACGGGTTCCATAAAATGTGGGGAATTTCTTGAATAGCTGAAAAACGGTTAGCTTCTCAAGAAGAACTCTGCTCCATAGAGTAAGTAAGTAAGTAAGTAATAAGTAAGTAAGTAAGTAAATAAGTAAGTGAGTAAGTAAGTAATTTTAACCCTCAACGTTTGTAGATGAAAATGTCCATATAGGAGGTCTTGATCGGTTTCACCGTTGTATGAACCATATTCGTTTATTCTTTGCTTACTTGGCGACGTTTGAAGTAGCTGGAGTTCATGGCGTGCCGAATGGTTGTATGATTTGTGAACGATGAATGGGAAAGGATTTGGAAAGAAGCGGTTTGCGCGTAATTTAAGGTACTATCGCAGCATTTGGCTGGGGGCACTGAGGAAATCCATAGCTGACTGAATAAGAAACAAAAGCGCTAACAACTCGACCACGATATTTTACACGAATGTTCACTTTTTACGCAGTGTTTTCGCAGCTCCAGCAGGACCGCACTGCCTCCTAATGCCCTCGTTTAGAGTTTACAACCTCTGAACATTTGTAGAATTAAAAGTGTCTTAGAGAACCGACAGTCATTTGGTCTGATTTGTAACACCTTCGTGGTAAGTAAAATAGTACAGTTTCTGTTTTTGAAATGAGATCCTTAAATTAATTGTTTTAAGAATGAAATTAGTTGAATACGACATAAAACTGAATTTCATAACTCGCAGTAAACACACTTAATGCTGACAGTAATAATAATAATAATAATGATAATAATAATAAGGTTGTTAGAAGATTAGGTACCCCTAATATGAAAGTCATGTACTGGACCTGATATATTTCTATTCATACACTGCCATTCTCCGAATCCATCTCCCTACAATCTAACATAATGACATCCTCCCATCTCTTGCTTGTCTTTCAAACAGAGGTTTTCCAACAGATTTCCTCACCGAACTTCTGTCTGCATTCCCCAGACCGTTATATTAATAAGACTATCTTCCTTCTTAATGCAATGGGCGGGGCATATATCACGTATGGGGAAGAATAGAGGCGGAAACCTGAGGGAAAGGGTCCACTTGGAAGACCCAGGCATAGATGGGAGGATAATATTAAGGTAGATCTTCAGGAAGTGGTATGTGGGACATGGACTGTATCGAGTTGGCCCAGGATAGGGACAGGTGGCGGGCATTTGTGAATGCGGTAATGAACCTTCGGGTTCCATGAAATGCGGGGAATTTCTTAACTAGCTGAGAGCCGGTTTGCTTCTCAAGAAAGACTCTGCTGCATGGAGTGAGTAAGTATTAGCATCCTTGAATGTGCAGGAATTGGGCGCCATAACCATTTCCATGACAGCCTCTTATATCGTACTGTTAACGACAGCGATGACACAGCCAGTTAGTCCAGGTGTTCTACTGCATGCAGATGGCCCTTTGACTCCTCCAGAAACTCGTCTTGTTTCCGCAGTTTGCTCGCACTTTCAACGAGCGTCTTTAGTGATATAGGTCCGGCCGCAGCCAAGCTGTCTAGCAACTGGAGAAGCTAAGTACCAGCGCAGTGCAATGGGACAAGACAAGGCTCTGATGCGCCCGATTTATCTACATAATACATGAAAATTCAACTCCCGCCTCGCAGTAAACACCACGCTATCCATTACCAAGGTCAACAGGTTAATGTTGTTTATCGCAGTAATTGTTTAATTGTCGCAATCACAGGGAAGGCATGAATGTACCGTATAGATAAAATGCATTCTGAGTATTGAAGATGGCGGTACACATAGTTACCAAGTATTTTTAAAGGCTTAAATGATCTCAAAATCAATACCTAACACAGGCTAGGCGGTCTGTATTATCAGGAAGTCATCTGACAGTCTGTAACGACATGATGGTCAGGCTTAGCGGCCAGTAACTAAAAGAAGACTGTTTTATATAATCTACAGCAGGCCTGTTCATCGTACGGCTGGCGGGATGCGTGCGGCCCACTGTAGCTCTGTGTTTGACCCGTGACGCCTGTTGGAAATAATATTTATTTTATACAGATTTCTCAACCATGAGCGTGGATAAAAAGAAGCAACGTTATTCACTGACCGACGACCATATCGAAATAATTCGAAAATATCCACTTCATATACGACCTCCAAATACGAGGAGCTTGTTGCCGCAGAGAGATGTGGTATCTCTCATAACGTTTGCAAGGTTTTCTTTCAAATGAACATTTTTTTCATAATTCATAATTGGAAATCAAAATAATTCAAACTCTCTTTATTATATAATAAGAACGTCAATAAAGTCCTGCCCTACTCCCCCCCCCCCCCCGCGGCCCGCACCTTTTTTTTTTGTAAAAATGGGGCCCCCATTGTTTTCCGAATTTTGCGGGCCTGCTTTACAACCTACCGGCAATCCCGAATTATTTTAAGAGGTTACTCAGCCACTGCACACATATTCATGGTAAGCTAGGACATAGGTTAACATGATACAGAAGGAATTATGGGACAAGAAGTAGTGACGCATCTTGAAGCACTCTAAACCGGCAGCAGATATACAAAGAGAATTCTCCTATGATTGTTTGTACAGCCCAAGTGTAGGAGCAGTAACAAAAAATAGCTGTAAGAACTTTGGTAAGTAAAGGTTTTGTTGGGTAATCCAGAATGTTGGATAATTTGGTACCTGTCTGTTCCCATGGGTGCCAGGTTAAAAGATTTCTACTCCACTAGTTAAATTCACACCTTCATCGTTACCTGACTGAGGAAGTGCCACAAACATTTCTGCTTCTTGTAAAGACAAAATCCTGTTATGTAAGTCAGCATTATACTAGGGACTACTGCACTGTATTAACTGTTTTGCTTCCCAATACCCAACTTCTCAGGAGGCAGCTGTCCATCTGTTGCTAATATTTTTGAGCTAGGATGAAAATATGTTAGTAGCACCCACTGCTGTCAACACTGTAATAAAGAATGGTGTAAATAATTCTCTCATATGATAATGAAATTCAGGATTCCATTTTGTGGAATATTTTTCATGAATAAAAACAACTTTAACAGAGTCCTATTACATGCCTGTAGTTCTTTGTAGGAGGGAATTTTCTGCTTAATACAGTAATTGTTTTAGATAAAATGGTATAATTTTGATACAGAATAAGAAAAGAATTCTTAAACCACACTTTAAGAGCTAAGTATGTGTCAATGACTTCTACTGCTTAATGAAGTTTGATCTGTGTCATGTAGATATAAACAGTCCTAGGCCAGCCTAAGTGTTATCACAGTGCAAACATAGTTCAGTAGCCTACATAAGTGACAACCAAAAATGTAGTACAATTGTTACCTAAATGCTGAATGAAGTTTATATACACCAAGAATTTGGATTTGCTTCCAATAATTGCTGTAGAGTTTTGGAAGGGCAGGTTGGTTGATGTAGGGGTCAGTTGATTGACAGGTGGATGACCAAGGGTTCACTATAGAGTGCTGTTAACTTTACAGTAATGTGATCCAACTGCCAGACTTAATTTCTGTGCCTTCAGTCAATCCATAACAGCAGACATGAGTTGGTATTCTTAAAGACCAGTAGCATAGCTAGGTTTGTGGTGCCCGGGACTCATGATCAGAATGGCTATCCATAAGAGAAATCATGAATTTAAAAATCACAGTCGTTTATTTCATGTACTTTGATTTGGATCAGTAATTTAAAATTTGTTGAGCACATCAATAAAATTTCGTCATTTAAGATAGTCATTTTTCACTCTGTCATCCAGGGTGGATGCGTGGATGCACCACACACACACACACACACATAAACATACAAATACACATATAGAGATACTGCTTCCAGATAAAATCTTCTGACCTGACTTTGGTCAAGAAAGGTCAAACTCAAAAATGTAGACGATTGTATTCTAACAAATGTTACTGTTGTGCTGACTGAAATAACCTGGTGTACTTTACAATAGGAGTAAATGATGTAGTCCTCACCAAAGTTCATGATTTGCTGAAGTGTATCATTTCAATGCCAACTTGCTACACATATGTACTATACAAATACTGAAATAGTGGACTATTTTATTTACTTTTTACTAACAATTAAAGAATAAATTACACAAATATACTGCTAATATCTGATGGTCCAGTTTCTTTCTACCTGGATGGAGACAAGGCTGATGTCTGTAAAAGAAGATGTGTATTATCTCTGGCAAATCTATTTTTTACACCAGTTTATTCCACTGGTCCATTACCTACTGTTTCTGAGGATGTACAATAGTGACGACTCAACTGAGCACAGTGCATGAATAATGTGGACCTTATGGGTAGGGCTTCTGTTCATCCCAGTTTCATGGGTTGTAAGAGCTCTCTCCTGGTGTCCCACAGAATTCAGTTTAGGATGCCAAAAGTCCCAGGTTTTTTTCAAGTAATGAAAGTATGAAATCTCTGAGAATGTGTGAAAATTTTAATTTTCCCACAGCGGCAGAAAACATGTACAGCAGTATATAGCCATCAACCAGCCACTAACAGGAAGGAATAGGACAGGGAGAGGAAGTGATGTAGTTTAGCGATTGTAGAGTGTGGACTGAGACTGCACAGAATGAGGAATGTATATGAAAAGAAAAATGAGTAAGTGGACTAAGTATAACAACAACAACAACAACAATAATTATTATTATTATCGTCGTCGTCGTCGTCACTGTCGCCATCATCATCATCATCGTCATCACCATGTAGTGAAAATTTATGATTACCAATTTGTTATATTTCTGACTATATAACCCCATTAGTTTTTTCACAGCGACAATTTGATGCCATTTAGATTTAAGCAGTGCCTTTGTTGTCGTTTCTAAAACACTTCTTGTATATAAAATCAGTTCCTGTGGGCTGCCTGATAGCTATATCAGTTGGATGCGTTGTTACATAACTAGTGGTTATTCTTTTCTCTGAATCCGCAACATTTATTCGACACCCTCTGAAGTGCTCTCTGGTGTTTCACTAGGATCTGTCCTTGGGCTTCACTTACTTATTTATTAATGTCCTTTGCAATTCTAACAAGCACTCAAAATATTTTTTGTTTGCTGACACTATCAAATTTTTCCTTAAGCTGTGCAACTGACAGTACACTTCCACAAACTGACATTGATTCCATTCACGATCAGTGTGCTGCTGACTTTATGAAACTTAATACTGATGAAACTAAAGTCAGAAGTACAATGTTGACTATGTATTGTCTTAATCAAACAAAATGCTGGGACTCAAATGTACTTTGAGCTACTCTGCTTCCACTGCGGATTGTTCCTTACTGTTATAGTACACCCTAGTTAGTTCTCCTAAGTAAGAATATGCTTCATCTGTCTGGAGTAATATTATGACTACTAATGCCAGTTGGCTGGAACACATCCAACAGAGTCTACAGCTCTATGCTTCAGTTGTTTTTTATTTATCATATTCCTTACTACTATAGTTATGCACTTTAGCTTCTAAAGTTGCATAGTTTATGATTTAGGAGTCATCACCTTGATCACCTTTTAACATTTTTGCTTTCATAGGATCAAAATTTTGTCCTTCCTTGATTGATAACATTAGTTTGAGAATTTCATGCCATGATATTAGGAACTTCATCCTGTTTTCCACAGCAGGCAAAAACTGCCCTTCCACTAGACATGCAAGAGCTGCAAATTTGGTATGTAGTGAGATATATATATATACACACACACAGTAAACAAAAAAACAAAAAAAGAATTCTCAAACTGATTCTATACTTCCCTTTTTGTGTTCCCACATGATTTACTAAGTTGACAACAGTTCAGTATGAAGGTGACTTTACAAGCAGCAGCAGCATGGGTGCAAGCAAATTATTATTATTATTATTATTATTACTTCCGGTTTATTATTCTCATAAATGTATAACAAATATAATAATCCACACATGCAAATGTTTGCAATTACAGTAGGGTGGTACAGTAAGAGAAATTCGGACCAGATGGCAGGAGGCTATGATTGGTAATCCATGGTCATTGGTATGCAGGTGGCGCTTGGGTGCGCTGACAATTTTATTCCGTGATGTGCTCTCATCTGTTGCACTAGATCTCTCTGATCCATGCACTAGGTGATATATGTATATATGTGTGTGTGTGTGTGTTTAAGAATGGCGACAAAGCAAGGTGATGGTGTTGAGAGAAGAAAACATGTAACCACAACTTCTGCACAAAGAAAAGAAAAGTCACAAAAAACATCAAAGACTTATAGTAAAGTAAATGACGTCATCACTAATACTACAACTGAGAAAAAAAGTACAGTTTTTTGTAGTCTGTCAATAGTTTTCCTAGGTAGGCCACAATTCAGTATGTCGAATATAAGGATTGAACTGTATTATAGATGTAGCACACGTGACTTGAGGTATGGTGTTTTATACACGTGGGAATTGTTTATGTCCGCTGTGAGAATTGTAAAAGTGGGAGCAATGTTTGATGTCTATCGTTCGTTTTTGTATCTTTCTGAAATACTACCAGTCCACAGTATTACTAGCTAGACGAAATTTAATTGTTCATTTGGTTTTCGTCACATGTCGGTGTTTAGCCTAACCGAGAGATTTTGTATGCTTTTTTTTTTTTACTTGTGCGTTCTATATAACAGGGTATATAAGTAACGAATGTACTCCATATTTAAATTCCGTGACTTAAGTGTATGGAATGAAGGAACCGTTTAAGGGAAAAATGTCTTGGCGGGCAGCTGAATACCCACAGGTGTTCAAAATGTGGTGTCGCAGAGAATGAGAGGAAACAGATGTAGAGGGAAAAGAGACCTGCATTCATTGGTTTTTTGAAAACCCCAAGAGCATATGCTACTTGGGAGAGAGAGGAATAGATTAGAGGATAATATTAAAATTGTTGAAGTTAGTACAGTGTTTATATCCTCAACAAAAATGTATTTAGGGAACTGGGTTGCGAAGATGTGATTGGATTGAGATAGCATATGGCAAGGTCCAGAGGTGACTAGGTGGGCATGCTAAGAAACCCTCATATTCCATATGATTCCTACTGGAAATATCAGGTATATGATATAATGAAATCATGAAAAAGAATGTGTGTAATGCATAATTACTCTGAACCTCTAAACCAATATAGGAGTTGGCTACAATATTAATCTCTTTCTGCTAGGAGTGATGTTGCAGTAGATTAACTTTTATGGAGACGCTTATACAAGCCTGATTTTTATTACTCTCAAATATCCAATTTCTGTGGCCCATAGAGAGTGAGAGCCATTTTAATTTCAAACATTTCAACTTGAGTTTTGCTTTTCCGAACTGACAGTTTTGTCCTTCTGCTGATGAACTGTGAACACACTTTAATAGTTGGCTAGACATACATATATTTTTTCTTTTGCACTTTTGTATTACAGTAAAACCTTTTAACAGTGGAAAACCTGGAAACCTGAACTGTTTTGAATTATAAAATTTTCAGTTCAGATGAAGATACTGCACAGCACACATCCAATGTATTTAGCAATTTTACCATTCATGTATGTCATACTTACTTACTCCATGGTGCAGAGTCCTTCTTGAGAAGCTAGCTGGTTTGCAGCTAGTCAAGAAATTCCCTGCATTTCATGGAACCCGAAGGTTCATTACCGCACTCACAAGCGTCCGCCACCTGTCCCTATCCTGGGCCAACCCAATCCAGTCCACAGACCCATATCCCACCTCCTGAAGATCCATCCTAATATTATCCACCCATCTACGCCTAGGTCTCCCCAGTGGTATCTTTTACTTTTATATATTACAAAGTGGTTCACCCACACACTTAATGTACGAGTAGATACATCATACTCAAACAAAGGCCCTGATGTAGAGATCTCCTCATCAAACACGCCGCCACACAATTATATAAAATAATCTTAAGTGTGTCGAATGACAAAGACCTGATGATGGCCACTACCGGCCGAAATATGTAGTCTTTTGACCTAGAATATAACATCTAATCAAACAATAGTTGTGTTATTGACTTCATACCTACTTGCTAGTTTTATATTACACAACGGCGATGGCACAATTCAAAGCTACCTCATTGTTAAACACCAGGTCTTGCAGAGTTAAACACAAAAGTGGTGCAAAAGTCAGTTGGTGGCACAAATCATCATTTAGGCCCAGCCATGGGCCTTTACAGGTTCAGAAGATCTGGAAGCTGTAACATGTCGAAAAACAGCGAAGCACCTACCAACGCAACTTTACATTCTGGGTCTGAAACGAGATAAAAGCATAAAAGCTTCAGGCATTCTCAAACTCGGCAATAGATGGAGGTAAGTCGTAACAGCGTCGTTAAACAAGCAGAGAAGAAAAGCTGTACCATAATAAGAGAGGAAGGCTTTCAGTTTCATTTATTGATCTAAGGATTGGGCAATCTTACGTCAAACCGTCGTAAATATAAACCATTTCTTACAAGCAATCATTTTTACTGCAGTATTGCTAAAGAGAGACATTCGCTACGGATACAACAATGTCTGTCGGTATTTTATCATTTCTTTGCTGCAGAGTAGCTGTCAGAATCGCGTCGCAGCGACATGACAAAAACAGTGAACACCAAGTTCTCTCTGTCTTTAACAGCAACAGAACATAAACAGAAATTCTACCTGCATGAGAAAATAGAAAATGGGAAAAATAAGTTTTAAAATACGACCAACAGAATTATCTCAGTGTGGGATATCATCTTGTGCACTTACGTAAAGCATATCGTATAGGGGCATGCCGCTATACTACATGCTGCCACATCACTTAATTTATATAACGAAGTAATTTTACCGAGTGTTTTAACATAAATATAACTTTAGTTAGGCAGAGATAAAGCTCCCTGATGATGGTCATTAAAGACCGAAACATGTACGAGCGATATTATTGTGTATTTTAATGTAGATTTAAAACTTTTAACCAAGTTAATAAATGGTGCATTTGTTGGTGAGTGAACTGCGTAGATTTCAAAATGCACGGAGCAACGATGAAAAATGGTCTGTTACACCATTACAATTCACCATCATCTTGGAATAAAATGTTGAAATCCATTCTATCAACTCTTGCTTTGGATGTGTGTGAAACTTGGTCACAACGTCAGTTAGAAACCCTCATCGAAGACCGGAAACAGGATCATGGGAAGAATATTTCGCCCACATAGGCAGTACGAAACGGAAAAGTGAAGAGTAGAAGAATTAGAAACTTCATAATTCTTATCCTTCAGCACAAGTTATTAAGACATTTATAATAAAAATGAAGCAGAATTCACGCGAAAGATCGAAACTGAATAAAACAAAATTGGCCGAAAATCTCAAATGGAGGATACCACTCGAAGAAGAGGATCAGAGAATAATATTAAAGTGGATATTAAATAGGCTGGAAGATACGGAGTAGATTCATCTGGCTGAACACAGGGTCCAGTTTGTCCAGTCTGTGAACATGGTCATGTACCACGGGACACTATAACTGTGTCATCAGGACAGTGTCCATTAGATTCTGAACGAAGATATTGCTGCAGGGAATTATTTCTGTGACTTATAGCACGTCTGGTCTCTAAACTGCCTACGCGGCTTGCTGCAGTCAAAGAAGCGCAGGAGGCTTGCGGTCACGTTAACTAGAACAAAGGGTAAAAACGTGCTGATTTAGTGTATCGCAGAGGGAAATGGTAGATTTCAGACCTGTGCTGTGACGGAATTAACACAAACCGAACTTCTACAGAAAGAGCGTAAATGTCCAGTGAGTGCAAATGTTTTACAGATTCCGTGTGAATTTCCATTTCTCAGTGAACCTGATGCTAATTTTATTTACACACAAATTGCCACCCTCAATATAAGCATAGCGTAATGCAATAAAAGGGTCTACAGATCCTTTCACGTTTCGGTGAACACAGTGCACTTTTAATACGCACGTTTCTAGTTATACGTTCTTTAACTATTATTAGTGTTTTTTATGTCCGTATTTAACCAACTTGATGCATAAAATTTGTTTCACAATAAGTTTTATTTCATGCCTCTACATGTTTCGAGCACATGTGCTCGAAACATGTAGAGGCATGAAATAAAACTTATTGTGAAACAA
>Ga0136643_10013451_pt1 | contig 12244 bp, 10 predicted proteins | sample TergutLab28metaG_FD_96883 | JGI IMG/M metagenome (GOLD analysis project Ga0136643, IMG submission 96883) | Labiotermes labralis P1 segment gut microbial communities from Petit-Saut dam, French Guiana - Lab288 P1 (version 3) (version 3) | ecosystem: Host-associated > Arthropoda: Insects >...
CTAGTCAGTTACCACACGAAATTTGGGCGTGCTTTACGGCACTAGTCAGTTACCACACGAAATTTGGGCGTGCTTTACGGACTAGTCAGTTACCACACGACTGCTGAGTTGAATTGTTGTTCCTTGCATACTGTTACTTCATTTTGTCAGTCCACAATACAGAGAACCTTGTCGTTCAAGACTCCGGACCTAACATACTCTATTAAGTATTATTATTATTATTATTATTATTATTTTATGTATAGGACAATTCATGTTTCCATCAGTCACACTACAAAGTACTATGGTGTTTTTGTACGTCAAGATACACTTATCTTGGATTTCTCTGTTTCTTGTATTTTCAATTTTGACTTCTAATAACAATTTGTTGTTATGCTTTTTCTTCTTCTTCTTTTCCATTTAGGACCTGGCCTTGCTGTTTTCTTTGTTTGTGCTTATTTTACGAATGGCATTGCCGTTTTCGAGTCAGCAAATAAACAAATAACAAAATGCCATTACAATTACCACTCGTAGTAGTAGTAGTAGTAGTAGTAGTAGTCATTGTTGTAAAAAGTCCTTTTTTAAAGGAATCCTTTGCATCAGTTTGTTTAAATGACTGTCTCTCATTATGGACAAACTTGTTGCAAAATTCAACATATCTCTCATTTCTGCCCGTGATACCATTGTTCTAACACAATCGTGTGACGAAAGCGGTGTTGCTACCTTGAACAGCCGTTTTAACTTCACCGTGATACCGTCCACTTTACCGTGGCCAAATAGCATGTACACAAGTACATAAAGACTTGGAGGTCAATATATTTAAGCCTCGTCTATTTCAACTTTCAACAAGTTTGTACAATGAAAAAAGTAAATATAGTAAAGCAAGAAATGATATTCACGCAGTGAGGATACTGAAGATTCAGATTTTCTGAGATGTGACGCCATATTGTTAGTACGAAGCTTCAGAAACTGCTCCCCCCCAACGACTTAGCATTGCCCCCCAGAAGATCTGAATCCTCATGGATAGAGTAATAGTCCTTCGAATATATGCACCTTGGCTTAGAGACGCTGGCAGTGATGCATGTTTCGAATACCTGTCAATATGTATATTGCAGTGGGTATCCTAGTTCACCATTACGCAACATTCTATTTCTATCGTAGTAAATACCATTGGGAAATAGATCTGAGACATCTTTCCCTTTTTCTGTCCACCCAATTTCTTATTTTTTTGTATGTAATGCTGGCCATAAATATATCAGTCTTACTGGTGTTCTTTTGTGCTGCCAGGGTGGTTGTATGATATCAGTTGAGGCTATCGAGGTTATAAGTTCAAAACGTGTTATTTTAAACTTTCCATGTTGCGTTGTTTAATCCTTGGTTGATAGGTTAGTAAACAATTATCAAATTTTGTAAACTTTTTTTAAAACCGAAATACACTAATGAGTCATATGTAGTGGAAAAGATGCCTGAAAAGCAAGTTGAATTTTTCGAATAAATTTTACTGATGCTCCAGAATATTACCAAATTTTAATCTCAAGAAATACCACGTTTTAATATATGGGAATTTTGAGTGTAAAGTAACATTATTCGTTCAGAGAAAATCAGCTTTTGTAGATAAAGTCACTCAACCTGTATAATAGTTTATTAGCATTATGACCCCATATATCAAATTCTGAATAACGATACTCACCGTGTACCAGATCCTATATTAGGAGATATATCTAATAAGAGCTTCAGTTTTCAATTGTAATTATTACAATTGAAAAGATATAGTGTTAAAAGATTAACGAGGACACTTATTGATGTCTGCACGTAGACTGGAATTTTATTCGAAAAATCCATGTAGTTCTCAGAACCCACAAGAACTACATAATTTAAGCTGACTGCTTCCGTGCCATTAAAATAAAGTGGGGGAGTATATCTATAGCTCCACTCATTCTTAACCTCGGCAGTAGATGGAAGTGAATGCACAAATTTAGGCTTCGGTCTTTTACTTCCGGGAAAGGATCCCCGTCCCCATTGAACATGAGGATGCGTGGACGCCAGGACGAGTGCGTAATGTAAATATTATAAAAATCTATAAAAACCTGGTTCTCGTTAATTTTTTCCTTAAAATCGACGAAATGTAACTCTTAGTTTTTAGAGTTTATAGAGTATCTTATTGCGAACGCGTACGAGATAGAATTTTAAAGCTGGCAGTCTTCCTCGTATGGTGTTTGAATGTTATACCTCATGGTGTCCGAGAACAGACCGAACGTGTTGGAAATAACACCGTGAACAACTAAAAGAAGGTTTAACACAATCCTCACTGTAAAGCTAATCCTGTACAGGCATGGACAGGTCCTTAGAGCTCCAGGAGTTTGACGCTGCCAATAATTTCTACACGATCGGCTCATGAAGGTGGCAAGGTTGTCAGGCCTACGCATCGGCCTCCTCTACCTCCAGAATATGTCTAGAGAAAGTGTTTTTTTTTTAAATTATCATTTTAAATGAATAAATTATAAATGTAAATATCATAAAGGTGAGATGTTTCTGTGAATGCCTCAAAGACATATTTGTTGACCTCAGATCTAGAGGGAGGTAAATGGTTAGCTTCACACTCCAGCCGCTTAATCTCCGGAAGGCGTTCTATTGGAGGCTAGGTGATCCCTTTGTTCGGTCTGGAGCCTTTAGAAAACAGAATCATTCTTGCCTGTGCCATGAATCGAACTACGATTCCACAGTTGTTCATCCCTTATCCTAGTCGCAGTACCCATTACGCTATCCCGGTTTCTTATGCCATTTTATAAATATCTCTGAATGGATAGCTGTACTTGTTTTCCACAAAGTTGTCGGGTCCGCTTATCACATTCTTAGCTTGATTTGTGTTTGTCTTTTAAGATATTTCTACTGATAAACATGACAAAGGAATCTTGAAGTCCACAAGCCACGTAGAGGACCATGTTGGGAACCCTCGAAGATCAGCAACAGCATACAAAGATTTTAGAGATCACTCATTTCTGAAAACAGTAACTCACTGGGGTAACTACCAAACTGAGTGTTTGAGTGGTTTCCCTCGTACGACACAAGAAAATTCTGGGATAGTATTATCTTACAGGTTATGGTCACTAGTCTTAAATCCTTCACACCTCATTTATCTAATCAGTTTTCCTCAGACGTATGCTGCGTCACAGTGCCGTACCACGCACTGTGACGCAGCATTAATATCCTTTGTGATTAATGGCCTGATGGGATTTTCATTATTTGATCCCTTCTCCTGGCGAATGCTGATTTAATACCTTGGAAGAGGCCACAGCCACCTCATTCAGAATCATTACGGACCATCTCATTCAAAGTCAACAGAATCTCTGGACCCGAATTAACGTAGTTAAGTCACCTAAGGATACACAATGTACAGGAACCCTCCGTCAGTAATACTTGCAGCACACCAAAACTTGTTTTCCTTGCCAGATTATTATAAGAAGAATTTTTCAAAGAAATATTTTTTTTTTAATTTTTCAGTAACGGTAAATCTGTTAATATTAAGTAGGTGATCAGTTACGGGTATTATTCTTTAGTTGACATAATGTTTTGTTAGCTGCACTTGTTGTGCAGCTTCGAATAAGAAATACGGTGATAATTGATTATGTGTTGGGAAGAGTTTTGAGGGAATTAGTCATATTTTAAAATAATTACCCAGAAACCCAGTAAATCTGCGAGAAAACGTGTTAATATTGTCAGCGGCCCGGAGATTTTCGGGAAACCTTAGTTTAAACTACAAAGCAGAAGTGATCATCATAAGACGTCAGTGTTCAGAAATAAGGAGTATCAACCGACTGAGAGCTCTGACACTAATTACCTGCCATCGAAAGCGTGTTATAGTTTTGTTAAGGTTACTGAGGTTGTTGATTTATCGCGTGCTTTATTGAGTAAATATTAAGTAATTCATTTAAACTCCTTCAACTGCAGCTTCGAAAGGGGCAAAGATGATTATGAACATTGAGCTTGTGAGGACTGGGAAGGTATCGTCATAGTCTGGTTCAAGATATCGCTGACGTGGAAAACCACCAAGAGTCTCAGTCGGAATAGCAGTAAAAAGTAGCCAAACTTGACAAAGTTTGGGCCTACATTTTAACCCTCCTTTTCATGACTGGTGTGTTTGTCAAATACGCGCATAATTTGAATTTTGTTGTTGTTCTTATTATTATTATCATCATCATCATAATAATAATAATCATAATTATAATCATCATCATGCCACATTGATATAAGTCAGCGTCCTTCACAAATACTTTCAACTCGCGGAGTTTTTGCAGCAGCACTGCAAACACGACAATTGCTCGACGCCGGAATATGGCTCTATGCTGCATGTCCCAGGGTTTTTCCCCTGTGTACGAAGTTACGCATCATGTCAACCCCGTGTTTATCCCGGAAGTGACTTTCCGATAAGAAAATACTGCATACTGTTGAGGCAAGTTTGGGGACTTCGGCCTTGCTGCCTGGTGAAGTGATTTCATGTTTCCATGAAATACTCACATTACAACAGAATTTACATACTTCAGTAGACGAAAAAATGCACGTTATTTCGAAAACCCTTTTATCAAGTGACGGCATTTTGAGATATAACACTGGGCAGGCGATGGAATTTCATTTAGGTGGCTGTCGAAGTAACTGGAAAGAAGAGTTCTGTCCGTCATGTAGGAATATGTGGCCAATCACAGCCACAGCTATAGAAAGGACAGAAGAATATATCTTGTGCCGTGAAAACCTGAACACTTCTATCCCCTTCTGTTGAAAGCCGAGCATTGACTTAATTGTTCCTTACTGGTTGCACATTTTATGTAGCTGCAATTGGTAGATACTTATTAATTACGAATTAGAGAAATCTGTAAATAGTTTGTCATAACCTCTTCAAGGGACAGTCATTATCGCAATGCATGAATAAAGTAATTTCAAAAAACACGAACAATATCCAACAAGATTACCGGCCGCCGGGCCAGACATAAACCTGGATGTGCCGAATACGGAGGACAACCGCGAAATTCAGCATGTTGCTTTGAAAGGACTTAAACTGTGAAGTTTTCTGTATTCACACCATGAAGGCGTATATGGGAAGCAGAGGTTTTTCTCCACGTACATTGTGAACTTCGGCATTAGGTGGAGGTGAATAGTCAAATTTACTTCGGTGGAAGAACCGTCCTTACCCACTGAATAGAAGGCAGTTTAAAATAACTTAACAGTTACAGTAGACCTAATTTCTGGGCTTAATTTGTGCTTGAATCATATTCAGATTCATTGCATTTCTGATTTATGCGCAACTTGGAACATCTTTTCATTTAATTCTGTTTTTTTTTCAGGATAGTTTACGTACAGTAATACACAAATTACTTCCACCTCTCCCCAGATGAGTTCAAGCATAAGTAGGACTGCCTTGATTATGAAGAACACTAGATGCCAGAAACCCTCCTTATTCGAATTATGTTCTTCGTACTTAACAATGGAATACCCGAAACGCCAAGCAGAGGACCACTTAAGTATCACTTATAGTTGAATCTTTGTTGCATCCGAGTAAGCCCACGTATCTGTAAGAAACACAGGCTATTGCTGTCTAAATTCGCACCATAGCCAATTTTGGCCTCCTTTAAAACGTAGAAAATATTCGTCTTAAATGGAGACGGTGTCTCTCCGTCTTTGACCTCTTATCAGCAACAAAGCCTTTTGTAGAACTATCATAAATTCTGATAAGTGAGTTCTGTACGAAAGTGTGTCGAACATGTGTGATATTCGTGAAAATCAGCTCAGTGACAACCATAATCTTCTTGGGTGTGAAAGGTAAATTTGTACCTGTAATTTCTCCAACGATTTGGGCCAAATTGGGTGCAGGGGATCTACACGTAATTTTGTTGGGTTATGATCGGTTCCATAAAAACCGGTGCAGTGAAAGGTGTGCCTTAGTTAGTGGTACAGATGAATTTTTGCCCGTGTATTGTAGTCTTCGCCCGATTTAGAGAAATTTTGCTACAGGATATTCAAAAAACTTAGCGAACTGAGTGTGAGTGCGTTTCTTAAAAACCGGCGCATTGAAAGTCAGGCTTTACTCTTGGACCTCGGGGAATTTATTTCCTTACTTTTTCACATTCATTATCCGAACGGGGTGAAATTCGGTACAATAATTCTGTATGTCATGAAGTTCAACATTTGTGAGTTTAGTGAAAATCGGCATAAGGAAGGCCACACCTTTCTTATGGACGTAACTGAAGTCGCTTTAACTTGCATACTGTGAAACTCAACGATATTTGGAAACAAGAAACACCTTGGTACAGCCTGTGTATCACGTCAGTGTGTCACCACTGGCAACTTTGTTGTATTTTGTTACGAAGATGGAGCAAACAAAAGCCGCATATTGCTTACGTCAACGATTTAAATAATTTAACTTTTATGGCCTACAATTAAGCATTTAATTTCTGGGATCTAATATTATTATGATATTCATTTATAATTTGGGTGGGAAATAAAAATACCTTAAGGGAGGGGTGCAAATATCCCGGCCGCCAGGTCGCCAAGGCGACAAAATTTTGAAAGTTGGTGCCTAATATTTGTAGATCCCCAGCGTGGAACTTGCTTCATGTCACCCTTCTGACGTACAGAATTTTGAGATCGTTCTTAGCTTTCTGGAAAACTTGTGCAACTCTGCTATAAATAATGATGCTTAAATTCTCCTACCTGTAAAATAATTTTTCCTTCCTTGTACACAATTTTTATCAACTCTGTGATCAATACTTCACCTACCAAAACCGCAAATGGCACAGCCAAGTATTCTATTTGTAAAGTTCCTGTTTTCCACACCCAGTCATTTGGTATTATATATCTAACATGGTCACACCAATTTCCTTTCTAGCCATGAATGAATCTGTACTTCCTCTTGCGTCCATAGGCTGTCGACGTGGATATGATATCACGTGAGAAAAAGAAACCTGACATGCAGGCAATTTCAAGAACAGGCAGAATAAACTACTAACGCGCAATGAAATATACCAAGAATTTCCAAGGTTGGTTCATTTTCTGCGGCGTATTGAAACTATTGTCTCACGATTGGCTATTGTCGGAAACACAGAAACTGAACGCCCGATCGAGTGGTTAGCATTCCTGTTTTGTATTCTGGAAGTCACGGTTTCATGCATCGTACCGGAGGCAGTCTATCATGACCGAGGGCTTTAGTACTTTTCCTCAGGCCCTCCAAGCTCGATTAGTGCCCCCCATTAGGCCACAACACTTTCTTTCCCCATGTCTTCAAATTCCCTATTCTTTAATTACATTGCTATATGCTGTGTGATCTATGGTATTGAAATTTTCGCCAAATAAATGATAAATAGGAATGTAACATGCTTAAACGATAAGAAAAAAGTGCAAGAATAAACTATGTGTTTGCTTTGGCTCAGTAGTTCCCTATCATGAAGTATATTTCATTTTGCGGTGAATTGTGAAACGGCATGCCAACAAAAGTAATGCTTATCAGTAAAATGGTTCATATAGGTAATACCACACAAAACGTCAACATACCTTGCAGCAGGCCCTGCTACAACGCTACAGAAGCAATGAACAATGCTAAAGTTACAGGTCGTACATATAAATTATCACTCGTCACGTGTAGTGGAAGACCTTCTAGGTTAAATATATGTCTTACGCTACCAGTCGGTTTCCATCGCTCTGTGACTTTCTGCTTTGCTGTATTTTCATTGTATATGTAAATTAATTACCATTTGTTGATCCTAAATGAAGAACGTCGACGGCCTGTCGTACTGAATTTGTCGACTCTGTCGTCAGCATCTTCACGGAATGGATTTAAATGTTCGGGATAATTATAAATACTTATTTTATTTTTCCTCTGTGTCATGTTGTTTAAACAAAAATATCAAGTGGCATTCACTTTATTACACCCATTTACACTTCGCTTTATTTCACCTCACGTAAAGAGAAAGAGCATTTAATAATATCAAGTTATCGTTTCTTGACTCACTGCCACAAACCGCCTACGGACCGACCAATCGCTCTAAAACTGCAGCAACTACTGAGTCTCGTTCTTCCCGAACATATCCGCCAGATGTCTCACAGTCGCACTCGAATTTAAGAGCTGCTGCAGTTTGTGGCGTTGGACTAATTGCTGCCGTTTGCAGCTACTTTTATCTTGCGAGAAAGTAATGTTACGTAACATGATAAGCTGTGGACAAGTTGATGGACAATTTTTTAGACCTTGGTCTTGTAAAAGACATTAGGGCTGTTCGGTATTACTCGAAACGTGGCTGTAACTGGTACAGGAATGTAGGCGTATGGTTGTAGGTTGTAATATTGTGCAGTTGAGGGGCAGCCCAATGAAAGTTGGTCACGTTCCAGAATGGTCACTTGCATACATACTACACATTCGCGTTGATTTCAGTTATAAACGGAAAGAGTGAAGGAGAAACCTGAACCCATATTTCCCCGTCGGGCGTTGGTGGAGAGTTGAATTAATATGTGCAGAGTCTAATGTTTGGGGCAGCTTGCTCTAGTTGACCAGTGCATTTATCTTTATTAACCGAGTTATTTAACTGAATGTCATATTAATCTAACTCTTTACGCGCAGTTCTATGCCCTCGTCGATAGTTATCTGCTGTATAGATGGATAGTTTTAAGAGTTCTCTCTTTACCAGCAAGTAAAGTTATTTTCGGACCCGTACCAAGGAATGATTGGTCCCATTTTCTTTCATATATTTAAGAAGTGAAACTATAAACTCATGAGAATATACTGACCTCAGAAAAATACAGAGGTTTTTTTCGTGTCACTCAAGTTTTACGTACTGTTCATTAAATTTGCATTCCATTGACGTAATTGTTATTGAAATGAGCATAAAATCTGTCGGACGGATAAATAATTAGCGAGCGTTAGCGATGTTGGTTCATTTAATGACTGAAATATGAAAAATTACACCTGCGGCATTTTCTGATGCGCGTCGTGTGTGCTTATTACACGGAACGCAAAGAGGAAAGAGACAGTTACATAATGCACTTTAAAATTAGAATTATTATTTAATATATGTCTGTTTTGTGATTTTTGCACACATGAATAAGGAGCGTCCTAAGTTTAAGTTAATGTAGCTGCTATGTAAGTACTATAACCTGGAGAGGAAGAAAAACTCCCTGCACGTGCACTGGAGAGAGACTAAATACATGTGCATGGGCAGTTTGCGAATTTCTGTCTGGCCGTAACTATAAGTAAGGTCAGCATTTGATCTAGACAATTAAGAACAGCAAATATTTACCTTCGGTTAAAAGAAACCATCCGATACAGTGGTGACACATTTAACTGCACAACCACCCCAGCAGTTTTCGCTATCCTAGATTATCTTCTGGAACTTCACACTCTTAACACTAACCATTGAGGTTTTCGCATCAAAATTAAGTTTATTTCTTTAAAATGAGAACTAACACGGGCAGTATTAAAATCGTCTCATTTTTTAGTCCGGTAAAATACGTACTGTGCGTTATATAAGTTTTCCATTTAGGTTTGTTGTTTATTTGTCGTAAATATCAAGTGTCGTTACTTGAAAGCTGCGATATAACACTTCATATCTGCTACACGTAAAGGACGTAACACTAAATGGAAAAACTGTATGGCGAAGAGCATATATTACCTGACAGAAAAATGAGATATTTTAATTGCGTTTGTAATATGTCTAGTTTTAAATAATGAAAGTTATTTCCATGTAACTGGTGACTAGTGTAATGAAAGTCCTTGAAGATGAACAATATGTTCTACAACGTACAAATAAGTACCTTAGCCTCAGTAGGATGTATGCTTTTCGTGAATATGTGAAGTAGCAGCCGAAGCAAACTTAGACGGAAGCCATTCTGCGCATAACACTCCCTCGACCCCTTGTCGGTGTGGACAGGAGACTGAATCAAATCTGTTAAAACTGGAATGCAACTTAAACTAATAAAATATAGTAACAGAGAATCTTAATCCACTTCCGTCGTCCCTGCTTTCACTGATATCAAACCGTAACGAAAACAAAACTCTCATGTTTTCTCGTTCATATATGTCACGCTGTTTCTTCTGTTTGTACGTCATGCATATAGATAATAATTGCTGTTTGGTTTGTTACCAGCAATTCAAAGCCTCCTCCGCTTGTTTCAAGATACCGCTCACAATGTGGCATTTATAAGTGTTATTGACATTGAATCCCGCTGTGGGCAAGCTAAATTTAACTCTTCAGTGTGTACACACACGTAGATTCCAGGCCGAAAATATGGCATCGGCAGAATTACAAGTAGCCATGCCAGATCATGTGTTCGAACCCCGGTGCGGGCAGGTTTTTCCACACCCGTCCAGACTTGCCAGCCTCTTGTACAATGAGTACAGGGTCTTTCCCGGGGGTAAAGTGGATGGAGCGTGGCGTCGAACACCCACCACCATCCTGCGCCGAGGCTGAAAAAGGGTAGCTCTATACCCCTGCTTCCCCACTGTGCCTTCAGGATGAACGTTACTTCTACATGCGAGATCACAAAAGCTTGATTTTCGTCCCCGAGCCCCAGATTGTAAACCGGATAAAACCACGTGGGAATGATGATAAGTCAAGCTTTACTGAATTGCAGCAAGTTTATCTTCAAGTATTATGCAATCAGCTGGGCCCTCATACCTACCCTACCTGGCGCGTGGCTGGACTCATATACGGAAATACTCGTTTTGCTATCCACAAAGCATTTGAATGATTCAGCCTTCGTGGGCAATGATATGAACATCATCTGGTCTGAACGACAATTTCCTTGTTTCTAACCAGACAATGATAAAAATTTAAAGATTATCTGTAATATTGACGAAGGAACTTGCTTTGTTAACTCGAGTGGCCTATTACTATTATCTGTTCCTGAATATTTTTTTTTAATTGCTCGAGAAGTTTCATTATTTCCTGCTCTGTTATTGACTTTATACTGCCATTTAATTTTGTAAAACAGCTTTCCTTACCTTGACCATAAATCCCTGGAATGTCTTCCCCATGCTTTAGTGTGAACCTTTCCTTAATTTACAAGCCGGATCTTGTTGACAGCTTGTAGAAACTTCTAGGCTTATTTCGGTGATATACACCATCAACTTCTGCAAACTCATTTGCTGTGTCACACCTCAATTTATAAACTGGTCGAACTTCTTCTGAGATTATAGTTAGGCTAAGCATAGACTAGTTTAGGCCTATGCTGCTATATTCCTACAGCTATCACTAATTCTTCATCAGCGTGTCAGTAGGTGGCACTGATATATTTGATCTCTTATAATTCCGCTCGTCAGTTAATATTCACATATGAATTAGCAGTATATTATAGAAGCTCCATATAATAATGAATCCTTCCTTCTCACCATATTCCAGTTTTGTCTGTAAGTCCGAAAATTGTGTTTTAGTATTTGAATAAGAGAGATTTTCCTCTGAACACATAACCGGCATGCTGTCGAGTAAGACTGAAGACGATGCTACATTTCTTCGTGTTTGTAGTGAAGCACATTATTCTCAGCAACCCCAAATATAGGATTTCCTCGTCTGCATGAATCGGTAACTTCCCATTTGAGATTACTTGTAACGCAGTACTCAGGTCCGTCGTGTCCGTAACTCGTGAAGAAAAGTTTCCGAATATTTTGACCACTAAGAACAAGGTCCTCTCTTAATTATCTGGTGGTTATTTAGCAGGGGGTAAATTTACTTGAAAAACCAAACCACGTCAGATGTGACCCTCTGTGCACGATTCGAACGACTTGCCTGGCGGGAGTTTTGGAACCCCTCGCGGTTATGATAATGAGGAAGAGGAGGAGGAGAATGAGTACGGCGAGATGAGGATGAAGAAGAAGAAAAAGAAGTATGAACGTTACTGTCGTGTGGTAGTACTCTTGCTTCTGAGTGGTGAGGTCGCAAATAGGCTGCCTTGACCGAATTTTTCGTGCTTTTACTCAGACCCACCAGTCAAATTCCTGGATATTGACTTCCAGTTAAGCCACGACCGTCTTCGTCCACGCACTGACAAACTCATTATTATTGATCATCCTAACTTTGGACGCTTATATTCTGGGCTTCTGACGGCATAATTAAATAAACTGCAAATTAAATTTTTTGTCTGTATGGGTATTAATTCAGCAGTCTAATGGCCAATTACAAATGATGGTGGTGGTGGTGGTGGTGGTGGTGGTAGTAGTAGTAGTAGTAGTAGTAGTAGTAGTAGTAATAGTAGTAGCAGCAGCAGCAGCAGTAGTAGTAGTAGTAGAATATTA
>Ga0136643_10013456_pt1 | contig 12242 bp, 8 predicted proteins | sample TergutLab28metaG_FD_96883 | JGI IMG/M metagenome (GOLD analysis project Ga0136643, IMG submission 96883) | Labiotermes labralis P1 segment gut microbial communities from Petit-Saut dam, French Guiana - Lab288 P1 (version 3) (version 3) | ecosystem: Host-associated > Arthropoda: Insects >...
ACATAAAGACACGTGCAACAATCAAACGCTTCCACATCCAACCACGCCACTCGGCACACTCACTCACAAGACACCACCGCAACACACCGTAGCGGGAAACTCGTGAACTACAAGCGACTTGCGTGTTATGAGCATTGTCCTGGGACTTTTAGATACACCTTCGTATATAGTAGTTTGAAAAACTTACCAGAATTCGCTTATATAATCTACAGGAATTGGTACTGTGAATGAAGAAATGCACACTGACATTTTTCGTCGCCTTAGGGATGCAGTCAGAAGGAAACACCCCCCAAAATTGAGAACCAACAGTTGGTTTCTCCTTCATGATAATGCTCCAGCACACTGGTCGGTTTTGGTCAAGGATTTCTTAGCAAAGAACTATCTGACAACACTGCAGCACCCCTACACTCTCCTAACCTGGCTCCAGCTGATTTTTAACTGCTGCCCAGACTGAAGTCAGCAATGAAGGCAAGGTGCTTTAGTGATGCTAATGACATCATTAAGAAAGAGCTGAAAAGGCTCTCACAAGATGGCTTCCAAGAATGTTTCCAACACCTTTACATACACTGGCAGAAATGTACAGTTGCACAAAGGGACCATTTGAAGGAAATGTAGCTTAGATGATTGTACTGTTTTGTATTTCTCAGAAATAAAGTGATTCTGGGAACATTTTGAAGCTACTGTATGCTACTGTACCTTCTGTTACTTGTACCGAGAGTGTTGCAGGTAAATTTATACAGTTAATGATCAAGCATCTTGATTTATTGTTTTGTAGGTGTCCTTCAAGAAGCAGGATGTTTTTGTGTCACAGTGGAAATACATAATCACTATTTTATTCTTTTCATTTCTTTTGATTTTCTTTTTAGGTATTATCGAGGACATATGGACTGAACACAACACTAGTGTGCCACATCATCTCTTTATTGGTGTTTTACATCCAGAATATCAGTACAGGTTAGTACAAGAAGAACCGACAAATTTGTAATAATCTGTGTATAAATTTATTACTCCAGTAGCATAGTACACAATTCATGAAGTAGTTACTTTGTAATAGGTTATGGTTCCATATCTACATGCAGCTGTATCCTCTATGAGAGTAATTTTTTTTCCATGACTACACTGCTGGAATCGGGCAGATATCTGTTTGATTGTAAAGGATGAATTCAAATCCAGTTTTAGCCGAATTTCCTTTCTCATAACAAAAATTACATGTTTGTGTAAATCTGGTCATGTTCTTTCATTTTATTTGTATTGTATTTGCAAGTCAAAAAGTTGTCTTAAAGTTCTTAAGATTGGTAAATATGTCTTAACAGTATAAGAACAATTAACTTATGGGAAATGTAAGCAGAATTCTGCCACAATATAAAATATTAAAATTTATTTGTAGGAGGTTATGCTCGCTGTTTGATATGACATCTGATATTAATTTGAGGGGTCTAGGTGAGTTAAAGGAAAGCAGTATTTAGACATACTGGGAACTGCCTCTTATACTTAGGCTGCCACATCAGATTTACCTAAGGAAGGTGACCCTGTGCGTAGTTATGCATCAAGCTGTTAAGAAGTAGGAGGACAGGAGGTCTACGTATTCTTAACCTTTGAATTGGATGGAGATAAGCAGTGAGCTTCACACGCTGGCCATTTAACCTCTGAGCTAATGGTCTCTGTATTCACTCTTAAGAAGCTGGGTGGGACGTGTAACTGGCTTGGATGCCGTGGAGAGCAATGAAGTTTCTGTCCCTACTGCGAATCGAACACAATTCCCTGGTCATCAGTATGCTGACTGAGCTGTAGAGGCAGTTACCAGTAATTTGTACCAAAGTGACAGTGTGTACGTAACTTTGACTGGAGTTTTTGACATTTGTGGACATGCATCATGTACAGATCCTCTGGCTGTAATTCAGTTATTGTGGGGGAAATAAAGATGGAAGATAATTAAACAGCTGCAGTACGCTGGAATAAGAACAATATATGTTACATAGTTTAAATTTGTTGAGAACATACACGTACTTGTTTCATATTACTTTCAAACTTTATTAAATTTGAGAGAATTGCTAGCAAATCGACTGTGTTTGTGTGAGTTCTTTTACTAAAACATTTTAAATTGAGTACTGTGTACAGTGGAACATTCAGAGAGTTTTGGAACTTTCCCTGTGTGGGTATGTTTTACAGGTCAGTTAACTCTGTACCAAAGTTTTGTTTTCTTCCCTTGAACAGAACCATTTTGTTTGCAAAAGACATTTGAGGCAGGTTTCATTTTCAATAGTGGAAAATTAAGTTCTGAAGACATTTTGAACAAAGTTGTTTAAAGGATCAGCTCTGACCAAGCGACATTGTGGCGAGTCTTCTTGTTGACAGAAGGTGATGTGATGGAAATGATGAAGTGTCACTTAATTCTCTACCACAGAACTTTCCACTGAAGAATGTTCAGAAAAGGGCGTGCCCTGCAACAATAAAATTAAATTGTGGTTAAATATTTGCGTGTACAGCGTTTCTAAAATTGAGGTGGGGCTATGAAATTTGTTCTGGGGACCACCAAAAAAGGAGGCACTAACAAACACGCTGGATGAATTTGAATCTAAAAAGGCCACAGTAGATTACAAACATATAATAAATATACCCATTTTTATCTGAAGTGCATGTGGCCAGGGTGTGAAATTGACCATTTGTATCCGTATAATGCCGTGGTTTTGGGCCGGGATAGCTCAGTCGGTATAGCGACTCGCTACCGGCTGAACGGTCCGGAGTCGAATCCTGGTGGGGGGCGAGATTTTCCGCACCCGTCCAGACCGTCCCTGGGGCCCATCCAGCCTCCTATACAATGGGAACAGGGTCTATCCTGGGCGCAAAGCGGCCGGGGCGTGGCGTTGACCACCCACCCCCATCTAGCGCTGAGGTTAAGTTTATAGTACCGTGGTTAACAATGTGTGGAACAAAAGTTCCTCCTCCGAGGATGTATTAGTGGCGTGATTCAAGAACAGGGTCACTGTCGCATGACAAACCACATAAACGCTGTGTTACACTGACAGTGTTGGCGGACTGGTATGCTGGATTTATGCAGCGATGTTACCCGCTCTACCGGTGTTCAGCAAACAGAGTTAGTAACGCGATCTTAAAGGCATGTGACGAGAAGGTGGGCTGTGGATTCAGCTGGTTCAGGACAAGGCCTAATGGCTTTATCTTGTGAACATACTGAGGATCTTACCGGATCCCAAAGAGACGAATTTATTGACTAGCTGAGTATCTGTTAGCTTCCTGGGTTTGTTGGATAGCTTCACCAACATTTGGTATGTGCCATCAGTTATGCACTGATAGTATTATCGCCACTTGGTCACTAGAATTTTCGGCAGCCCGTCTCGTCTCCTGTTAGAGATTATAGCAAAGTGCGTAATGGTCTAGACGGAATGACACGCTGCACTGCAGACAGCTTCGTAAATATCGCCTTTCACTGAGTGTTGGCGTTATGAAGGTCGAGGTGTGCGGTTTGTATCGGAAACGAAACAAGTAATGCATACACAAATGTGGTTCGGAAACCCGACAAGCGACAATTGAGGAGATAGAGCCTTATTTATACGATTATTTACGTCCAATTTATTGAATTACTGTCACCAGCGCTTACTGCAACTGGTACGAGGAAAGTGGGTAATGAACTAGAAAGGATAAGGAATAATGTTTTCATGACGTCATTGGAAATGGCTTATTCGCATTTTCCGGAAGAGACCGTAGGGGGCACTAACAACTTGACAACGGCGCCGAAATCTGAAATGGGGGCTTCCCAGACACGAAAAAGCAGTGATGCAAACTTGTAGCGACGTCATTATAGTCGGTACGCTACGAAGAATATGTACTTGTGTAGATTACAGGGTTTGGGCTTACTGATGTCGCTCAAAATGTCATATTTTGTTGTGCGGCTATTGACGTGGCATTGTGACACAGCGGGCTGATAACATCTATTGGAAGAACATGTAGGAGTCACCAGTCATTGTAGCCTTTCTGTACCAGCGCTGTGTGTGAGACAAAGTGCCGTATTTTTGAGGTCTCCACTTCGAGTCGCCGCCAGCGTTGTAGAAACCTAAGAGAAAGCGAGATGTGTGGTTCTGACAGCGGTGTTGTCTAGGATTCGGGTCTTCTGGGATATGACGCCGTGTCGCTGGGTTGAGGGGCACAAGAATTCTTCTTCTTGGGCCCCATCCTTTGAAGATGAAAACAGTAGGTTCCTTCGAAAGGTCGGGAAACACTAACCCAGCGACACAGCTGAATCCGCAGTGGTACATAAACTTTGTGTTTGAATGTGAGAGGTGGGAACTTGTGAGGGAAATAGCAGTAATTTAATTACACGCGAGTTTGAGCAGCAAGTGATAAGGTTACTGTGTACTGTGGTAGCTCTGATCCGACGGCAAGTGTTTTCAGAAGAGAGGTCAAGTGCGGGAAATTGAAGCACGCAGAGCCCTTACCGTGAGCATAGGATCAGCCCGACGCCCGAAGCGCAGTCTCAGCGAGGGCGAACGGCTTTGCTTCCTCACGATCTCGTGCTGGCCTTGCAGCTGCTGCTGCTGCTGCTGCTGCTGCTGCAATCGGTTTTCCAAAGCCTCCTTCTGTAGCAGCAGCTCGTACAGGTCGCGGACACCTGCGAACAAAATTCATACACTGTTTTACCCAGAACTATAATTTTGCCTTTGTTTCATATGGGTGTGAAACTTGGTCGCTCACACTGAGGGAGGAACGTAGGCTGAAGGTATTTGGGAATAGGATGTTGGAAGAAATATTTGGGCCTAATAGGGACGAGATAACAAAGGAGTGGAGAAAACTACATAATGAGGAGCTTCATGACCTGTACTCTTCAACCAGTATTTTTCGGGGGACAAAATAGAGAAGAATGAGATGGGCGGGGCATGTAGCACGCATGGTGGAGAGAAGAGGCGTATACAGTGTGTTGGTGGGGAAACCTGAGGGAAAGAGGCCACTTGGGAGAACCAGGCGCAGATGGGAGGATAATATTAAGATGGATATAGATCTTCAGGAAGTGGGATGTGGGGGTGTGGACTGGATCGAGCTGGCTGAGGATAGGGACAGGTGGTGGGCACTTGTGAATGCCGTAATGAACCTTCGGGTTGCAGAAAATGTGGGGAATTTCTTGACTAACTGAAGACCGGTTAGCTTCTCAAGAAGGAATCTGCTCCATTGAGTAAGTAAGAAAGTAAGTAAGTAAGTTTTACGCGATTTAATCTTTCGTGTTAGGGAGTTACAGGGATATTACCTCAAAACTTTCCACAGTCACTTCTTTCCACAGCATTTTCTTAATTTTACCTTTCGGTGCCACAGAGTTTGACTTACTTTGAAGTGGCGGGGTTACTTGCCTGTTCCGATGACCCTAAGAGCAATGCCGGCGTTAGCGTAGCTACTGGCAGGGTCTGCCTTACCGAGCAGGTCGAAGGAGAGGAACCAGACTAAAGTACGGGTTATGCGATGGGCCACCAGCATCTCCATTTAAAAAAAAAAAAACCATATGCTAGCAAAACTTAACGAGGTAAAGCTGGACGGATCAGTCAAAGACGGACTAAGCAGGGCAAACTTATGACTGAATGAACAGCTACGTTTCAGTTAGGTCAGGTTAGGGAATATACAGTTGTGATTTTTTTCCCATCCAAGTTCACGGACCCCCCCATTATCCAAACATGGACCCCAGGTTAAGAACGTCTGCCCTACACTCACAGTGAGTAGGTAGAAGAGGCCCGACTGAAACAGAAAGAAAGAAGATTTCTCACGTACGTCGCGGCGGAACCCTGCATTCATGCAAAGAAAGAAGAGTTTTTCCTACCCCTTTTGCGTTTCCAAACATTCTTATATATATATATATATATATATATATATATATATATATATATATGTGTGTGTGTGTGTGTGTGTGTGTGGGTGTGTGTGTGTGTGTGTGTGACAATCCCGCTTCTGCACTCTGCAAGTTTCATTCTCAGATGCTCTCTCGCCCCTCGTAGTTACCAAAGTCCCCGCTGATAGCCGCATTACTCCTGTCATCTTTTGTACAGACCTCCAGAGAGTACTCGAGACCCCGTTCATTTTTCAGTTCACAATACATTAATAAAGAATTCTGCAGAGCGATAGGTAAATAATGGAATGAAATGTACTTGGGAAAGTATAGTCGTGGCCTAATTTGGTGTATTCTCTGGAGACTGAGGGAAGTCACTAGAAATAGCCCGTCTCCGGGCCAGGGTTCAAACCACAGACCTCCCGGATCAGCCGCCATAACTCTGAGTAGTTTTCCGCCATAAAATTGGCCGCCACACAATTTGAAATGCTGCTTGTAGTTGTGGTGGTGATTTCCTGTGTAAGGCAGACTCAGTCCATCTTTCCAGTTGATAAGCCGATAGGTAATGCGCCTTAGCCAGTCGAAAGAGTACGTTTACGAACGTCTGAAACGTTGAGCTAGAGAGTAAGAGAAGCAATCAAGTAGGGTCGCCGTGTTCCTGACTGCTTGTCTTGCCTGTGTTGAGTGCGGTTCCATTTACTCCTCATTCTTGGCATCCAATGACGGAAGTCAAAGCACACCAGGAGTGGCTAAGAGATTTTAACAGACTGTTATAGGAAAACTACTGGAATAGTGTGTGGGTGTTTTGGTAATATGTGTACTTGTATTTACTGTGTTTTGTATTGTTTGTACTGTCTTTTTGTATAGTTTCGTTTATGTATATTTATTCTTATTTGCTGTGTCTGTACTAGTGTTAGGACCACTGCCACCGAGTGAAAACTCAATTGCAGTAATAATAATAATAATAATAATAATAATAATGTGGGACGGGTAGCTCAGTCGGTATAGCGACTGAGCTACGGGCTGGACGGTTCGGGATCGACTCCCGGTGGGGACGAGACTTACCGCCCGCCCAGACCGGCCATGGGGCCCACCCAGCCTCCTGTAAAATGGGTACCGGGTCTTTACCGGGGGTAAAGTGCGTCCAGGGCGTGCTGCTGATCACTCACCCCCTTCTAGTGCCGCGGTCATGGAAGAGTAGAGCTATACCTTTACCCACCCTCTGGGGCCACCGGGCTTGTAAGGGATAACTTTACCTTTTTAAATAATAATAATATATGCCACTGTACAGTACGTCCAGTTGACACACAGACAGTGCAAGGCACAACAGAAACTAAACAGGCTATATGGTCTACATGAACTTTATAAACACCGCATTTGTGTTTCACGTGAGTCAGCGGTTATTTTCCTAACAGACTTGTTTTGTGATTAACACTCATTGTGTTCCCTGTGCGGTACGAACTGAGCTGTAAATATTATTTAAAAGAAAAGTACCATTTAGATGAGGCGCACTCGATAACGCCGAATGATTATTCACCTGGAATTGCTTATCAATTAACACTGTTCTGTTCTTCTTGTTAGGATCGTGTATTGAGTAACAATGTTCCTCTTCACTTACGATTGTTTATTAAGTAACATAGCGTTTTTCTTCACCTTAGAAGTAACACTGTGTTTTCCTAAATGTTATGATTTTTTGGTGAAGTAACACGTTCTTCGCGTAGGATAGTTTAGGAAGTAACTCCCTGTTTTCACTCAGGTCTGTATGTGTAGTGACGGTGCATGGATAGTGCTAATGATCACACTTGAGTCAGTATTCTGAATCTAGACTTTTTTTTTTTTCTTAATTCCTTGCTCTAGCAACAACGCTGCTACTTCCATATTGCTGTCACAAGTGTTGCTGACACACTGTGCCAAGTAACACACAAACCTGTCCTCCTTTCCCTTCGCCTCTTTTTTATGTCAGTGCTCAGTTTTCAGCGACAGCTGAGTGTGTCTACATCGCCATGGCTTCAAGCTAAAAGGGGCATCCGGTGACGCAGTTGGTTAAGGCACTGCCCTACGAGCCGGAAGGTCGCGGGTTCGATTCCCGATGGTGTCACTGGAATTTTTCATTGACATAATCCTTCCGACCGCACTATGGCCCTGGGGTCGACTCAGCCTCTAACAGAAATGAGTACCAGGAATATTTCCTGGGGGTAAAGGCGGCCGGTGCGTAGGGCTGACAACTTACCACCTTCATGTGCCGATTGTCTTGAAAGCTGGAAGCCTGAACCTCCTTGAACCCTCAGGGCCTGTCCAGGCCTGTAATGGGATTGCTGTACCTTTACCTTTACCATGAAGCTAAAAACTCTTCTCTCATCTGATTTCCACCTTTAAGAATATGTGGAACCGTACCTCCACTTCCTGTAGTCTTCATATCGTGCTACTTAATGAAGCACAGGGACATTTACTTCCATATGAAGCAAAATCACGCACCGACAAATCCAATATGGACACTGCGTATGTGTGAGTGGTGTCGGTAGAACACTTGTGTGTTTGCTTAACAAGATAGTGTTTAAATTGTGACGGTGGCCTAGGCACGCAACTGTCGACCTTCAGCTGTGACGTCACGGCAGCCCGACACATTGCAATTGTACGATTCGTTGTATACTGTATTGCTGCCGCCTACTGCATGTATCTTTCACGCTTTGTGGTAGCTGAGCACTGATTGTGCGGGTTATCAACAGTCCAGTCCACGTGTATTTAGTGCAGTTCGTCCTCAGGTGCTACGTGTATTTATTTGTGGAATGGCGGTGTAACTGTGAGAACAGACGGTCTTGCTGCTAGGCAGGGGCCTACTTGCACGAGTTCGCAACATTTCATGACTTTGTGAACTTAAAACTTCAGCACAGTCTGCCATTAGAAGGGTAGCCAGGCGAAATAATTAAACTCCTTTTATTGCCAAACTTTTCTTCGTTAAAGAAGAGTCAAAATAGGTTTTGTGAGATCACCAGACTGTCTTATGTGTGCTCCCACTTTTAGCTTTTAAGCCGGTTGACCGGTTTTCACAAAAGGCTGTACGAACCTCATGGCATTCGAGCTAAATCTAACGTCAAGATTTTAGGCGCGTTCGCACAGTTGCGAAAAGCGACTATCAGCTTCGCCATGTATGTCTGTCCGTCCGCATGGATGTTCTTGAAATTTGATATTTGAGGATTTTCCGAAAATCTGTCGATAAAATTCAAGTTTCATTAAAATCAGACGAGAATAACGGATACTTTACATGGAGACCTATGCACATTCATGATCATATTTAACACTATGAGTAACTCCTTTCATCTAAATTATACGTAAAACCCCGTGCTTGCACCACAGAACACACACTGTCTCCACTAAAGGCAAAGCAGTCCCGTTACAGCCCTGGAGTGGCCCAGAGGGTTCCAGGAAGTTAAGGTTCCCAGATTTCATGACAACGGCTGAGGATGGTGGTGAGGTTATCAGCCTTACGCACTGGCCAACTTTACCCCCAGGAAATGTTCCTGGTAATCATTTCTGTTAGGGGCTGAGTCGACCCCAGGGCCATAGTACGATCGGAAGGATTATGTCAATGAAAAATTCCAATGACACGAGCTGGGATCGAACCAGCGACCTTCCGATTTGTGGCTCAGCACCTTAAGCACTGTGCTACCGCGGTCACCCTTTATCCATTACAAAGACGAAACTATTAATAGAATTTAGAGCAGAAAATCACTGCTTAAATATGAGAGTCGTATGAAACACACAAATATGCCGTGCAGGCAGAATGTTACAGCAGGCGGTACGTATAATTACCACAGGGCTTCAAAGGGCTACATTACTATTCTACTTTGCGTCGATGGTTTATTTTTTGACAGTGTCAGTATCTTATAATTAGTATGTCTGTGGTAATATTATTGATGTCCGATGAAATGGAAAGAGTTTGTGCTTTAGATGCCGGATTGTTGCCTAGAAGTCAGTATTCGGAAGGTCCTGCAACCGGCCACCTCGGTACAGGTTTTTCTTGGTTTCCCTTTGTCTATAAGCAAGTGCTGAGATGGTTCCCAAGATTCCAAGTTGCCACTACATGCTTCTCATGTAGCCCTTCCGACACAAGTTTCTTAGATCCTTATTTCATATTTATGTACGTGCATAATAACCACTGCCACCGGGTGATAACCCATTTGCAGTTAAATATATTATTATTATTTAAAACAGGATGGCGTTTTGCTGCAGATATTACCCCAGGATTTGCCTGGAGATACTGAAGACAACCACAAGGGACTTGTCAGAATAGGTCGTCTCATGGTCCAGACAATGCTACAGCGTTGTCCAACCGTTCGCTGTCTGTAGGTAGACTCTATCTTGCTGTGTGTCATGTCTACACCTCATGGCTCCTTCTCGTCCCCGGACAATCTTCAAAGTTTCCCTTCCACTCGAAATCACTTCCCTATAAGCGAGGGCAACATCCGGCGGGTTTGGGTGTCAGTGTCAGTTTGAACCTCGACACGGTGCAGCAACACTGATACACCGAAACTTGTTGTTGGCTTTAGTATGTGTGCGGAAACTTTACCGCAAGTTTTTGGTACGGCAGTATAAGCTAACAACACTGACTTTTTCTATTATATCGAATCTTGCATAAACTAAGGCGAACCACCAAAGTCAGCATGTCTTAGCCACTTTTATAAACTTCTGCAATCAGGAATACTGAATCTTCGAGATAAGCAGTGCAGTCATGCGTCGCTTAACGATGGGAATACGTTCTGAGAAATTCGTCGTTAGGCGATTTCGTCGTTGTGCGAAACTCATAGAGTGTACTTACACAGATCTTAAAACCTGGCATTGACTTGGCCTCCTTACGGATGAAAGTCCTTTCAGGCATCCGTTTCCAGAATAGGGAGGTTACATCCATACTGAAGATTTGCCCTGGCAAGTTATTTTCCGCCACAATCAGCTTACCTAGAGTTGCCAAAAATTCTTACCACCGTCATATATGCGGTCCGTCGTTGACCGAAACGTCGTTACGCGGCGCATGACTGTAGTTTATTGCTAGGACGGCAAATACAAATGTCCCCTGAACACCATTATCATGGAAGCAAAGATAATGAACCGAAAATGTGGACTTGACAGTAACATGCCAGTTTCGCATTTGGGAGATCCATAGTGCTTGGTGTAGACGAAGCTGGATTCCTTTGCTCGGACAAGGGATAGCTGATGTTGCAACTCAGAACGTGCCATTCTCTGTACGAGATTCAGTATTCAATACTCGACAATCTTCCGGTCTTTCAATGTCGTATATTTAAAAACCGAGTCCGTAACGCGCAGTAAATACACTCACTCTCGGCTAAAACAAGACAGGCGATTTTTTTATGTTTTGCTGACCGTGCATCTCAGTCTATTTATCTCAGTAATTAACCAACTTGATGCACAAAATTTTTGTTTTACCGTAAGTTTATTTCTTACCTCTACCTTAACCGCTGTGATACCGCTGTCCCCCATACTTTTCATATTCCGTGCATTAATTAGGTGTGTAAAATTGATTGAAAACACCAACAAATGCCCTTTGATTTTAGGAATGTAATTTTATTATATAGCGACGACCGATATATTTTTGGCGACTCGTGTGACCGATAATATTTCGGTGGTCGCTATATGATGATATGACATCGATAAACCCGAAGGGTATGTAAATCGGTCTTTGTAATACATTTTGTACAATACACCTTATTTTAGATCCAAATATTTACATATTTGGCGGTAGCACAGTGGTTAAGGTGCTGTGCTACAAATTGGAAGGTCGCTGGTTCGATCCCAGCTGGAATTTTTCATTGACACAAAATCCTTCCGGCCGCACTATGGCCCTGGGATCGACTCAGCCTCTAACAGAAATGAGTGCCAGGAGCATTTCCTGAGGGCAAAGGCGGCCGATGCGTAAGGCTGACAACCTTACCACCATCCTGTGCCTTTGTCGTGAAATCTGGGAACCTTAACTTCCTGGAACCCTCTGGATCACTCCAGGCCTGTAATGGGACTGCTTTGCCTTTACGTATTTGACAGAATTTGTTATAATTGTATTTCTTTGTAAATTAACTCTTTGAAGATGACCTGTGGAGGTTGAAACATGTAGCAGGAGTGTCATCGAGTGACAGATGGTTATTTGTAATTAAATGGGCGGTGTTGGGTTAAGTACTGTGTACAGTAGAGGTAAGGTACAGTGCACCATTGTACAGTAACGGTAAAGTACAGTGCACCGTTGTACAGTAACGGTAAGGTACAGTGCACCGTTGTACAGTAGCGGTAAGGTACAGTGCACCGTTGTACAGTAACGGTAAGGTACAGTGCACCGTTGTACAGTAAAGGAAGGTACAGTGCAACGTTGGAAATCAACTGTAAGGTACAGCGCACCGACCAACAGCAACAGTAAAAA
>Ga0136643_10013457_pt1 | contig 12242 bp, 10 predicted proteins | sample TergutLab28metaG_FD_96883 | JGI IMG/M metagenome (GOLD analysis project Ga0136643, IMG submission 96883) | Labiotermes labralis P1 segment gut microbial communities from Petit-Saut dam, French Guiana - Lab288 P1 (version 3) (version 3) | ecosystem: Host-associated > Arthropoda: Insects >...
ACCGCGCAGTAAACACACTCCGTCTCGGTTACACAAACCAGTCAGTTAATGCTGTATAGGGAAATAATCGCTGTTTGTTCTGAGATCCACACAAAACACATAAATACACTGTTCGGGCAGAACGTAGAATTGTTGAATGTTAAACTGGTGGTACAAATAGTAACCAGTGGGCTTTAAAGGGTTAATTTTCTGTATGTTCAAGCTAGGACAACTTTTTGCCTACCATTTTTTGTGTAATAATTTGTTCATTAACCCTTTACACGCCGAGCAAATCCCATCTGCCATTTGCTGGTATTATTAGTTCACCATATCCTCCACGTTAACAGGTAAAGGGTTAATTGTTACTTTGAATTTAATTTTTTTGAATTAATGTGGGTTAAGCAATTGCACAATATGGCATCGGTGCATACGTGAGAAATTGCACCACCCCAGACTCATAGACTCATGACGCAATGATCACGAGTTTTGGCGGGATTAGTGTCGTGTGCAAAGGGTGGACACAGGCCTGGTCCGCTCCTGTTGTGTTTGCGTTCCAAGGGGGTCCACGCAGACTGGTCGTGCGTAGGTTGTGTGCTCGATAGTGGAGCCGTAAGGCAATGCAACTGTACAATGCAGAACTACAGTGTTACAGTTATGAGAATTGTTCTAACATTTCGAGTTCCAAGGGGGAATTCGCGTTGACCAGACGTGTAACGTTGTGCTCTTCAAGCGAAGTTGCAAGCCATTATAATACAGTTGGCAAAGGGCAGTTGACAACAAAGGAATTATGTTAATAGTTCCAGTGTAATTATTTTAGCTAAGAAAGGGAATCCGTGTTCAGTAAACACATAAAGGTGTGTTCTCTGCAAGTGCAGCTAAGCATTACACAAATAGGACCTCACATAGCAACAACAGTGCATATATTACTGTCTTGCATAAGGCAAAGGTGCTGTGTTATAGTTATTGCACAAGTGACAGTGTTTGTTCTCATACACCGAGTGTTTGCAGTTTATCGCCCAGGAGGGAATTTGTTTATAGAATACCAAGTTGCTAACAGGGTATCAACAAATACAAGTTATTTACAGTAGTGTTACAAATCACAAGTTACACCACAAGTATTAGGCATTATATGAGCATGAGTTAAAAATATCATACACGTTCATTAGCGTACAAACTTTATTATTCACGCTATAGTGGAAATAACAGCAGCAATTAGCAATATTTCATCTTCAGATAGGCGTTAGGCGTCTAAAGGTTAGGTGACACAAAGGGTGATATATATATATAGATTTAATACTGTATAGTGTAATCTAGTTGCGAAATAGTGAAACAAAATTTATGAAAAAACTTATCCTTGTTGAACCGGCATTTATTGTGTTAGTTGAGACTCTCCTATCTAGCATCCTAGCGTGTAACCCTGCAATCCAGAGGCAGGGCGCTACACTGTGTGAGGTGAGAAATGAATTTAACCTGACTTACATTTAAACATTCAGCTCGTACCGCGCAGTAAACACACCGTCTCAGTTATAGAAACCAACCAGTTAATGCTGTGTAGGGAAATAATCGCAGTCTTTCGTATGGCGTTTGTTCCAGACGCTGTCCGTTACGATAAATATTAAGCAAATCACCCTCGCCATGTCTTCCTGCAGTCAGTCAGTCAGTTACTGGCGTGTTAATTCAATCACAATTAACTGCAGACAACTCCGAAGCAGCAGCAAGTAAGCTCCCGCGCAGCGCTGTCACTTGTAGACCATTCTACACGGCGTCGTTACGGGGAAGACTGAGCTTTCCTTCCAGAGCCCTGGAAGGACTTCAAATTTCAGAAAAATGCAATGTGTCGACCAGTTTCTACTCAGGATTTACAAATTTTCATGAAAATACGTTCAGCCATTCTCGATATGTTACTAGCAAATAGACAGACAGACATGGCACACTAAAAGCCGAATTCTTACATCATTATATATGTTGCCAAAACGACATTTAAAATAAAAGCTATCTGGTTTAGGATTCAAGTGTTCTGGGTTGTCACGTCGTGCCGAGTGGTGAAACTAATGGTACATGTTTACCGGTTAACAGGGCGTAACATCCGAGAGCACTTGATTATTAATCAGTAAATTGCGAGGACCGCCAATCTCGGGCAGTACATTACTTTCGCTCTCAGTTACCTCAGTTTCTGTGAGCTCAGAAGCTTCTTAACAAATAGCTGTGAAGTACAGAGGCTGTCTGTAGGTCAACGGACTGCAGTCACGTAGCCCCTACCGACCGCTCACTTTCCATTGACACACAGCTCAGCTCCTCTCCCCTCGTTACGTTCACCAGCATGTTGGTCAAGCAAAAGGCCGACTAATTACGCAGCTTCTTTCTGGCTATATAAAACCCGGCCGTCGCGAAGATGCAAGCACACAGCAGACGCCTCAAAATGGTACGTATCGGCGCGATTCAGCGACTGGCCGAGTGTGTGAAATTTTGGTTGGCCTCATCTTACCTGACGTGGCCATTTTCTTTCATTATGGGGCAGAATATGAGATACCGTGAGATTTGCTGCTTTGTCGGCGGTGTTGTCTTCTTGTGTGTGACTTAGACGTTTCTGTCGGTTGCAGTGTCGATATAGTAGTAGTTCGTACTCGGTGATCTTGACGTGACCACGATCCTTCGAAAGATCGGGATCACTCGGACAAAGACACACCAGTGTCACTGTTCAGACGATCTAAAGCCACTACCGGATCGGATTTTCGGAAAGTACCAAATATTGCAGACCGAGGGCTTAGAGTATGTGGCGTTTTGTTTTCGGATGTCGCAAGGGATAGTGTGGCCGTGGAGGTGAGGGCACTGCGATCCTTTGAAACGTCTAAACGACACGGCGTCACATTCCGCAAGATTTGCATCTCCAGCAACGCCGCTGTGAGAACATGAAATCCCACAACGTAGCAGATTTTTAAAGTAGAGCTATTTGTTGTGAAACGTTGCAACTAGCTGTGACCAAACTGCCTAATTTCGGGGTGATTTTCGAGTGACAAGTGACGAAGGAAAATAAGATTACAAAACTTTAGTACGCGGTCCCGCTCAAAATTACAGTATTAACCTGATAGGCAACTTTGTATCTTATGTGGTTCCATAGGGGTAGAACAAGGGGTGAGGGGGGTTTTGGCACAGGGTGCTGAGTGGAATGTTTAGACAAATGGGAGAGGAAGTGATAGGACATGGGGGAACTGCGGAAGGCGGTGGAGGCGGTGCAAATTGTGAGTGGCGTCTTCTGGGACAAGGAACGTGTAATGTGGGAACAGGTACTGACGTTGCAGGTGAACCTGCTTGCTCATCCTTCAAGGTAGAAGAATGGGATATGACAGTGACTGGACTGATGACTGAGGCAATAGGTATTTCCGAAACGTTGTTGCCTCGCCAGTAAAGAACAGTCCATCACATTCACGAAGACCCCTATCTTAACAGAGAGCTGTTTATTGTAGCTGACAGTAGCGCAGTTGAAATGCCTACGTGTATCTTTTGGCTGCCCTGTAGTTGTGGCAAAGTTACAAGCGGCGTCGTCATCCGCGGTGTATGAACGTGGTCTGCAGATCTACGCGGTTCTGCAGATCTACGCGGTTTGTCCCCGATTTCAATAACTGTCGGTATGAAGTAACTTCCAGTCAAACGAAGGGCAACGAGTGGCTAGTCAGTGGCCATCAGAGTAGGTCATGAAGATTAACGGTTTAACATTTTGAACGCAGCAGAGGGTGGGAACAGGGTGCGCTGGGAAACATGATGGGCTAATATATCAGTTGCGTGCGTAAGTATTGTTCAGTGTTTTAACAATGCTACAAGAGAAAATATCTGTTAAAAATTTAAAGACTTGAATTAACCTGAATTAAATATAAACGTTTAGTTCGTACCACACAGTAAACACTCCGTATCAGTTAAAGAAAGCAGTTAACACTGTGTAGGGTAATAATCGTTGTTTGTTCTGAGATCCACACAAAACACACAAATACACTGTGTGGGCAGAACGTAGACTGAGGTTAAACCGAATTATATTTAAATATTCAGTCCGTACCGCGCAGTAAATACATTCCGTCTCAGTTATAAAAAGCAGTTAACGCTGTATAGGGAAATAATCTCTGTTTGTTCTGAGGTACATACACAACACATAAATACACTGTGTGGGCAGAACGTAGACTGAAGTTGAACCGAAGGTCTAACATTTCTCATAACACGTATCCCGCCCAGCCACCACCGCAACCTAACCTCACTCACATTCGCTCTGCTCTCTGTCACAGGGCCTGTACGTGTCGCTGCTCCTGCTATTGACGGTGGCACTGAGCCAAGTTCTCTGCGGTAAGTCACACAGCACAAACAAAACGCTAAATTTTAACCCCATTTTTATATCATGTCATATCGACCGGTGGCTTTCAACGTTTTTCACATTTCTTGTCACCGGTTATTTGTCAAAGCTGCGCATCCCACCAAAACGAAGATTTTTTAAAATCAACACTGAATTGCATGTAACGCTGCCCTATACGCGGCATTTTGGAGTATAGTGGGAAAAGACTTACGACCCACTCATTCGTAAAACTGACTGCAGAAACGGCAGGGGTCGCTCCAAGAACGTCATACTTCATAGCTTCTCTATTCCCACGAACAGTCTTGCAGTTGCTCCTCCCAGTCGCTAACATCACTTCTTACTTCCGACAGCTCATGTCCGACACTGACAAATTGACACAAAAGCACAGTGTCGCGCGGTGTAACAGTTCTTAAGGCTGTGAAGTGTTTTAAGTCTGCAGCCTTCTGGAATGATATGCCTGTCCGTTAGGCCAGTGTTTCTCAACCGCCGGGCCGCGACCCGGTACCGGACCCTGGCATCAATTATACCGGGCCGCGAGAGGTTCTCCTGGAATTTGTCATTTTAGTTTTCTAAGCAATTTTCATGAATAAATGTTTAATAGTGGAAATATTCTGAGGAGAAAAATATTGGTGAATATGTCGAAAAACTTAGACCCAGATGCTGGCCTGAGGAAACTACAATATGCTACGAGATTTCATTAGTCCAGTGATTGATAACTAATTTAAATGTAATTTTATATATGTTAACATGCCACACCGTATACATAAGTGTACTAACACTCTTTGTGATTATGCCATAATTAATTATTAATACTTATGTCAGTTTAATGTATGAACTTAAAAAATGGAAAGGTATTTACGAATAAATCTGTTGGGACCGGGCCCTCGTCGTATGAAAAAAGAATTTACCGGGCCGCGGTCTCACAACGTTTGAGAAACACTGCGTTAGGTAAATACGTACGTTACCGATACTGAAGGATCACAGTACCTCCAGGGTCACGCAGTTCAGCACGAGTGGACCGCGTGATCTTGAGTGAATTACGTACCGTCCGTAAACGGCAGTTCTTCAGCAACCTGCCATTGCGCACAGTGAGCCTCCATTACAAACACCAAATTTCGGTCAGACAGGTATAATGCTGTATAAAGAAGTGCTCGCTGTTCGTTGTTATGGCCGTACGCCACGTCTACACACATACGCAACACTAATTCGGTAAGACATGTCCTGCTGTGGCTGTTTGACAAGAACTGCCGCAGAAGACAGTGTCTGACCCACTGTCTCGGGTGAACAAATGCATTTCCTGACAGACTGATATATTTGTGTATCGGCACTGAATTTATGAGGCGCTGCCAGTGTTTTCATGTCGCTGTGCATTGTTATCAAAACACAATCTGTCAGCTCTTACTGCCCCACCCTTTATTAGAACTGCAATACTGCCTGTTAATGTACATGGGTGTGAAACTCTAACGCTGTTCTTAAAAGAAACACAGGATGAGGGTGATTGACAATGGAGTAGTGAGGAAGATACTTGGGACTGAAGGGAAGGAAATATGAGATTGCAGAAAATAGTATAATAATCACATTCATTATCTGCGCCCTTCATCAAATGCAATTCGGGTGATCGGATATTGGAGCATAAGATGGGCGGGACATGTGGCACGTATAGGGGTGTGAAGAAGTGCTTACACGACTTTGGTATGGAGAGCTGAGGGAAAGAGGCACTTCCAAGACCTAGGCGGAGGTAAGATAATATTAAAGTGGATGTTAAAGAAACAGGTTGTGAGGACTTGGACTAATTTGTCTTGCAAAAGAAAGGGCAAGCGGTGGGGTTTTGTGATCATGGCAACGAAACTTCATTTTACACAGCTGAGAAAATGCTAGCTGCTCAAGAGACGCTGTGCTGCGTGCAGCTGGTGTATCAGCTAATGAAGCTACGCTGAAGGCAGCAACAGGCAACATGCAGCAGGCCTACTTCTTCTGAAGGTTTCCAGCAAAGTGCCAGGCCCACAGCGCCCTGCACCCGCGCCCTGTTCACTCTGACGTCAAAAACCCTCGTTGTTTGGACTCTTCATTCTGGTTCAGGATGAAACCATTCTGGATTGCGATTGGGCGTCGCGTCGCTACAGCATTTGAAGCCATTTGAAGCAAGTGTCAAACACTGACTGGCACCCTGGATCTTGCCGTCACCACACTTAGATTGTTACAAATTGCGACGGTTCTGCAGCTGATTATGATGCCTTCTTCGGGATGTAGAGTGACGTAATGCATCATACCGTGCTGCTGCTTGTCTCTCAACTACTCGTGTTTATTCTTTGCCCTTGAACACGCCCAAATTGACTGCCGCACTCTGTGCAGTTCTCAGCAACACTTCAAAATATAGTGGTAAATATATTTACCGCGTGCGGCCCTCCGTTGAAGATCTTTATACACCCAGAACAGTGGGACATATTCTTACGTCCCTGTCAAATTCTTGCGGAGGCAAGGGCAGAACGAGCATCACGGTAATCAGAACGTCTGAGCTGCCTCGACGTAGTGTTCATTGGTGGATGATGATTTATTGTGTTTGCACAATCTAATGTACTGTGCTTGCTGCTGCCTTCCAGTTTCGCCACCAACTCTCTCTCGCTCTCCACTTCTAACACCAAACTTTTTGAGTCCCTTTTGCACTTCTACGCTCTCACTCTCCAGGGCGCTTCCTCCAACAGCCTACAGTGATTGGTCGGACAAAGAAAGGGTTTTACTTTTCTTTGGCTGACCAATTGAAAATTCTCAGAAGTTAAGCTTAAATTTTCGTGGGGTAGAAACGCCCACAACCTAACCGAAAACCTTAAATTCTTTACCGAAATAAAATCACAAATTTGCCAACCGAAAGCCAAACTGAATTTCCCAACATCGGGTCCTCGCAATTAGCTTTGAAGTTGTCACGTCTGGAGGGACAGCAATGCCGTCAGCAAACTGTGCCAGTGTTCGGCCACACGAGTGATTTGGGAATTAGGGGAGAATGTGCAATGGTCATGAGTTCCGTGCGGTTCCCACATTAAACAGCGTTACCAGTCGGTCTCTGTAAACAAGAGACTGTGCGCTTTCTGTGAGGTGGGAGCCGATGTGTTGTGTTACACAGAGGAACTGCGGAATTTAGAGCGGTTATTCGTTTTTAGTGACTTATACACTTGTTTGCGTGAAAGAAAAAGAAGAAAAGAAGAAGAAGAAAAATATTAATTATGCAGTAGCCCTGCCTTATAGGGTCATTACTTTATTTGACAACTATATTCTTTACCTCCGTCCGCTGCTCCGCCTGGCGCATGAGCAGTCTTTAGAGTTACTAATTTCAAGCAGTGGCAACAAACGATAGTTGTCAGATAAATTAATGTCTCCACACTACGCCGTACCTGTAACAGACACACATGCACGTCTCTGATCACACCGACAATAGAACCACCAGTGTCTGACAGCTGACAGTGTGCTGTTGCTGTTGTCCGGTCATCATTATTAAGACTATATCTGAGTTACGAACAGGCGAGCTTCTGATTGTGGGAAGTATTTTCTCCTTATGACGCAGTGGAGGGATAGTACAATTCAGTCGGTATTGTAGCCTATACCTATGACGATCAAACACTTACTTCCTTGAAGGTGTGCAGTGTGTAAGGCAGATAGGATGCAGTGGCAAAATTGCGCGTTGGCGTTTCAACGGGTCTGGAAAGTGTAACATGGTGGTAATGTTTCAGGTTTTAGCGGAGGCGGGTATGGCGGTTCATTTGGTGGCGGCGGCGGCGGCGGATATGGCGGTGGCGGTGGCGGTGGCTGGAAGGGAGGATTCGGTGGGGGTGGGTACAGCGGCGGTGGTGGGGGGTGGAAAGGAGGATTCGGCGGCGGTGGGTACGGCGGTGGCGGTGGCGGTGGATGGAAGGGAGGATTCGGCGGTGGTGGTTACGGTGGCGGAGGCGGATATGGCGGAGGCGGTAGTGGTGGTAAAGTGATCGTCTACAAGATCATCTCATCTGGCGGCGGTGGATATGGAGGAGGTGGATACGGAGGCGGTGGTGGATGGAAAGGAGGCGGCGGATTCGGGGGCGGCGGTTACGGAGGCGGTGGTGGATGGAAAGGAGGCGGCGGATTTGGAGGAGGCGGATTTGGAGGAGGCGGATACGGAGGCGGTTTTGGCGGCGGCGGTGGATGGAAAGGAGGTGGCGGTGGTAAGACATTATATTCTCTACATAATTTGGTTAATAATAGCAATGTGCTTTTGCATAATCTCTGTCGTTGACAGGGCTGTCAGAGTCTTTGTGTCATGACGCGGTCTTGTCTGGTAAATTGGTACAGACATGCGGAAGAGTTTCTGCGACCACTCTTAAGATGGGAGCAGTAAACTGCCCCGAAATGTCGGAAACAAATTACCTGACAATAAGGCGCCACATCCAGCAACAGGCAGTCCTCGCTAGCAGACATGCTGCGATACAGCATGCAGTGCTGTGTGCTGCGGTTGTTTGGTTGTGGAAATTGGTGTCTTCCGCTGTATGTGTGTGTGTGTGTGTGTGTGTCAGCAATGACGACTACGTGTGACCATGACTACACGTTGTTTTTTGAGTAGGTACAAGAGTTACGCTTTCGAAGGAAATTACTGCCTCCATCTTCAGTTTTGAAAGTGCCCTAAAGACAGCAGTAACAGTCTGCCGAAACATCAAACCGTATAATTACGTGGCGTGACGACAGAACATCAGAACGTCCGATAGTTACTTTTATTTTTGATTTATTTAAGTTGTGTTACAGCATTTGGAAGGAAGCCCTTGTGACTAAATTCAGGCATTTGCAAAGAAGTGCTGAGAAATGCAGGTCGAGGCTTGAACCGGCCACCTTTTGAACACAGCTACGCTACGCTAACCCGGTCAGTAGACTGTCAGTATGAAGCCCGAATACATTTGCGCCCAGCACACATAAATAAGGCAACGAAATGCCTACGGTTATGTCTGAGTTTCCATCTGGGACTTGCACTGTCATGCAACATGGTACAGTGCACGGTAAAGGCAAGCATAGCTTCTTACTGCACTGAACAGTTTCGTGTCTAGGCCACTTTCATTTTCGGTTAACTCTGTAAAGCCCAGTTTAACATTCAACAATCCTACGTTCTGCCCACACAGTGTATGTGTGGATCTCAGAACAAACAGAGGTCATTCCTCTATACAGCATTAACTGACTGGCTTTTATAACCGAGACGGAGAGAATTTACTGCGCGGTACGGTCTGGATATTTATAGATAATTCAGGTTAATTTTGTTCTGTTTAAGTAGAAGTTGGTAATCGTAGGCAGGGTGCTGTTTCGGGCGCAAGATGTGCCGAAAAGTGTGACAAAACTTGAAATTCATAGCCAGAAATCCAGATGACAGAAAATTGTTTTCCCCCTTCCTCTGTTTAAAGGATGAACTCCGTCAGATACAGGGTTTTGCTCGAAGTAATTCGCAGCTGGAAAGGAAAACCTCGACACCATAAAAAGAATACTTCCAAACCAACTACAAACACCGCCTCATGTGACGTGTTCACGTAATACGCGCCATCGCGCGGCACCTCTATTCCGTGACATCCACAGATAACCCCTCAGTTAATCCCTTAGTATACATTATAGCTTATATTAGCTGTATTTTTTCACACACTATTCACGCCACGAATTTGAAAACTTCATAAGAGATAGCTTGATAGGGTCGGTAAAGTTCGAGACTGAATTCCCGACTGAAGTGTAGGTACCCCGTGACTGCTTCATAACGACTGCCTTTCAGTGCTGGTGATATTGTTAGCTAACTCGTGTTTTCACGTGGTTGCCATGGAAACAAAATTTTGGAGTCTCAATCACGGTCACTCCCAACTGTAAACATGTCATTGGGGTGTGTCAGTTCATTTTCTCGCACACCGAACACACCATCTGAAGTCGATCGTGCACTAAAGATTTGACGTTCACCGTAACAGCGGAACTCATTAGACTGCTGTACGTCTGTGGTGTAATTGCTCTATAAACATTCTTGGTACATTCTAAAACTGCTTCCGTCTTTACATTGTATTAACGGGCGAAATGTCAGAAGGGCAAATTAGAACGTCATGTTTTTTGTAGACTTGAAAGCTTTGTCGGATCAAACCCATTTCACTGCAATTAGCAGCATGTGGCTAGCTACTTTCATTCATTGCACGATACAGTTGCCAGCTTTCAATAAACAAGCCAATATTCCTCGCATAGCCGTGCAGAATTTTCTAAATTTTCCGTGTGTAACTGCTCTGTTAAATGTACATTATTCGCTGGGGATTTTGATGTTTGAACTCAGATCAGGAATATGGCCGCGATCAATAACGGGCCTGTTCAAATAAAGGAAATCAATACTAACCATTATTGTACCAGTCTACAAGTAATTAAACAGATTGTTACGTAGATACCCAGAGGTCAAAGCGATAAGGGAAGGTACCGCCTGCCCCACAAGCCAATATTCAACTTTTAATTAACACTACTTTGATGACGTCTGAAATTTTAGCGCTTAAAACCTTTCATATTCCCCACACAATGTGTTTATGCTTTGCGCCGTAAACTTCAGTTATTACCTTAAACTACACTTACCGGATTGTGTTTTCTGTGAGGTGGAAACCGATTCGTATCTCAGCATTGGAGAGCTCTGGGTCATTAAACTCAGCCGACAGAGTGCAGTCATTTAAAAATGTTACCGTCATTCGTTGTGATTATCTCCCCTTCCGGCCCCCCCCCCCAGCCCCGCCCCGCCCCGGTCACTCGCCAGTCCACAGCCGCAGTGAAAGGTGGTGACGCCGCAGCTAACGTACCGGGTTCGTTGTCACGCGCAAACCTGTGAGCAGATTATTCAGCTGTATTGCAAGCGTCGACAGCCGCCATCTCTGCCAACGTTTCGGAGACACATTTTGCCTCTGTCTTCAGGGTAAAATAGTGTTCTCTGTGCTGTAAAATTCCTTTAAATTTTATGTAGATAAATATTAAGTATACAGATGACTGTTACACAACGTCGTGCCAATTATCGGTTGCACTGGAAGTCAGAAAATGTTTGTCAGGTTCAGTGAGGGCCTGTGTAAGTCTAGGCACGTGTCTAGTACTGCTGTCAATGCGAGGCTTCTTTCCAGCGCTCCGACGCACGATATTCCTGTAATTAATATACAGATAAGATTTATTCAAAGTTACGGCGCAGTTAACACGGTACAGACTGTGCAAGAAGTTGCAATAATCTTACCACTGCAGTACTCATTGCACGGTAGATGCATAAAATTATCGGTAAATAATGTTTAATAGTCAGTTCTTACGGCACAAAAGACACCCACACTTCTACACTGAAGAGAGAAACGCCATGTTCCTCCGAAACCCTGGTATCTACCTTCAGAGTAAACGGTGTCACGCCCCAAAATACCGTCTGTATGACAGAGACCCTAAGGTGATGATGTTTAGCGAGAATCAGCTCAGCAAGTAATGGCATTTGTGTAAATGACGTCACAGAGGGCGGATTTGGTTTTGTCAGATAGGGTGTTGTTTAAATTGTACCGGAGAGTACCGTCAGTAAATCTGCAGCTGTCATCGGTGCAGTTAATAAATACCTTTCATTCTGACATGTGTTAAAACGACAAGAGTAGGCATACAGGGTCAACTGGACGGCTAGCGCGACGATCTATTGAGTCTGAGAACACGTCACGAAAATAGAGAGAGAGAGAGAGAGAGAGAGAGAGAGAGATTTGAAGGTTAAGCAACACACTACAGAATTTTAAAAAAAGTGTGGTCCAGACGGTGGGTAGAATTATAGCTCTACTCTTTTATGACCGCGGCACTAGAAGGGGGTGAGTGGTCAGCAGCACGCCCCGGCCGCACTTTACTCCCGGGAAAGACCCGATACCCATTTTACAGGAGGCTGGGTGGGCCCCAGGGCCGGTCTGGACGGGCGGAA
>Ga0136643_10013464_pt1 | contig 12240 bp, 5 predicted proteins | sample TergutLab28metaG_FD_96883 | JGI IMG/M metagenome (GOLD analysis project Ga0136643, IMG submission 96883) | Labiotermes labralis P1 segment gut microbial communities from Petit-Saut dam, French Guiana - Lab288 P1 (version 3) (version 3) | ecosystem: Host-associated > Arthropoda: Insects >...
ACTTGATGCACAAAATTTGTTTCACAATAAGTTTTATTTCATGCCTCTACATGTTTCGAACACATGTGCTCATCATCAGGAGGTCAAAATTGCATTACACAGCCTCTGGTATCATCACACCATGTGCTCATCATCAGGAGGTCAAAATTGCATTACACAGCCTCTGATATCATCACACCTATAGGTGTGATGATACCAGAGGCTGTGTAATGCAATTTTGACCTCCTGCTGATGAGCACATGTGCTCGAAACATATAGAGGCATGAAATAAAACTTATTGTGAAACAAATTTTGTGCATCAAGTTGGTTAAATACTGAGACAAATACCCTGTGACACAGCGTCACGCCTTGCAAGAACGGATACCTCACCCACACCCATGTGAAATCTGAAAACTCGCAACAAAATTGTTCCCTGTGAGGTAGGAGTTACAGGTTTAAATGGTATTCAGGTTAACTGCTAGTCTTCAAGTCTTACGAATCATCTAGACCGTAGAATTATGAAGGTAATAAATTAGATAGTGAGAGTGTTGCTGTAATGGAGTGCCTCAATTTGGCTCTTGTTTTTGTAGGCGCTTCTGCTATCGCATTGCGTGATGCTGGGTTGGGAGCTCATTAACCGTTATGAGGCTGTTATCAGTGTCCCTAATACCGCAATGGTGGAGAATGGTGCAAGCCGATATTTGTTCTTGGCTTCTTCTTTGTATACTGTGTGTTATATTGTGCATAGTTCAGATTCCACGTATATGAATAGGGCCTGCCGGACACGCACAAACAAGCCACCGAACACAATGAAATGCACAATCAACAAAATCAATACCAGCAGCTGCCTAAACTGGATATACCGTGTCAGCAGTTTGAAGCCTGACATTCATATGAATAACATGTAGAAGCCTAGATCCAGCTTCACACAAAAGACCGTCTCTGTTACAAAATACGAAAAAGTTAATGATGTGTCGCGAAAGTTTTTTTTTCCTGAGAATCATAAAAAATTCATATGTAGACTCTGATTGCACAATGCACTGTTTTTAAAGGTTAAAGAACACAGTACAAACCGTAACCACTGTGCATTAAAATGCAAAACACTGCCAAAGGCCCTGTTTTCAGAAAGTTACAATTGTTTGACCTCTATGTACATGAGTTATTTATTATGTTAAACAAACATGTTAGTGTAACTACTGCAATATATTGTCGTCATCTGTGGCTGAAGTTTCTCTGTTAGCAGTGACGTCGCAAAATGTTGTCAGATAGTGTTTCCCAAAGTTTATTTTGCTCGCAGACCCCTTTTGGCTATGAAAAATAACCATGGATACTCAGCATCCTTGCTCACACAAATATAGTGTCTTTATGATAGGTATCCATAATTAGATATTTATATCTCAGAGCTGATTTTAGATACGCACGAATAAATGCCAGTAGCACATATAACAATGCATTGTATGGTTTTACCTCAATTAAAAGAATTTTCTTTCCCTTCTTGGGTACAGGAAGTTCCGTAATTAATTATTTTACTGGTAATACGAAATAAGCATATTACCAATTAAAGACGTTCCTCGATTATTCATAGCAAACCGTTACTCCTTTAATTAAAAAAAAAAAATAAGCAAACTTCACATTGGCCATTAGAGATATGCATCCACGGTTCCTCTGGGAACTGGTTTAAGACGTCTGCCAAGTCACGCCATTCCTGTTACGTGGTACTTTGGTAGAACATCCCGTAGTGATCTTAATACAGATAAAGAAGAAGAAAGAACTTCGAACACTAATGAAGCCTTCACAACAAATAATAGTTTGTCAAGAAAACATACTACATTTTTCGGCCTATACAGCCGTCATCAGATAATCTTTTATAAAAGTGTCAAGGAAAGATCGTGTAAACAGCATTAAAATTCTGTTATAATAAAAAGTGAAATTTATACATTTAAATTGAGATTAATATTATACTGAGATTCAATTAGCCGAAATAAGTAATAAAAAATTTTATATTAAAAATGTAGTAATGCAAATCAATTTGGTAAAAATATGCAGTACTCGTTTTTAATATTCTCAGTAAAAGGTACAGCAATCCCTGTACAGGTCTGGACAGGGCCTGTGGGTTCCAGGAGGTTGAGGCTTCCAGATTTCACCACATTCTGCACATGAAGGTGGTAACGTTGTCAGCCGTACGCACCGATAACCTTTACCCCCCAGGAAATACTCCTGGTACTCATTTCTGTTAGAGGCAGAGTCGACTCCAGGGCCATAGTGAGGCCGGAAGGATTAAGTCACTGAAGAATCACAGTAACACCTACGGGAATCAAACCCTCGACCTACTGCTTTGTAGCGCGGTGCCTTAACCAAGTGTGCAACTGCGTGTCCAAATGTCCTCAGTACCTATTTTAAATAAGGCATTTTTGAAGTACATAAGAACATGCTCGTTCTGAATACGAGTAATTCATAGAAGATGTGTGAGTAACAATTTTACACTTCGATATGTATGAACGCAGTTAATCGGCGCATCTCTAGACACACATTGCGAAGGTTTTTTTTCCCTGACACTTTTATAAATAGTACCTGACAATGGCTGTGAAGGCGACAACATGGGTTATGTTTTTGAAAAGTATTTTTTTTAAATTTGTCTATATTAATCGAGGTCTTCCTTTTCCTCTGTTATGCATTGTGTAAAGTCTGTGTTGGTAAAACTTTTTCTTAGATTAGGTGGACATTTCTTTACCTTGTCGGGTATCTGAAACCATTTCCTTAGTCGTCCAGCTTAAATCCAGTCACTATACCAACTGAGCTAACTTGGCGCCCTTTTAAAATGTGATATTCATGAAAAGCGGTCTCTTTATTGTTGTTTATAAGAGCGTAAATTATTTTCTTATGCGTACCTGCTCGAGTGAGCATAACAAGTCAGCGCCAGTGAGGTCTGAAAACGTGGTGTAAAGAAAGGGTACAAAATTACTTATTTACCAAGAATATAAACCCCGTAAATTGTTGATCTTTTTTTATGATTCCCAGATGTACCGATCTTATGAGTTATTTCGGCCTTCAAGGTTCAGCCGAATCTTATTTGTATTCACTCTTTTCCCACATTTCGATTTACATTGCAGTCGCAAACCTCACGGTAGATACAGGCAGAAGGAATAAGTGCAGCGATGTGTTCATTGTAGTGGGTTTAGGAGACGGGGTGTGGAACGTGGTGTTACCCGGTAGGAAGGATTTATGAGTTCAGAAAGGAGGATTCGACGATAAATTACTGTGGTCTCTGGTGCGTCATTTTGAACTAACTGTATTCTTTATCTATTTAATATCAACTTATCTATTATATATTGTTATACCGAGCACTTCGCTATTTATAACGATCGCTGATTTGTGTTGTACAATATGTTGCATATGGAGGGACTTGTTCTTGCTCTGGTCTCATAAATGATTACCAGAAGAGGGTGTGAAACTTATCCGTACCTGCTACGTGCTCTACATGTTAATAGGGAGATGCAGAAGTACTGGAATTGATTTACAATCACCAGCCATAGTCAGAGAGGATTTAGCTGACTGTTCCATCTCTGGCCCTCCCATCTTCCCACAATCAAATCCACAGCTACTGTTTGTTCTCCTTGGCCATCATTCGTTTTCATTACGCCGCACTGCTTGGCATAGAGACCGGGTGGGTATTCACTGCGGTCTTCAGCTGACTCACACACTGCAGTAACATTATGGAACGCACAAATGAAAATAGTACTGTTAAATTAATACCAATATTTGAGTGTTATATAAGAAGTATGGGTTCTTGTGAAGAGTCTAGTGAAAGGCTACGTATATTTGCCTAATGAACAGTTAAGTTATTAGTGCAGTAGAAGCCAACAAGCTGCACTATTTCTCAGCTTTATTTTGGTAAACAAATCTACATGTCTCGGACAGACTTACTTGTCTATCATCAGGAGTCTAAATACTGTATTCACGGCAACAGGTATTTGTCGTACCATTTATTTTGACAGTCAACATAACTAGTATGACAAATACCTATTGCTGTTAATACAGTATCGAGACTCGTGATTATGGACAGTAAGTCTTTCCCAAACATGTAGAGTTTTATACTAAAATAAAGTTGAGAAATATTGCATCTTGTTTGCTTCTATTATACGACTATATCACGACGCACGGTCCTCAGAATGTCAAATTCACAAACAGTTAAGTTAATTTTTGTGGTAATTGTCAATAAGACTGCCACGCCGTAAAAACTAATACTCTGTGGGCTGACACAGGTTAAGCGGAATATGATGTTCCCAGCGGCAGTGACTCTGTTATCTTCTGTTTTCTGTGGTGTGGCAGTGAGATTCCTGCTGACTGCATTATCAGGATAGCCATGACAACTTTGAGACATCGATACACTGCTACCAGATTAAATGGCATCGTATCCCAAAAGACAGGATAAACGGCTGAGCACATAACTGTTCGTATTATTATCAGAACGTGGACACAGGGTACGTACTACGTCTTTTATTGTTACGTAGTTGCAATGTAAAACATTAAATATTTGGAGCCAGGAATTTGCATAGTATTTAGAAGTTTTAAAGAACACTGCATAATAAGGGTTTTGTTGATTTTTATTTCTAACAGATATAAGCAGAAAGTTGAACTGAAGAGGGGTGACTCAAGCGGAGTGTGTGACATGCATAGGGAATACACATACGTGATTTCAATGGAAATTTCTGAAAGAAAGAAACAGTGTAGAGGACCGACATATAGATACAGCGGTGATGGTAACGTGGGTCTTAAACAAACAGGGAGAAATTAGTGTAGGCTGGATTCATCTAACGCAGGACGCGGACCATAGCCTAAGTTGTATGAACATGGTACTGGCCACCATATTCCATAAAACGTACGGAGTTCTTGACTCACTGAACACATTTTAGTGTCTCAAAAGGAAACATAATATACTGAGTCAGACACTTTTTAGAACTTAAGATTTCACATGTACTGGACAAGTTACACGGGGTGTTCCTCTAACGCCGGTCGGTTTTACTGTGAGACGAAACGTCGTTGCTGAATCGCGACGCATAGCGCTGCCCGTTTTGCAGTGCTCAGTTCTCCGTTAATAGAAAAATATATATATATATATAACGCAAGCGGACGCGATGAATAGTGTGCCTAAGGTTTAGTATAGGTTTGTTTATTCTGAAAACCAACATTCCATGTTTTGGTCTGATTTATCGATTGTCTCCAGACCTCCCACTCGACAGCCTGATTAACCCCCCATGTAACCCTCCTAATTCAGCCATACAAGTTTCCCGTATTGAGGGGTGTTCCAAACCATGGGACAGTGATTTTGTTAGCATGCAGTTTGCAGAGGGGAATGCTAGCACACTGACATGTAACTGTGTTATTTCACGCAGTAAAAATGGTCACAGTAGTTTTTTCATAAACATGTTGAGTGTTGGCCATAATAATATGTGCATGTATTGTGAACTACGTGAAGAGTGGCCAACCATGGGAAACGTCTGAGCGTTTACTGTAACAGGAGAACTTCAGTGACATAAACATATAAATTCTGTGTCGCACCTCGTAGAGAACACATCACAAACTGTTATGAAATTATTTCAGCGGATGTTGTTTAGATTACTATAATCATTTTACTTCTGAGAAAAAAATTTGAAAGTAATGTATGTCTTCTCTGGACTAAATTTTGAATTTTTTAACGTTAAACCAACTGGCATATAAGATTAGACCCCTATCACTTGCTTAATAGAGGCTCATGATAAAGAAATAAAAGCAAAATAAGAATAGTAGGAAAGTTAATTTTGAGAGCAACTTTTGGGACGATGACACAATGCTTTCAACAACACACTGAGGGGAACAATGAGATCTTAGGTTCTCATTAAAATTTATTGCCTTCTTCTATGTGACGATGCATAATTTGGTAGGTAGGTGCTAAAGACTCGGACGAACCTGTGTACCAAACTATACGACGCCACGTCTTTAAAGCAGCCTCCTTTAATATATGTGTATGCTGTTCAACACCTGTGCTGGACAAGCGCGCCTTCGCATGCTGCACAAGCAGTACACACTAAAATAAATATGTAAATATTATTAGGAACCTCTATTGTTCATTTTATTTCGTGTGCAATTTATGGACCCTATAAATTCAAGATTGTGTTTACTAATGTTGTAGCTACAGCAGACATAAATTAAATAAATGGTAATATTCACAACACCTCGTCTGCTGATGAGGAAGGAAGTTTTGACAAGTGCAAATCATACCTTAAAGTTATTCATGTCTTTGTACGTATTAACAGAAAATTCGTATTATAAAGCCACTGAATTCACTTATATTAAAATTATAATTAGTTTTGTATAGCTTCTTCATGACGTTCTTGTAATGGCATAATACCTTCGCGTACTGGGCATTAACAATCCAATATAACTCATTAATATTAGAATATATTTCATTATAATTTTAATATTATTGCATTTTTTATTTTATTATATTACTTATAATATTATAGTCATTTCATCTACTGAGATATTTTTATTGTCTTTTGTATTGGTGCTACTCCCTGAAGATGACGTTCGACAACCGAAAAATATAGAAGAAAGTACTCTATTGTTACATTTATATATATACATATATATATATATATGTATATATATTACATGCAAAAGGTTGGGTTTAGGATCAGAAAGAAATAAGTTTGCTTATATAGAAAGAATAAAGTAAATCCATAGATTGTAGCCTTTCTTGAGAATCAAACAGATCCTCAACTAGTCAAGAAATTTCCAACATTTTATGAAACCAAATATTCAGTTTCTTGGATATTCTTGGACTGCAAACGTAAAGTTGAAAGTCTCTGAACAAAATGATAGCAGGCATTCCCATAATTTACTCTGCTTGTCATTTCTTCACACGTGCAATTTTTATTTTTCGGCCTGTTCCACAAATATGTTAATTTTTCCAGATTTTCAAAAGTTTTCTTATTTATCTTCATGTTGTGTTTTTTTCGTGCCTTCTGTTTCTGGTACTTGAACACGTGCTTATTCTTCTGAGTGTTTACCTCTACGCGTACCTCACATACAAAAGTCACATAGTATTCAAGTGAACCGATGTTTACATCACTGGTGACTGAATCTTAATTAAGCTTTTAAGTATAGTAACGCGAAATGGAAAATAAATGTACCGTGCTTGGTGACGGTTACAGACACATCAAATATGCAGTCAGATAAAATGATGGCAAGGAATCTTTTAGTAAACCAAGGCACTTATGGGAGAAACATATTGAAACGAATGTAACAAAGGGTTAATTCTCTTCAAAGGATACGTAAAATCCAGTGTAACCTGCTCATTATTATTTCTGCCTGCAATAATTCAATCTCATTATTTGTTCCCCAGATGGTCTGTTGCTTTTTTCGGCTCATTTTTATAAATTTCGCACCTGTGCCGTGCGTGCTACATGAGTTACACATTTGGTATTCCTGGCTTTTATCACCCTAACAATAATTAATCGTTATTTATCTAAATGTGGATTACTGGATGTTGATAATGTGTGGATTTTTTATTTGTTTTCATCCCAAGTGGCAAGATTTGAGTTTGCACTTAGTGAAATTTCTCTTAAATTTGTGAGGTATTGCGATACAGCGGTTCAGTTAGGTAGCTGTAAATGAAATGAACACAGTCTGAAGTTGTTAGGTATATAACATGAAAGTGACGGAATGATATAGCGATAAAGTCACAATTTAATTCTTCCAGTTTTTACTGTCCTTACCATTCAAGAAGACTATATGTTGTCTCTGTAATTAATATTTGTTGTTACACTTGCGACAGTATAGCCAAGCACAATGAAGTGTGTCTGTACTTTAATTCATTAGGAAAGGTAGCGCCATTATAATACCGCGGGTTTTGCCATTTGAGCCTGTATGGTGCAGTAGTCAGATGTCTCTCTATGGGACTACACGGCATCATATTGCACAAGACCCTAAACTTAGTAGTACTAACCTAATGAGAACCTCAGATCTCATAATACAATATACACGTCGGCTACTCACATTGAGCATTTGGTTATTAAAACCTGTGTACGGTCGGCAGCAGTACATGGATATCAGATTTTATTGAAATTATTTAATGCGGTTACTAATTATGTGCCGGCCAAATTGATTACCTGATGTAAGGGTGACTGCTGTTTAACGGAGTATCGCTTCAGGTAACACAGCTGAATTTCGTGTTGTACGTTATTTGTGTAACAACACTAAATTCGCCACAAAGCTGTTTCTGTGTTCCATAGTTCTAACAGTTACCCACAAATGTATTTAGCATGTATTGATTACTGAAATATGTACAGAAGGGTTGATATTGTTTGCAACCATCATACGTTTGCTTTAAAAAATCATTATTTATTTTTAGGAAGCAATTTAATTATGTGGATGTGATAATGAAGTCAGATTTGTGAATTTAAATTCCTTCCTCCGAAGCTTGTTATGGGTCAGACATGCCATTTTCGTGAACACACACAAATGTGTTGTCGGACTTCAGCCGTACGTCACTACGCCCCTGTGACCCCGACTTCTTGACTGAGGGTTATGCATATAGTTAGCTTCGTTGTGAATAGTCACATTTTAACTTGCTGCCTGCCCATGTGGCATCTGGTACGCTGAATCAGCAGTAACATAAATTGTTATACCGAGTGTTCGTAATGTTCCCGTCTAACTTACCGCTGTGTAAGTCGCCATTTAACGTGTCAGCAGACCTAGGATTGTACAGTCATCTCTTCTACCTGTGACCCTGCCAGCGTCCATCTGTGACGAACTCGGCATAGAGAATAATCAGAAGAAGCTAAAATCGGCAGATGAAACTTCGCAGTTGATGGTGCTAGAGAACAATCATGTGGTAGTGTTTAGTTTGAACGCAAAAATTACATATATTCTGTTCGTCACTGTAAAACGTGATTACTGTAATAATCAGTATTGTGTTGCTACGCTGTCGGTGTTTATTATTACACATTTTACTTAGTCTGGAATAATCTGCCGTGTTATATTGCAAGAACTTTTCGTGTTCACCTTTGACCTCGAAAGGAATAATAATTTCACTTTCTGAATTAATTCAAACTCAAAATGATAATGCTGGCACGTCTGAGAACAGCTGTCTACAGTCGCTAGGCTGCGGTTACATTGCTTGCGTGTTCTAACGACTTTTACTGGAACTTCCTGGGTGGAAATCGGTTAAGTCCCATTAAAAACAAGAAGATTAAAGCTTTCATGTAGCAGTTGATACAACGTGCTCATTTGACGTCTAACGACTCTTCAGACTTGTCTGACCTAATAAATTCTTTGGTTGTTTATAACACTGTCCTACAGTCATTCATTCCTGTTGTTACAGTGGATGTGGTAAAACTGGTAAACAGCGCACTGGAACAACCGTTGTGGGATTTGAGTATAAAATTACATCACAACTGCTTTCCAAAAAAAAAAAAGTGTTGTTATCAACCCCTATTCCGAGACTATACAAAGAAATCTGACCTGAAAGTCTCCGATAACCTAACAACATCTATTTTTCGACTGATATCGCGCGAAGTTGCGTTGCCAGAAAATTTATCACAATACCTATGCACTGTAACAGCAACCTGTTTGTTTCTCGCGCGACAGCCTTCAGTGGGCCAGGGCCTCCTCATTATCGAGGTTTCTAGATCACACATAACGACGCACCGCAGTCCTCTGGACGAATGATCACGTCGTCGCATACACCTCTACCTGACAACACACAATACTCACAACCGACAGACATCCATGCCCCCAGTGGGATTCGAACGCAGAATCTCAGAAGGCGAGCGGCCGCAGACTATGCCTTAGACCGCTTGGCTACTGGGACCGGCTAACTGCAACCTTACTCGACCAGTGTTGTTAACATGTCTCAAGTACGTTGCGTTGGTCTCGTGTAGTCAACCACGTACGACCCCCGACTCTTGTATTTAGGCAACATGTTCGGGCACGGAAGCTCGAGCGAATTTCACCCTCGACCAGAACGCCAGATCCAATGGTTTCCCACGCTTACGATAACCCTATAAAAACTTATCTCTGACCCGGAAAGACAAAGACTTTGAATTTCGTTCTCGGATTGACTAGATGCTGCCAACTTAATAAAAGTTAAAAAGCCATTCCTTTACAGGCCTGGACAGGCCCTGAAATCTCTAAACAGTCGGCACATGAAGGTGGTAAGGTTGTTAGCCCTTTGCATCAGCAGCCTTTACCTCCCAGTAGACATTCCTGGTACTCATTTCTGTTAAAGTTTGAGCCAACTCCAGGACTATATTGCAGCAAGAAAGATTACGTCAATGAAAAATCCCAATGACCCAATCGGGAATCGAACCAGCGACCTTCCGGCTTGTAGCACAGTGCCTCAACTAACCACGCCACCGCGTGTCACCGCTGCTATGTTAGTAAACACCAAACTTAAAGAAAAAAGCTGATTCTAAACTCACTGCTTTCTGTTTATGTCAACTCAATACAAGCTTCCACGGCGGTATTTTTCATACTTACTAAAGTTGTTCTTTTCATCTGGGCTTTTATTCCCATTTTCTCGGTTACGTACTGTACACCGCAGAGAATTCGACGACGATCAGACTGAACATCTGTGTGAGGAGTAGCTTTTACAACTAAACGCAACAGATGCCCAGCCTTTTGTTACTACATATAGCAGATTCACTGCCAAATTTCTGAGGTTATTGCCCCATCCCTGGAAGCATATCTGAGAACTGCAGTGCCATCCGTGGCCGGTGGCGCTGGTAAAATTTCCTTTCAGAATTCTCTCTGGCTCTTTACCTGAAACCGGAGTGCTGTTGCTGTGGTACGGTCTGACATATTCACTATCAGAACAGTGGCGTACTGCTGAAAAATGTTACCTTCATTTCCGTAAATGTCAAAAGTTCTTCAGTAGCGCCTGGCATGTTTTAGGCCCTCTTTTACCGTTTTAAAACATTTTAATTTATAAAAAACAACTAGCTTTATTGTGTGTTTTATACTTTGTTATTTCACTTCTCTGATTGGTTCGTAATTCAAGCTGTCAGAATTGTTAGAATGAATTGAATACTTTCAGAATTTGAGTACCTTAGTTAAAACTTCCTCGCATTTCCGTTCTTTCAGATTTCAGTCTTTTAATGCACACATCTGTTGACCCTATTGCTACGGAATTATGACAGTTAGCTAAAATATTTCTACAAAAATGTAAGTTGCATAAACAGGAATCTTATTTTGGTTTTCTTGGTTCTCCGGTTTGTAGTCAAATTTTGTGCTTATGTAGGTCAACCGATCCACTCCCAGTAACAGGTAAAGTTCTGTACCCAGTAACCTGCAATGTGCTGTACCCAGTAACATGCAAAGTTCTGTACCCAGTAACATGCAACGTGAAATACCCAGTAACATGCAATGTGAAGTACCCAGTAACATGCAAAGTTCTGTACCCAGTAACATGCAATGTGCTGCACCCAGTAACATGCAATGTGCTGAACCCAGTAACAGGCAAAGTTCTGTACCAAGTAACATTCAATATTCTGTACCCAGTAACATGCAATGTGCTATACTCAGTAACATGCAATGTGCTGCACCCAGTAACATTCAATATTCTGTACCCAGTAACATGCAATGTGCTATACTCAGTAACATGCAATGTGCTGCACCCAGTAACATGCAATGTGCTGTACCCAGTAACAAGGCAAAGTTCTGTACCAAGTAATATGCAATATTCTGTACCCAGTAACATGCAATATTCTGTGTCTAGTAACATGCAATGTGCTGTACCCAGTAACATATGTTCTGTACCCACTAACATGCAATGTGCTGTACCCAGTAACATGCAATATGCTGTACCCAGTAACCTCCCACTCTCAGTCTATATTCCTAACTTGCACACTTTCTTCACTACCGTCGAACTATACCCCAATACCCAAACAAATTTAATTCTGTGTTACAATAAATGTGTTCATACTGTCCAGACACCCTGCACTTGCAATAATTATATTCCAGTATTTTTAGCAATGTACTAGACCTGGACAAAATTTATAAGTCACATTTTCCAAGTTTTCTGTTGCACTCATATCATGGCAGACACTTTAAATAAATTACCATGTTAGGTATAAATTTTACAGCTATGCGTTCCTCAGAACTGATTTTATTCATCTGTTGACACTTGTTAATAACCCCTTCGTTGCAGAGTAAGCCGAGCCTAGCCCCAGTCCCTGCATTACGTCAGTTTGATTCCCCCCCCCCCCCCCCCCCTAACCA
>Ga0136643_10013467_pt1 | contig 12239 bp, 10 predicted proteins | sample TergutLab28metaG_FD_96883 | JGI IMG/M metagenome (GOLD analysis project Ga0136643, IMG submission 96883) | Labiotermes labralis P1 segment gut microbial communities from Petit-Saut dam, French Guiana - Lab288 P1 (version 3) (version 3) | ecosystem: Host-associated > Arthropoda: Insects >...
CCTCTGTGACACGTACGAGATCTCATGCCCACCTCATCTCCCACATCCCCACTGTACACAGTCCATATTAAATTTTGTATAACTACTTTCTAAGGATTCTTGTACAACCTGAAGATGGGTATTGTCAAGAGCCAAAATATGTAGTTGTACCTTAGGTAGTAAATGTAAATACATCTCTACCATCAAATAAAATAAAGTTGTGTTAGACTAGGACATACAGTCCACTCTGTTAGTTCATTGAACACAACAGGAATGATGAACTTTATGAGTAATGGTGTTTTATTTTGAGTAGTTAAATATTTGCCACACAATATAAGTTTCAAGTGGAATTTTTAAATCTTATTTTGCCCTGTACAGGAATTTTATGTTGTGTGAGAAACTGGTTTTGAGGAAAGTAATGAATTTTGTTTTGATTGAAGTAAAGTATAGGTTATACTAGATTAAAATGGACCAAAGTTACTTACCTTATAACTTTGATCTTCATTGTCATACTTAATGAAAATCTATTGAGTACTGAGAATAAATATCCATCCTGGCAGAAACTCATTTCTCCATTGTGTTCATTTTATGTACTTGTATATAGCAAACATGTAACATGCAAGAAACTCTCGTGTAAAAGACAGGATGAAAGGAGAGGAGAAGAACACTTGCATGACAGTGTTCATATTATTTGTGGTATTATCTTAAGAGTTTTTTGAAGGCAGTGAATAAAGCTGTGAAAGCCCATGGTCCAAGATAGCTGACCATATGGCCAATATTGTTATATGTAACACAAGTTAGTCACTGTAGTGTTATTTCCTAACCATCTTACCCAGAGCCTTCATATATTATGTGTGTTTACATTTTTGCAGCAGCAGTTATAGACATTGTTGTTTCTAAGTCTCACTTGTGTGTAAGAACTGGTGCAAATTGACTAAGTTCCTTTTTATTGCATTTGAGAATTACATGGAGTTCTATATTCATGTAACAGAGAAAACCATCAGTGAAGTTACAAATGTGTACAAATATTGGGCACCATTTTCTTGACAGTAACAAGTACTGCTAGACACATGTTCCGCAGTGTTATAGGCAGTGACCACTACTGCTTGCTAAAATTTTCTCTAGAATTAGCACATGCAGAATATAACAGTTCACGGATGTATACTTCAGTTTTATATCCTGGAGCTTCAAGTTGCAATTCTTATCCCAAAGGTTAGCTATGCTGGCTATGGTTCTTGTGGTTTTCTTCACTTCCTCCAGGAAAATTCTGGGATAGCATCATAAAATATACCATGACTGCTTCCATTTGCATAATTGCTCATGAGAATCTTCCACATTACTCTCTGTGATCTATGCAGTTTTGACAGCAGTCATGTGAACGAAGAATAAAATTATTTCTCCAGGTATTCACATCTGATTTCATATTTGTAGTATAGCTGATAAAATGTCATCATATATATACTACAAACATGTCAGCTGTCAACAAGATGTCGCTTGCTGCAGGGATGTTTGTGAATTGCTGTTGGAGTATGAAGCTGATGTGGACCATGCAGACCGTGGAGGACGAACACCACTATGGGCAGCTTCTTCCATGGGGCACTCAGCTGTTGTTGAGCTGTTGCTGTTTTGGGGCTGTTATGTAGATAGCATTGACCCAGAAGGGCGGACAGTGCTGAGTGTTGCTGCTGCACAGGGCAGTACAGATGTTGTTAGTCAGCTTCTTGACAGAGGTAAGTGGCCCTCAGTTTACATTGTTTTGCTTGTAACAAGGAGTACCATCTAGCTGACTAACTTCATAGTGCAGGGTTCTCTTTGAAAATTTAATACAGTAAGTCACTTACATGCTCGTGAAATTCTTGATGTGTAAGAAAACCCTAGGGCTCATTACTGTGTTCACAGGACTTTGCCACTGCAACGTACCCTTTGTATGAAGAGGTATTGATATGACCCCCATATATTGGTAGATTTGTGCTAGTTTTGTTGTAGAAGATACAGTAGCATTTTGAGGTCCAGGTGTTGCTCTTCACTGGTATTAGAACCTTTAGTATCAAAATTGGACTACAAATTTTATTGTCCCCCTTTCTTTCTTTCTTTATTTATTTTCTTTCTTCCTTCCTTTCTTTCTTCTTTCCTTCTTTCTTTCTTTCTTTCTCTCTTTCCTTCCTTCCTTCCTTCCTTTTCCTCCGACTTTCTGTTATCAAGAGCTCAAGGTTATGATGTGTGTGTTTTTTATTAGCCCTCAATCACAAAGCCCCTTACAAACCATGTAAAAAATTCTATAGTTTGAATATTTTATTTTAGTGTGGACTTCATCATTGGAGTGTGAAATTTCTCTGAGGCCATTTCATCAGCATATATCACTTGGATCATTACATAATTGTCAGAAAATTGCTAGACTATATTTTCAGGATACTTTGATATTTATGTGCTGGAGGGAAATAGTAGTGTATGGTGTTAATACTTCTGTAGGAACTATTTTCCATATTATTACTGATATACAACCTGTATTCCCATGAGGCACCATTAAGACTCTTTGCTGTGGCTGGCCTTAGTACTGCCACAGTAAAACGCTTGCCCTGGAGTTTTGAATGCTTTGCCACAGTTAAACTGTTGGCTGGGACTGCCCATGTTTTCCCACAATATAACCGTTGGTTGGGTGGGACTGGCAACATTCTGACACAGCAAAGTAGTTAACTGCTAATGGCCATTTTCTTCTGCACTAAAACAGATAGCAAGGATTGACTGTTTTCTGCCACTGTAATGGGAAAAAAAAATCATAGAATAAATTAATAAACATAGTAACATGGTGGGATCAGATAATTTACGGACTGAGTTTATTTCTCTGCAACGTCAACACTTACCTTTCAGTCAGTGTTGTCTCCTTCAAAGTTGTTGCTGTGGGACTTTGTATGTTGAACCCAGTGATCATGCCACCATTCAAAGCATTTAGTCAAGTGCATGGTATGGACCTTGGTAAACCTGTCTCACAATTTGGCTTGAATCGTGGAATGTTATTAACTCTGCTTTTGTTAAATGCCATAATCAGTTTTGGGAAAAGAATGAAGTCACATAGTGCTAAATTTGGTGAGCATGGAAAGTGTGGAATGACAGTCATTATGTTCTTTAACCAGAGTTACGTGGCAGTTCATTTCATGTTCTGATTGTATTTCACAGTGCTGTGAACTAACCCAAATGGAATTCCAAACATATTAGCAACTTCCTTGATAATGACTGTTTTGTTTCAAGGACAAGTTTTCATTTGTTTTGGTTGTTGATCAACATCCCAAGTGTTTGGCAGTTTCATCAGAGAGGCCCTCATTTTTCATTTGTTTTGCTTGTTGATTGACATCTCAATTGTTTTGCAATTTCATCATGGAGGCCCCCACCCCCTACTTTTGAAGTTGGCGCAGCACTCAGAAACTTTCGTTCTTCCTATTTTTTGCTCTCCAAAATGTACTTACAATATTTTCAGGTTTGCTGTAAAATTTTTTGCTGTTATCATGAACATTTATACTGTTTAGCACTGGATTTTTCCCCAGATTACCATATGATAGATCGTGTTTAACATACAGGACTTCCATAAGACTGACAACTGAAGGTTTGATGTACCCTCAGTATTGTTTGAGACAAAATCCACAGAGAAAATTTTAAAATGTAGTACTGCAGGTGGCAAGATGAAGTGAGGGAGGATGGAAGACTAGGTGGTGGAAAAGGGCGGAAGGAAAGGGTATAAAACAGAAAGGAATGGAAGGAGCTCCTGAGAACAGCAAGGAATCGTCACATGCTGCACATGCCAAAGGAATGAATGAATGAATGTACTGCATTTTATGCATGTCTGTGTGATATTTCCATGTAACAAGTTCATTCTCTGGGTAACTCCTTTACATACTGACACTTTTTCTCAGAGCGAAACTGGGTACACTTGATAAGAGGGTGGGATTCATTTGTTGCAACCAACAGCTTGTTTCTCTTATTTAAGCTCTTTAATATGCTGTATTTACCATAATATAAGGTAACCCCCTTGACAATCTCCGTTTTTCGGGAAAAATCCTCTACATAACAGCTAAAAATTTGTGCATGATTATAAAGTGAACCCCCATTTTCAGGTGATGAATTATATTCTTACATTTGGCTATATCTGGTATTCATTTTTAATCTTTATATTTAATAACATGTTTTATATTAACAGTGTCTAAAAATCAGGTTGCATCCTTCCTACCTGAAGACCGTCCCTGCCCATAGCATCTTCTGTTGCATTTGCACTTCAGGTTAAATGCTGTGTAGGAAGACATATGGAGGGATGGAGATGTAGCTTCCCCTGTGCTTAACTGTAGCATTAGGAGGAGGGTTGTTATGTTGCCACATCCACTTTACCGCAGTAGAAATAGCCCCTCATAAGCATGGAACAGGAGGCTGGTTGGGACCTCCCATCTGGTCTAGAAGCCTTGGAAAAAAGGTCTTTGCCCTACCTGGACTCCAACCACAATTCTTAGATCATTCAGTCCATACGTTAATTAATGTACCAGCTATGTTATGTCATAATAGGAGACAGAAAGTGGTTGATACTGAATGAAAAGTCTTAATCCTTGGTTCTCACTCTCAGTGAATGGAATGTGGAAAAATATGTACAGATTCACTGTTTCTTAATTTTTCAACAGAGGGAGGAGTTGAGTGTATCTTATACAGTCTCCATTACAGTGGCCTAGATATCTGGTTCAACACATCTGTTAGTCTTGTTGTTTTGTTTTATTTTATTTTACTCTGTCAGTTTAAATTTAAAAATATGCAAGTTGAGTGTAAGTATATACCATACTGGAAATTTAAACTTCATGCCCATTTATTACCTCTAAAGCCTCACATTTGTATCTGATTGCTTGCTGCAGAGACAAACCATCCCCAATTGGTACTGAACACCAAAGCTGACCATTGTTACTTTTATATTCTTGAATGCCTTTTCCTGTTTCAGAACTAAAATTTTATTTCCTGCTAGTAGGACAGTATCCAATTGATTTTGCCTGTTTAATTATATCTTTTGCCATATCCCAAATGTAATGCATGACTGTAGTAATCATGTGTAGCGTACCATGTGGCATTGTAGTTTCCACTCCCGCTATGCAGACTACAGGTGTGTATATGTACATGAAGGGAAGAGGATGCTGTGATAGTTAAAATGGTATTTGGAATAAGTAGAGTTGCCACCTTCATAATGGTCTAGGGACTACTGCCAAACTTGTCAAGATCAGACTGTGCCCATTTTCATCCTCCTCATGTATGTATTGTGCATTCCTCCTCACAGGTAATCTGCACACCTTTGGCAGTCTAGCCATTCTAGCCATGAATATGCTGTGCACCAAAATTCTTTGTTACATTTCTTTTTTAGGGGGAAAAAGGGTGCATGGTATTCAAGGAAGTATTGTATCTCTTCCATAATGGTGTAATTTTTATGTTGGTTACTTACCTCCATACCAGATTTTACATGCCTGGTTGCAGCATTTTTAATCCTTTGGTTGTGACCTAATATGTACGTAGTCAGTTGCTTGTATCTCTGAGATACATTCTAGGTTTCTACTAATAAAGGGTACAGAATTTTATGGATACGACTCTGGTTTATTCAAGAATGCATCTGATTAGGAACTTGAAGCGCCTCTGATTCATCACTAAGCAAAATGTTTCAATGCCATCTGTGTCCGTACCCCACAGTTCTTCCAGACTGTGCTTGTTACTCCACAGCGCTTCAGCTAAGCGCAGAAGACTGATGAAAGCTTTTATCTCAATTTTGTCTCTCAGTTTGGCACCACTTTTGCGGCTGGACAATTTTATTTAAAATTTCATCCATCATGAGACTTCCATGTTTCATAGGGTGTAGTGGCTTCCATTGCTGGCCAGTAATCCCAAGTACTTTTGTCACAGTATTTTTCCATCTGTATTGAGTGTGTGTAGAACTTGTTGCCTCACCCCACTTTGTCTTATCCTTTCCAATGAAAACAGTTTTCAGTAGCATCCACTTCATAGCAGCACTTTTCATCTGATGTAGTTTCTGCTGCACTCTCCAAGTCACGATCTCGTGGTTTCACGTAGTTTTTATTAGGTTCCTTCTGCTCAGCACCCGCTGCATTTATTTAGTATAAGCAATCCATCATGGACCCCAGTAACTAATGTTTCACTTGCAACTCAGACGGTCATAGTGTATCTGTCAGATACAAACTGCCAAAGACAGCCAAAGGTGTGCAGCTAGTCAGAAGTACATCAGTGCATTTTTCTCATATTCAGAGAAGCAAACAATCAAAATCGCATGTATCTGAGAGATACACTGCGACCATTGGAGGCTCAGTTACAGGCATCAAACTTCAGGCAAAAGAAGATGTTCACACAACTGCCAGGGTGCTATTTTATGTTACATAAAAATATTATTTTCGAAGCTCAATTACGATGCTTTACTTCAGGTCCCTGTAGGAAGTGGCTTTGGTGTTGCTTCTGGCCCACAAATTTGTGCATCTGCTATGCTGTTTTACTGTCTGTACAAAATTAAAATTACAGCATTGAATTGGCAAGGAGTCAGAGTAGCATAGTCAGTATAGCGACTAGGCTGTGGCTTGGTGGCGCAGGGTTTGAATCCAAGTAGAAGCAAGAGATTTTTTTTCTTCAGAACATCAGACTGTCTCTAGGGCCCACCCAGCCTCCTATTCAGTGGGTACCGGGGTTTTTTTACTGGGGTAAAGCAGCTGAGGCTTGACGTTAAGCACTCATGTCCATCTACTGTGCCAAGGTTAAAAATGAGTGCAGCTATAACTGAACTCCCCTTGTATGCCTTCATGGTGTAGACTGGAAAACTTAACTTCTACTGGTGTGGCATGCAGTGGCATGACATAGATAACAACTGTATGAAAATCAGTCAACTGGTCCAAAAGTTGAAGTGTAGATACAAGCATATTTATATGCACAGACAGCATGCTAATCTCATAAGTGTACTTTGTGTGATGTACATAACATGAATACATGTAGCTGTTATGCTCACTCCATATGTATAATCTGGGGAACAACAAAAAAATGTTGATGAAATTTGGTATGAAAACAAATGCTTTGTTGCGTGAAGTACTTTTATAAACATAAACTTAATTATATAGCAGGACTTGTTATGGCCATGGAGAGCTATAAAATTGCGGACCTTGAAAAGGGAATAAAGGATCAAGAGTGGAAAAATCACCACACCTGTCATGTTGCTTACCTAGCAGTGCCAGAAACCATCCTGCTGCAGGATTTGAGCTTCAACTACCCAAGTCATATCTCTGAACAAAGGCCATATAAGGTGTAAATTAGCCTAGCTTTAAATGGGGGAGGTGTTGCATGAGGTACTTTTATAAACGTGAACTTAATTATATCAGGAATTGTTAAGGCTGTGGACAGATTTGTATAATTTATGATCATTTTGGAACTGCTTCTGCCTCGCCAACAGTCTTGCGGTCACACGGATATTTACATTAACAGGATGTTGACCGGCAGTGCTTCTGGACTGTCATTGGAGCAACACCAGACATAAAAATGTGATTTTTAAAAGGGAAATCAGTGAAAGGTGGTGATTAGAGTATAAAGCCCCTGTAAAACGTTCTCATTGTCACTCTTCGAATTCGAGTGCTAACAACGCATAAGGAAGCAGGAGAAGTCAGCCACTGCCTGAACTTAGGCAGCTGATGTGGGTTCATATACTGATCTTGCTTTCAATTCCTAAACTTCACATTACTGTGGGGTTTGGCATACATTCCTTTTACTGTGAACTTGATGCCACTTGGCCTATTCTAGGAAGGGATACAACAACATACATCCAAATGGTGAGTAGGTGGAGATCTGAAATGTACCATCTGCTGCTACCCATGTGCCATGTATACATTGAAGTCAGAATAAAATTTGCTTCTTGCTTGCTTTCTGATACTTCCTTAAACAGAATGTGGGACAAGTAGCATAGTAGGTATAGTGACTGGCTATGGGCTGGATGGTCTGGAGATCGAATCCCGGTGGGGGTGAGATTTTCCGCACCTTTCCAGACCAGCCCTGGGGCCCATCCAGCCTCCTGTACAATGGGTACTGGGTCTTTCCTGGGGGTAAAGAGTGGCCGGGGCATGACGCTGACCCCTCATCCCCTTCTAGTACTGTGGCCAAGAAAGAGTAGAGTTATACCTCTATTCCTCCTATGGGCCATACTGCCTGTACAGAGCCTCAGTGCCTGTACAAGGGTGCACTTTACCTTTCTTTACCTGAAACAGGATGTCTAGGAAGTCACTGTGATGCCACTTCAATCCACTTCACTTCACTTTACTGCATTTTATCATTTAGCAAGAGTTACCATATATAAAGTGGATCAGAATGTGCACTGTCTTGTACCAAGAGTGCCCTGATGTGCCACAATTCTCTGCTTGACATGCACCAAAGCATTTGTGGCATAATAGTGGTGGCAGCCCATCCCACAGCTCTGCTGAACTTGTCATTTTTGTGATAGCAGTGTGTCTGATGTGGTGAGGTCAAGACTATGTGGGGGTGGGGGTCATGTCATGGGAGGTGTTGGTGAACCTTGGCAAGTCCAGCAGCTCAGAAAATGTTGGCTCAAAGTGTCACACGCAGTGATGGTAAAATGTGTAGGTGCTTTATCATGCTGCAGCCATACATACATGCATATAATTTCTATGTTGCTAAGCTGTAATGTTAAACACACCTTTACCAATTCTGCATACGATGCACCATACATAGATCCATAAAAAAATTGAGTCTGTTCAAATGAGTTGCTGTCATGCTGGCCCACAACATCACATGATGAGTTTTGCATATTCCCTGTAGCCAAAAATATGACACTGATCAATTACATGCTATCAACTGCTCTTCACCTGAGTAACTGCCTGTTTCAGCCATAGTCAGCACACAGCTGACTCTGTTTAACTATACCTCACTGTCACAACTGATAGTGTGAATGTACAGATCCACGAGGTATATTAGGTAGGACTGTGTTGACTTTCTGGCCACCCTGTGTAATAATTTAACATCAAGTGACATGAGGTGTGAAAAATTGCAAAGAATTCATATGTAAAATGTGGTATCTGCAGTTGAATGCAATTCTTAAATCTTCCATTGTAGGACTTGATGAGCAACACCGTGACAACTCAGGCTGGACACCATTACATTATGCAGCATTTGAAGGGCATGCTGAAGTATGTTCAGCGCTTCTAGAAGCAGGTGCACGTGTGGATGAGGCTGATAATGATGGCAAGGGACCACTTATGCTGGCTGCACAAGAAGGTCATGTACAGCTTGTAAACATGCTGCTTCTTGAACACAGTGCTCCACCAGATCAGCGGGCCCATGATGGTAAAACAGGTCTCAGGTAAGGAATGTTAGGTTGCTGTAGTGGCAGTGGATTTTGAGTTATATTTGGGAGGTACATGCAGAGTGTTTTAACTCTTTAAAGACGAAACGCAGACTGCTTTAGACCCAGTTTGTACTGCGCTGTGAACACTTTTCATCTCGGTTATAAAAACCAATCAGTGTATGCTGTAAGTGGCACTCTTTGTTCTGAGATAAATACAAAACACATAAATACAGTGTGGGCAGAGTTTACAATTGTTGAAAATTAAACCTTTCGATGCATCACCTAACCAGTAGTCTTTAAAAGGTTAAACTAAATACATAATAGTAACCTGCAAGGAAGCGAAAATTGTGCTGGACATATAATGGTAATATATAAGCTCTAAAATGGTGTAAGAATCGTAGCATTATTTATGGCATTGTGGCAGTATGTATTTACTTTCCAATCATGGTTATCGACCATTTTCCGGGTTGGTTGATTAAGCATCAAGGTAAATACAATGGCCTTTGAAGTCCCAGTGTTTCTGTGGGATTGAGCCAACTGGAAAGTCTGCTGATCACAAGAAAGAATGCAGATGAACTGGAACAACACAGTGAAGGTTAAGTTCTGCTGCCGTTCAGTTTATGTCGTAAGGAAAAGTGGTCAGATTCTGTGTCTTCCAGGTTGCAGCATTGCAGAGGTGTGTGTACAATGCTGGGTTCTGTATTGAAGTGCAGGAATTATAGGAATCTAAGATTCTAATTAGGAGATGCAGCCATTTACCTTAATGTGTTCCTTTTAAAATAAGGCTTTTGCATGATTCTCATCCGATCTTCCATACAAATTTCAGATTATTTTTATCATTCATTGGAATTCGCATTGGTGTGAATTAATACGTAACAGAGACTTCTCCACTCCACAATTTACTCACATAAGCCCTCCACTTGAAACTGTATCTACAGATCAACCCCCACCACCAAATACCATCACCACTCAGCACCATCACCTCCATGGCTGCCAACACGTACACCTCCCTGCCATTACTACCAAACACCAACACGATCCAATGGCAGCATAGCTAAGTTTTTTTTGGTGCTCAGGTCAAGTAATCACCATGGCTGCCTGTAACAAATTATGCATATTCACCTAAATCTCAGAGCTAACCAAAGTGTATCAGGCAGTTCCATGAGTGTTCACCTTCAAAGCACAGTTGAAACAATTTACAAACAGGGTATTGAGGCAGCATTTGGAAGAGGAATGCACAAATTGGTGCTGAGGGCAGAACTAAATACCATCGTACATTATAAGTCTTCAGACTTAATGGCGGATGGGATGGGCAAGCAGGAAGAACGGAAAATATTATCGTACATTTGTTGTCATGTAATATATAGCACAATAACCATTTTGTTCTTCACAGACTGGCCGCTATTGAAGGACACTGTGAGGTTGTGCAAAGCCTGCTTAGTCATGGTGCTGATGTGAACATGAGGGATGCAGATGGGAGGAGTACTCTGTATGTCTTGGCACTAGAAAATCGACTTGCAATGGCACGATTTCTTCTGGAGGAAGGCCGAGCAGATATTGAAAGCAGAGACTCTGAGGTAGGATAGGCTTTAAGATTATGTAGGAGCCACATTTATGTGTAGAAACTGGAATGATGAAGAGAAGATGCAAAGAGTACGAGGGCCTTAACAATGTGCAAAACTGTTGGTTGGTTAGATGATTAGTTATTTATTCATTTATTAATGAACCTAGTGTACTAGTTACTCAGTTATATGTTTAGTGATTCTGATTTGTGACATATTAAAGCAAACATTGCTATGAGACAGCACATGAAATGATGCACTAATAAAGCTAGATTTCTTTCAAATGATGTGCCTCTTTTCTTCTGCTTATTACAAGTTTGCAGAATTATTAGAGAAAAAATGTTACTATTTTTTTATGTTAAGGTTTGTGATGGGCACACACATTTGTGTGTGCTGCATGCCTGCATCCATGTGTGTGGGTGTGTGTGTGTGCGTGTGCATGTGTTAAGCCATCACTGTCGCGACCCAAAAACGTAAAGTAGCTCTTGATGAAAGAAACGGGGGCTCGCACTGTAGGATCTCCGTCAGCTGGTTGGGCGGCCGGGCCCAGTAACGCCGGACTCTTGTGGGAATTGTATAAACTTGCCACTCTACTGGCACTAAATACAATACTGTGGTACCAAAATAAATATTAATATATTCTGCAATTTTACACATAAAACCACCAAACAGGAGTCAGAGTAACATATACAGAACCCAGTAATGCAAGTAATTACAAGCCAATCAGTATTGCACTGAACAATCTCTCTTTCTCTCGTAACATATCCATACACCACTCTGTGTATACACAGGCTTCACACCTACATTAACAAGCAGACCTATGGCTTAAGAAAACAATGTTACTTTACACAGACTTTCATTTATTACAGTTCAATGTGCACCTCCTTCGACTAGACTTGGGCTTTACATACAATATACATAGAACACAAAACAAGCCTTTCACAAATTATAAGTCCGACTCGTACATAATTAGATAAACAGAAAATGCTAACTAAATTTACAGGAGACTAAAACAAAAGAAACTCCATTCTACCTTGCCCATGCCGCATAACGCTCACTGAGCAGATGTTGGGTATGTTCCACAAAATTACCGTAACGAGAATTTAAAATACACCAACCAAAGTTCAGTTTTAACTTACTGCCATACTCGAACATCCGCCCGGCGACAGCAAAGAAACAGGACAAAGCAGGACTCCCTCGGCTGGCCAACCTCTCCGAGACGTTGTCTCCAAGAGAGAGTCCGTGCATTGTAAACCCAACAAGAAAACTCTCAAAATGAATGCCGCCAAACCTTTCACCCCCACCCCCCCCCCCCCCCCCCCCCCCACCACCCACCCCCCCCACCC
>Ga0136643_10013468_pt1 | contig 12239 bp, 6 predicted proteins | sample TergutLab28metaG_FD_96883 | JGI IMG/M metagenome (GOLD analysis project Ga0136643, IMG submission 96883) | Labiotermes labralis P1 segment gut microbial communities from Petit-Saut dam, French Guiana - Lab288 P1 (version 3) (version 3) | ecosystem: Host-associated > Arthropoda: Insects >...
ACCGCCCACTCCCCCAGCCTGTCCAGGTCCTTTTGCAATTTTTCCATGTCTGCATTATTTATAATTTTTCTGTAAATTACACAGTCATCAGCAAAAAGTCTAACAGTTGATTCCATATTCCTCCAAATATCATTTACGTAGGCTACGAACAGAAGAGGGCCTAATACTCTTCCTTGCGGTACTCCTGACGTTACTCTAACTTATGTCTTCTCACCCTGACTCTCTGCGTGCAACCTAAAAGGAATGCCCTTATCCATACCACTACCCTAGAATCCACGCCCGAGTTTGCAATTTTAGTTAGCAACCGACCATGTGGAACTAAATCAAAAGCTTTTGAAAAGTCAACTATAATAGCGTCAATCTTGTCTCCGTTATCCAGAGAGTCCGCAATGTGCTGGCAACACGAATATCCTGGTCTGAATCCATGAATCCATTGTGAAGTCTTCATTACCATTCACCGCAGAATTTAGTTCCGGAGTTTAGAAATCATGTTTCATCCATTCTATAATCAAATTAGGCATAAATATTGTCTTTTCTTAATACATACCTGGCGTAAACTATTGTAATAAGCAAGTAAGAGAGAAGCCACACATATGCAACTACAGTGCGTAATGTCTAAACTTTAGATTAAGCTAGGTACAGTGAAGTTGTGAATGAGTGAAATTATGAAAATATCTGAACATTGACGTAATCTTAGGTATGCAACTTAGAAAATGTTAGGAGCTTGTTTGTTATTGCGGAAAATAGATGCGTAACAACCACTAAGTCTTAAAGTTCAAAGTACGATAATTGTTTTTATCTCCTTCAGAATTTGCACACGTGGTCTGGAGCCAATCTAGCCCAAGTAGTTACCAGTGTTTCGAAGAAATTTAGTGCGTTAATATTCAGGGCCAAACAGGAACCCTGATGATGAAGGAACATTATTCCCTTAAAACTTCGGTATTTGGCTACCAGCAGTTTTACCATAAGTCCACTTTTCGCCGGACATTTCTTCTTTTTAAGGCTTGAAATATACATCCGGGAGGAATTTATACTTCTTAAATGTCCAAGTTTTCAGCCAGTAGTAATGAATCAATAAGAAAATCCTTGTTTGATGAGGGCAGACAATAATGCTGTATGCTATAACCACATTTGACTAAATTGTAGAGCCATTTTGAAACCAATTCACCACAGCGGCTATTCCCGGTTTGTTGATTGGCTGAGCGTGAGTGGACGGCACCTATTGGTAGAAAATACACTACCTATCGACAAAGAGTAACAACTGGAATATTTTGGAAGGTGATGCTGGAGAAGTACGGAGATCAGTTGGAGCAATCATGTGAAAAATGAAAGAGGTATAAGGTGGAATCAAGGAATAAAGGAATATCTTACATACAATAAAAAAGAAGGGTACCGGGATTGGTCACGTCTTAAGTAGGAACTGCCTGCTAAAAAAATTTATTGAAGAAAAGTTAGAGGGTAGGTTTGAAGTCGAATCTGGAAGAATAGATGTTGTTCAAAAATACGCCATTAAAATTAGTGTAAAATTTTCCGTCAGTTTCTTTTTCAGATCTTGTAGCCACAGATGCTTTTAGTGTCATCGTGTTGCGAATGATATTTACACAAAAACCTAAAATTTAACGGAATGTTGACTGTAAATAATTCTTAGGCTTAATATTTGCCCATAATATTTTTGTAAATTCCTCCAAGAGTTTTATTGGTTTTCATACTAATATTAGACTAAAATTTCATACGAATTTCATACATTTTTTGAAACATGTATCTGAGATTGTTTATAAATCTGTAAGTATTTGGTGACTGCTCAAAATAATCACGGTAAAATTGGAGTTACGGATAAGCAAAAATTTTAAATTAATTCAAAATTACAAGTTCCTTTATTATAATTTATAACATGACATTCACTCCTATAATAACATTATAGTACCACACATTTATACACAAACAGGCATATCTATGAAAATCCTATACAATTTGAATACCCTTAAGTTGTGATCTGGAATTTTGTACGAATTCCGAACATCAATAACCGTGAAAGTTCTATCAAATTAGTATGTGAGATGTCCTGAAGCAATGGAAAATATATTTGAATAGTCGAAGCTGGAGAGGCAAGCAGGTAGGCAGAGACAAAGTTTTTTTTATTTGACTTCATATAAAAACAACTACATAACTACATGATAAAACTTAATTAGACACTTATAGGCGCTCATTTGGGCAGAAAATCCTAAAGTCTGTGAAAATCCGAAAGTTGGCTAGGGTGATCATACCTACTTACCTGCAATGGAACCTGTTCTGAACCATCTGAATCCAGTAAATATAAACTCACACGCACACACACACACACACACACACACACACACACACACACACACACTCACTACTTGTTTAATCGAAACTTAACGCCTAGTCTTCCAGGGTGCTCTCTTCTCCACTCCAGGGACTTAAATAGTTTGGCCTAACAAACCTGAAGTAGTAGGTGCACCCTAATTTCTACCTGCGAAAATAGTCACATCCAATTTCCGAATCCTGTTACATTTCAGGTTTATTCATAATGTTACAAAAAGCGACTCTTGCCTGAAGTATGCTTGTCTGTTTATTTACATGCATACCAAATTATTTTCTCTTTTGAAGGAATTTTGTGAAATATTACATTGAGAACAATTTGACAAAGTCTTTCAACATAATTCAAGTTTGTTTATAACTATAACAGTGTAACAAATATTTGACGTTAAAAGCTATTGAAATTTGTGAAAACAAAGAAGTTTATGATAACATCTGAGAGAAATCTTGTGGGTTGAAAACTTTTTAAAATAAATGTTAATAGAAGTAATTATAGCTCATATTTCAGGTCAAGTACTTTGTTCCTGGAAATCGTGTCGTTTACGAGATAACTACAATAAATATGGCAGAGGCGGAGAGGCCTAAGATGATTCTTATACAACGAGACACAAGAAGATGCTATTTTCTTGCCGGGTAATTACAGTAAGTATACAAACACAGAATCATCATATTTGGTATTTATTGATTTTACTTAATGAATTCCGTTTGATATGGTGAAATATATTTTGTTATTAGGCTTATAGAAACTGAGAAACTAGTAATATCTTCCTAGTCAATCACTTAATAAATCAATGAAAAAATAAACTGTTTGATGGAAACCCCATAATTTTTTGCACATATATTTATTACATACTCTTCCTCTCATGATTTTGGGACTGTTTGAAATTCTTTCTCTAAAAAGGGAAATATACTGGACTGCATCTTAAAATGACTTTCGCGTTGTTCGATAAACAGTTTACGCTTGTCGTTTGGTTGATTTACTAATACGTGAATTAGAAAAACCTAGATATATCAAAATCCCTACACTTACATTTCATCGCGATCTGTTTAGCTTTGTTTTAAGTCTAAACAAGGCAGTGGTTTAGAAATAAATGCGTAATGAATGTGTGTGTGTGTGTGAAATATTTCGAACATTTATTTCTTTTCAGAACTACTACTTATGATTTTCTTAATTATTTCTGCTAATTTAAATCACGAGTACGTTGAGACCTTAAGTGAATCGTGTTTGTAGTGGCACGAAAGAAGGGCTGTGTTGAGCGTTTAATCTCCCTTCATGTAACTAGGCATAAGTAAATTTCACTTCGTCCATCCCATGAAGGCATGAAAAGTGGTTAGAGATACAGCTCCGCTTTTTCTTACCTTTGACACTACGTGAAGATCTGCGCTTAACCACACATAAACGGAACTTCACATCCAAGGAAATAACATATCTTACCCATTGAAAAGAAAGCTGTTACTAGGAAACGAACAGGAAATTATTCCATTTGCCTTGAATTCTTAAACCGGTTAATCATTCCGTGCTTTCATTATATATATATATATATATAGATAAATTTAAATAATCACAAATATATTAAAAAAATTTCTCATAGATTTTAAATTGCAAAATTAAAAGAATTCACAAGAATATTTTAATAATTTATACGTTGTTTAAATGTCACAGAAGAAACCCTCGTCCTACTTTTTTTTTTGAGAAAATATATTGAGTTTGAAATTGAATAACAATGCATTATTTCTTCACGCGCTTTCGTCCTGGCCACAAAAACATTGTGACTTAAAATTATATACTTCATTCTAATGTTAATTTTTACCATTCTATAAACACAAACATAGGGTTTATACGTTTAGTTTTTACTGATACTACTGCATGTTTCTGCTGTCCACAGTAGCCATCATCACGTACAGCATTGCTACAAGAAGAAGCAAAAAAAGAGAAGCGTCTCCTTAAAACAGTGGGAGTGAAATGTTAATAAAAATCCAACTAGATGCAACAGTATGCAGATATTTATTGACTGCAAAGTCACTCTACATGTTTCGGGTGTCACAGCACCCATCATCAGGAGTACTAAAAACTGTAACCGCAGCCTCCGGTACAGGTCATACTGTAAAATATGATTCAGTGTTTCTTGTTAAAATACAAACTTTTACATAATAAAATAAGAAAGCATATGATAAACTAATTAGAGGAAAAGCTTACGATATGTGCATTCGCCATTGTAGCACAAATCGTAAAATATGTACTGTTGTAAATTATCTTGCCTTGACATAGTATTCTCTTAAATATGATTCCTTAATTGTAATTTTTTGAAATCCTTTTGCTTTCACAGTGACCTTCTGGACGCGTTTCTGTATTCAGAAATCAGTTTTATGCAGTCCCCTGTTGTGAGATTTGAAGAGAATTTAAACAATTTTTATGTGTGTAAATAGCGTAACAGAACTCGGATGACCCGAGGTGGTAATTAACGTGTTTGTCGGATAGTAAACAATAACACTAGATTGATACGAATACTCAATGGGACAATGTCACCTAATATACATTCTCTAGTGTTAAGGTGAGAATTTGTTAAAATGTAAATCAAAGTGGAACTCCTCAAATTCGAAAGTTAGCGGCTCTTACTTCTAATTTATTAGAGGATAAAGTCGACTTATTTGAACCAACGTAAAACTAATTCTTGTTTCACTGACAAGTTTAAAGATATAATGCAAAATTTTGTATGGAAACGATCCTTTACAGCTGTCCATGAAACTCGAAGGCACTAAAGGATTTACGCGTCGTATCTTTAACAAGTTCAATAAACTTAAGAGTCTCTTATATTAGATAATCTTCTTCGGGACAAAACTTACTTATAGCTCTCTTGTGGCATGTACTTGAGCCTGGAAACTGTGTTAAACCTTTTAGCTTTTGCTAATAACTTATCTTATATCGAAAGCTCCTTTCGTCAGCAGAAAATATAGCATCTTGAAAATTTGTTATGGCAGTCCTTTTACTTTCTAATGTTTCAAGTAACAGAGTCTCAGTACCAGTTACAGATAAAAGAGTGTAATGTAAGTATGTAGACTAGTTTCAGTATATGACTAACAAGATTTTAATTAAGATGTAACATTCTGTTTTTAAAACAAGTGTAATGCAACAGTTTTCTAGCAAATTAACTTCTTTACATGGTTATCAAATGATGGATATAACCTGGGTTTTACTGCTTCGATATCACGTCCATACAACTCTGGTAACTTTGCGGTCGCCTCTGTTTAATTACCTTGCATTCTTTCAATAAGTATACGCAGTTGATCGCGAAGCTATCGAGTTACATACAATTAGCACTGAGTAAGTGGAGAAAGGTTTAGGACCTCTCAACATAAGACCACTATATATATATTTTAGTGACAGCCTGTGTTTGGTGTCCATTTACACAAGCATTTCTAACTTACCAAAGATTACATAATGGAGTACTCTGTGACAAAGTGTAGGGAAATTGCAGGGCCCTGAGAAAATCACATGCTTAAGAGGAAAAGCTGTCATCTTTAACACCCACCTACGACGCTATACCGGGATGTCAGGGTAAAGCTACGCTCTCACACAGCAGTTAACTTCAAGGTACTGCATTAAATAAGGGATGCTTATTAAAAGGCTGCTTTACTGTATTTCGAAATTGTATATCCGTATTTTGCACGGTAAAAATGGTGAATTATCTTGCGATAAACTAGGCTAAATAGACTGAGGACGAAAATAGAACAAAAATAATCATAATATGAAAGTGACCTAACTTTAAGGCGATTCATCCGGTCTTGTTAGTATAATAATAAAACCATTCATTAGTCCGTGAAACACAACTACATATTTAAAAGTCTGAAAGTCGCGGAGTTTAAATATGTAGTTGTTTAGAAGTCGAGTGTTTGGTTTTGGCCTTGTCATATGTGTGTGTTTATGTAAAAGATGGGCTTTGATTGATAGCTCTTGTATGTTAAAAGACACACACAGATCATTTCATTTTTCTTAGTGTAGGACAGATGGTGGTATTTGCAAGATTGCATGGAGGGTGAATTCTTTACAGCGACTAAAATATGAGCTGAATGGCCCAGAAATCATGGGTCGAGTTACAGAGTAGCCAGCAATTTATCCCATCTCCGAAAGGTCCCGAAGATTATGTGGCCTATACAGTATCCTTTTCAGTCCGTAAGAGGAGACTTATCACGACGGTGAATCTTCCGGGGTGTAAACCTGGCCACTTCTATTCCAGGTTACGAATGACTTGAGCTTTATCTTCTCTCTCCTACGCATTTTAACTCTTTAAACACTAAAAGAAGACTGCTTTATTTAAAAGACCCAGTTCGTACCGCGCTGTAAACACTTTTCATCTCGGTTGTAAAAACCAATCAGTTTATGTTGTAAGTGGCACAAGTCGCTGTTTGTTCTGAGATAAACACAAAACACATAAATACAGTGTAGGAAGAGTGTACAGTTCTTAAATGTTGAAACTACTAGTGCATCACGTGACCAGTAGGCTTTAAAAGGTTAAAGATGGAGGGAAGAACTTACTTCTGTAGCAAACACAGTAGACTTCAGATGTACCCAGAATAAAAATATAAGATATTCAGATAAGGAGAAATAGAATGCCATTCTGTTGGTCCACCGTGTTAATGTCTAATGTTCTTGAAACACGTTTTTTAAAATTTCTAGAAATGAAAGAAGAAATTGTGTGGGAGTTCCATCACACGCGAATCATAAATGAATCCTAGTCTGAAGATCATGTCTAGTAACAGCTTTAGAGGGACGTTTATCTGAAAATTGTGGTAAACAGCCCCAGCCAGACGTATTGGAAAAACATATGGTCCTGAAGCCTTTCTTCCTTAATGCCTGCTTGGAAACACGATTGAAAATTTTGTACAATTTATGTAATATTCAGGAAGCGGTAATTAGGAAAACAAGTTTCAGAATACGTAAGTTAATATCATATTAATTTCTTGTCTTGTTATATAGACTTATTTCTCCAAGTTTGGTCGAAAATTTCCTTATATATATAAAATTTTTATAAATCTTAAAGTACACTTCTTAATGTTTTGCATTGTTCATATATTGCGTTATCTTTGTTCTATTCGAGTACACGTATATTACACATACTCTGTTCTTTTAAGGAGGCTGACATGGTGGATGCAAAGTACAACAAACTATTTTGTTATAAGAAATCTTATTTCCAGCACCGATGCGTGTACTCTAGGATATTTAACCAGCAAATTAATTTTAATAAATTCAGCGTGGAAGCTTATTTTGGTCTTAAAATAAAACATAAATTCTAATTACCCTGCCCTACCTGAATGCTTAGGAAACCACAATATTTAAATTGAATTATAGTAAATGAAATTAAAAAAAAAAATCTGTCCGAATGTTGGGTAACGGAAACCAAAAACACACACGATTACTAAAACGCTTCAGATTTAATGGATGTTTTTCTCTTCTTGTAAGGATATTTGACAAGAGTATAAAATTGAACATTGGTGAGATTTATATTATGTAATCACCAAGAGTTTTTGGGTGATCAAATGAAGAAAAATGATATGGGCGGATCGTGTAGCGGGTATGGGAAACAGAAAATTTGTGTACGGGGTTTTGTTAGGGAGCTCCGAAGCAAACAGTTCACTTGGAAGACTAGGCTTAGATGGGAAAATGATATTTAAATGGATATTTTATAGAAGATACGTACTGGGTTGAGCTAAATCTGAACGCAGAAGGGTGTAAGGTGATTATGAGTGCCGTAAACATCTTAGTGCCAAAAAATGTGGACTCAGATCCAAGGAGTTATTTAGTTAGTCAATCAGTCAGTCAATTAATTAGTAAATATCGACGCGTAATACTGCTATTAACTATATAAAAATTAATCCAAAATTCTTTTATCAAGTTTAACATCACACGCAAAATAAATTACTCTGGAATATCAGTATGGATTTTAATGTAAGAAATTATCCGCTGATCACATGCTGTAATCGAGAGTTACTTGAGAAAAGTGTAAATAAAATGGAACAAAAGTCACAACATAAAGGTAGGCAATAAATCCTATTAATGAATTTGTAAATCACAAACACAAGAACATATTAATCACGTCAAGGTAAGCTACAGGTACATATTTCGGTCTCAACGAACCATCATCAGGCCAGGTACGAAAAAGTAAGAACGAAAATAACAATTTTAACAAGGCAGGCTGTTTACCTATAACGTAACACTGAGGTGTGTTCACGTTAATTATTGTTGCAGTGGAAAATCAATGAGTATTACGTATTCTGAATGTGTGTCTGTAGCCTTAGATATCCAGTTTGCAGAGCGCATGTGCCATATTATTTTGTCATCTCTGGCCTGTCCGGCTATACTGCATTATTCCACATGATCTCATAAAAGAAAGAATTTTCGAGGAAGTTATTGAACATAAAACGTGTTTTATGATTTTCTCTACAAATTTTATCTGAAAAGTTTCACATTCTATGAATAAGTCAAAAAGATGTTATGTAAAAAGCTTTTCAAGTAAAGTACCCGCTTTTCTTATCATGTTTTAATTAAACGTTATTTTTTTCGACAATTCTTCGAAAAATTTTCCAATACCAAATTTCGTTCAATCCGTCCAGCGGGAGCCGAGGTTTTCTGTGTGAACAGACAGGCGGACGGATAAAGGGAAGGTAGACAGCACAGAGACAGATAGGCATACAGACACAGACAGGGAGATATGACGATGCTAAGAGTCGCTTTTCGCTATTTTGCGAACAGGCCAGAAGCCCCTTCACTCCCCCCCCACCCCCCACACACACACACATAAAAATATATGGATATTCTTCTTGTGATATATCACATTTTTAACATTGAGCATAGTTGTTTGAATGAGATTTTAACACCATAGCTCATTAAAGTGTTTAAAACATGATTTTAAATCTTTTAAGATCGAAGTTTGAAAATTATTTACCAGAAGCCTAAGATATCATTAAGGTTTTAAGTCATTAAATTTAATATTATCACATATTTAAAATGGTGATTTACTTTAAGTTATCTTCAAAATTTTGTGGAAGCGTATGAGAGGTACTTTCTTGTCCGCTCACTCTAGCTCTAGCTGATTCTAGCTGATACTGACTTTTCTTTATATACTGACATTTAACAATGAATATGTTATCTTTACTTTACTTTTGTCCTCCAAATTCCCTTTTACTCTATTTATGTAGTTACATTTCTGTAGGAAGGCATAGCTTCATTTGGTCTTTACTTCTTTACACCTTCTTGTACTTCGTAAACGGGTCAAATTAGAAGTTTCAAATTGATGCCTGTACCATCACAAACACACACACACACACACACACACACACATACAGACACACACACACACACACAGACACACACGTATATATGTAGCCTGAAAATGATTAGTTAGGATCGATATAAGTAGGTATTGATTATGGTTACTTAATGAAAGTATAAATGTGTAAGAAAATCATGTCAATTAAATAATAATAATTTTTATAATCACAACCAGATATCTTCTATTAATTTAGCTAATAAGTCTTTTGAACGCGTGACAAATTTCCAAAATTTGTGAAAATACATTCATTAATGAATATTTCACGTATGCAAAATTGAAGGAGGCTATGTCCAAGAATGCTTTCTACCTTTCGATCCAGAACCTTTACCCTTCCCATTTGCTATCAAGTAATAAGAATATTAAAATACACAGAAACATTTTTTCGTCTGTTCTTTTGTGTGGATATGAAACTTTGTCTCTTATATTCAGAGAGGAAAGTAGGCTGAGGCCTTTCGAAAATAAGAAACTGAGGAAGACACTTACGTTTAACATGGAGGAAGCAAGAATAAATTGGATATAACTGCACATTGAGGAATTTCATGATCTTTTTCTCTTTAACAAATATTACACACGTGCGTTAATCATGAAGGGTGAGATGGGATGGGATTTCGACACATATGGGGGAAAAGATAAATGAAATACAGCGTTTTGGTAGGGAAATCTTAAGAAATAGACCATTCCGAAGGCCTAGGTCCAGATGGAATGGCAACAATAAAATTGATTTTTAAAAGAGTGTCGTGGGGTGAGACTGGACTTTATTGGTATGTTTCAACACAGGGTCAATTGGCGGGCTGTTGTGAATATGTTAATAAATCTGTGGGTTTCACAAATCCGGAGGAATTTCTGGATTGTCTGAGAAACTGTCATCTTCCCCTTCACAAAACTAGTTAGTCAGAATGCAGGTAAATAAGATTTACTTTCCCTTCTTATTACGCTTCTCTTTTTCCTCGTAGTTTTGCATACACGTTCGCCTTTAACTTCCACTACACGAAACATGGAAAGCCAAGAATTTAGTAATTTTTATTGCTGCACGTTTATCGGCACACTTTCTTTTCCTCATTTATAAGTTCTGTCGCTCTGGGAAGGGACAGGTGGCGGGAACTTGAAAAGAGACAATGAGCTCTCGGGCTTCATAACGTGAGGGGAATTTCTTGACTAGCTGAGAAGTGGTTAGCTTCTCAAGAAGAATTCTTCTCCATGGAGTAAGGTAAGTGAGTAAGTATAAATTCTGTCTCCCTGTTAATCTATTATTCATTCTAAAGGCATAATCTAATAAAGGTGAACTTCCAAAAAAAATGAAAACCTTATATTTGGCATTAACATCATTTATTATTCCTACTAAAATTAATTAAATTTCGATTTTGCTGCTATAAATATGAATGTTTTGGTATAAAAACTTCTTTGAAAATTATGAATTACTCTTCACATTCCTTTTCTTATGACTGAATTCATGTAACAATATACAGCTTCATATGTCAGTTTGCATAAATACAGGGTTACATGTAAATGTCACCTCGTAATATGACTCTGGTGTCACACAAATTAAGTAAAGGTACATTTCCACCCATGCTGAACGAGGAGCTAGAAGGAGGTGGTAATTATAATAGTAACCGAAGTTTATTTTTAAAAAACGCGTAATTTGGAACATTTACATACATATTAGACCGAATACATTAATTTCATATTCTTCATGACATGAAAAAGTACGGATATTAAACTGAATGTACTTTTTGTAAAATCTAATATTTGACCAATTATTTATATTAATTGTCTTGTCTGAAGATTTTAAGTAATATCATAAATAATAAAAACATTGAAATAAATTGTTGACATTTCGATTTTATGTATATTTTGGTCAATATATGAGAATGAGCGCGCCTTAGAAATTGTGTGAATTTCTCAGTGTTAATCTATAATTTAATTAGTTTTTTATATGAAGATATAGTACGTTTGCTACTCACTTTTAGATACATTTTAATTAAAGATATTTTATCATTTCAAAAATTAAATCACATTCCCCTTATCATGTCATTGAACCCCTTGCCTCCTTCATTTGCTGCGCAATTTTCTCAAAAAAATAAACTTCTTTGGCTTCGTAAAAGGAAATTGTACTACTTTGGATTGGACCACCACACAAGCAGTGAAATCTGATTAGTTTTCCCTTAACGATACATAAATATCTTTATGTATATGAAATAACTTGAAATCCCAAATTGATGCAGTAAGGTAATTTTATTAATGTATTCCTAGCTCGACATGTTTTGGGTACATACGCCCATCATCAGGAGCATTGGATGTTGAGTTACAGCATATGGTTTTCTGCACCGAGTTTTTGGATTGGTGGTGGTCTTGAGAGCCCCTGCTTAGGTCGTGTGTACTGTACGTACTGTACCGGGCGACGGCATCTTCCGCACCGTACACACGACCTACGCAGCGGCTCTCAAGACCACCACCCATCCAAAAACCAGGTGCAGAAAACCATATGCTGCAACTCAACATCTAATGTTCCTGATGATGGGCGTATGTACCCGAAACATGTCGAGCTAAGAATACATCAATAAAATTACCTTGTTG
>Ga0136643_10013470_pt1 | contig 12238 bp, 10 predicted proteins | sample TergutLab28metaG_FD_96883 | JGI IMG/M metagenome (GOLD analysis project Ga0136643, IMG submission 96883) | Labiotermes labralis P1 segment gut microbial communities from Petit-Saut dam, French Guiana - Lab288 P1 (version 3) (version 3) | ecosystem: Host-associated > Arthropoda: Insects >...
AAGACAATTTAAAAAACCAAAACAAAAGGAAAAGAGGACCAAAAAACAATAAAAGGGGAGTGGGGGGGGGGGGGTGCTTTAAAGCTAATCTACACACTTCTGAAAAAGTATAGTAAAAAAAAAAAGGGGGGTTATTTTGTCCCTGTCCACACCACGAAGGGACATGGGAGGAGATGGCTCCATTCATTCTAACCTTGGCACTACATAGAGATCAGTGGTCAACTTCATGCCCCAGACACTTTACTTCCAGAGTAAAAAAGCCTCTGCAGCCATTAAGCACAAGGGTGAGTGAATCCCACAGCCAGGCTGAATATTTTTGGAGAACAGTAAAATCTCGTGCTCCTGCAGAGAATTGGCCCTCCAGTCAACCAAACTGTAGCATATTCACTATAGCAACTGCGCTATCCAGCTCCTTCTTGACACTGACAGAAGAGATAATTCTTTTGACCCTGTCAGGAAATTCTAATGATGTTAGGTGACAGAATGTGGCTCAGAAATGTGGCCTAAAGTGCAGTTTGGTATTTGTAATGTTTAAAGTTCAGATTATGTAGCTGAGAGTTAGTTCACTAATATTCATGGATAGCAGTAATTAATATGTAAACTTACTGCAGATGAGTGAAACCAAGAGTTGGTAAGTTCTTGTATTGGTCTGCAAACCCAGCCAACCTGTGGATACAGCCAGCCAGCTTGGGAAGGAGTATGTCAAAGCCATCATGCAGAACTATCAGGTCCTACAACATCATCAACTGTCAAGTAAAGTGCAGTGAAAGGTCACAGCCAATCAGTGATTCTAAACCAGCAGATCACAAGAATGCCTAGTTTGGCTAAAACATAAAATAACTGATTAAAATGCACTGGGCTTTGTAAAACTGTCTGTCCAATGCATGTGACTGCATTCCTCTTATTGCACATCTAACACTAATCTATTGAGAAAGCCAAGACATTTGAATGATAACCACAGTATAGCCATCAACTCTTCCATTCTGTTAGTTTTATTGTAAGGCAAGTATCTTCAGTATTTTGTGATTGGTTGACAGAATGAACACCTCCAAACATGTGTGTCATGCCATGCTTTATTCAACTTACCTCAATTATTAACCCATTCAGGTCCTATCTGGCTGAGACAGACACTGACAGAAATCAAAAGACAGTCTTGGAAATAATTTTTCTTTTTTCTAGGTTAGACGCTAATAAATTTGAGATTTCTTTCTGCATAGTTTGAACACTTCACGGAAGGCTACAGATGGAGGTTACAGGAAAACAAAGCTTTCAAAGTTTCAACATTGTCACCTCTCAGACAGACGTCAAAAAGTAAGAAAACAACAGTTTTATTGATATGTGTGTTGCATAACTTCTTTTTTACAACTCCATGAGATTGTTTCTTTTTTATTCTCAATACACACATATATCACATGCTCAGCCTTCTCTTCATGCTCATAATACTTATTCCTGTCTCCAAAGCCTGTAAGTAAATCCATGACTTACTTCTAACAATAAAAATAAATTCTGAGTTTTGTACAGAGTCAAGTTTAGTTCTCTGTCATATAAGGAATAAATGGTTTACTGCTAATAAGTTACCCCTAAATATAAAATTTGTAGCTAATTACATACCACAATATGCATTAAATATAATGATAATAACTGTACACAAAAGAACTGCTAAACACAGAATTCTTTGCTTCACAAATTGAGACCCAACCAAAGTGGAAGATCCATACCATTCATAACAAGGGCTTGTCACTCACAGTGTTATCTCCCACATAACAGGATGTTGCACCCAGGTGAATAATGGGGGCAGCTTTAGGGCAGAGTGCTGCAAATACATGGACATGGGCCATGACATCATGACGTGTCAGCTTCTCCTCAGCTGCTGCCTTTGCAAAATCAATTTCGTAAATGTTCGCCTCCATCTCTGAAATTTGGTCATCAGTAATAGGCAAACCCAGCTCCTGAAATATAGTAAAAAAAGGTAAATCAGTTCCATTACAGGTCTGCAGTGCCCAGAGGGTTCCAGGAAGTTAAAGTTCCCAGATTATGTGACAATGGCCCAGGATGGTGGTAAGGTTGTCAGCCTTACACACCGGCCACATTTTACCCCCAGGAAATACTCCTGGTACTCATTTCTATTAGAGGTTCAGTCGACCCCAGGGGCCATAGTGCGATCGGAAGGATTATGTCAATGAAAAATCCCAATGACACCATCTGGAATCGAACCAGCGACCTTATAATTTGAAGCACAGCACCTTAACCACTGTGCTAGCGCGGTCCCCCCTGAAATACAGTAAGCATTGATTATATAACCTGTTTATACAGAGCATTCAAAAAGAAACACAAACTACTTCTCACACTTCATTGGATTACTGAGTTCATGTTTCATGGGCAGCCGATTTCAAAAGGCTTATGGCCACCAAGATCTCCATACCTTGTTAAGGGGATTTTTACAGGACAGTGTGTATCCTAATGTCCTCATGCACTGGAAGAGTTATAGGTCAACATTCAGCACATAATAGATGGTATGTCAAACAATACATTGAAACATGGTTCCAACACATGAATCATTGTGGAAGATTATGTGCCAACCATAATGATCAACATATTACACAGTTTTATAATTTACTAATTTACATGCAGTCGTCATGGGTTGCATTTCTTTTTGAATACTCTGCAATAAACTCTGCCAGTTTTAGAGTGTCAACGAAAACATGCAGAAAGATGTTCTAAGTCACCAATTTGTGTCCAAGCGTACAGAGTTAAAATACTACACACAATAAACCACAAACCAAGACAGCATAGTCAGCTTGGTAAGTAGGCCATGGACTGGACAACTGAGGAATCATCATTCAATTCCAAGTAGGGGCAACATACATTTCTTATACAAAGCATCTAGCCTGGCACTGGACGCTGGATAATGAGAGGACTCCAGAGCCGGTCTGCATGCTTTGCAGTACAGAAAAATCCCTTGCCGTTGTGTGGAATCGGCGTCTGGAATGACTAAAGAAACTATGAACAAACTCAGTTGGGAGAGCGGGTCTCAGGGCCGAGATTAAGTGTTGAATTATTAACAATCTTATTTCATATTCAAGAGAAAAACTCAAGGTAGAAAAGTGGTGTCAGATTTGTTAATTGTAGGGCAATAATCCAAGCATGGCTGTATTCTACCCACATTGTATTTAACACTGTGGTATCTAATATTTGTAGGTCCTTGGTACAGAACTTGCTTCATGTAATCCTTCTGACTGCATAGAACTGTGAGGTGGCTCCTACATTCTTAGCAAATTATGAACACCTGATATATATATGTATGGCTCTGTAAGGTGGAAGCCGAATAAATGGATGCACTGGGACTGGGGCACCCACCCAATGATTTTACCCTCCGAATTTCCCTTTTGACTACAAATTTTCAACAATTTCCCCCAAATACCTAAACTACAAATCAATGTAAGCAGACACTTTATTGATCCATTAGAGCTAATGTAACTTACCCTTTAAGTAATTCCGAAATACAGCGCCTATAATAAAAAAAGATTACCCTGATACGATTAATTTACTGGAAACAGCACATGACACTGAAATACAACTTCTTGCAGGAGAATTTGTAAAGCAAACCTGGGCACCCACACAAATGTTGTAAAGCTGGTGGTCCGTGAAGTTTCCTCTAATTATTCCCGACAACGACCTTTGCATGTGTTTAAAAGTCCACTGTTGTCCGTTGTATGTAAATGTCTGCGTACTTGTCATAAAAAATCTGGAGCATCCAATACATTTTGTCTCGAAAATGGGTAGGTGTACTCGACACATCGTGTGTGCTTTGATTTACACTTTCTTCGCGAAGTAAATATCAACGCCTTTTATGTAGACTAAGTTTGTCCGTACGTCTGTGACATCTGCGACGGTACTGTCTAGTGGATTTTCATGAAATTCGGTTCGACAGTTCTTCACGAAAAGTTGTCACGGAAGGGTTAAGTTGGTGAAAATCGGCTCAGTGACAATCACACTTTACTTAAAGTGGTAACAGAATTTATGCTAGTATTTCCCATATTCCTGACGGATTCAGGTAAAATTCGGTAGGTACGAGAGACCTACACACAGTGCTGTTGAATAACTCGTAAATTTCGTGAAAATCAATGCAGTGAAAACCGTGCTTTAATTAAGGAAGTCCATGAAATTGCCCGTATTTTTTACATTTTCCATCCGATATGAATTAAATTTGGTACAGGAAATGTCCATAAAAATGTGTTGGGTGACTGTGGGTTTTTTGAAGAGCATAAGCGAAATTACATGTGCGCGTGTAGCGCGACATATGGAAGTAAAGAACGCCTCGCCAGAGTCTGTACTACGTCACGCTCTTTGCAACTTCCGCTCGGGCCATGTATCGCTCCGATAAGGACTTGGTGAATCACGCTCGACTAACGACAAACACGCAACCAAGTCTTCACACATTGTCTGTTCCTTAACCGACACTAAAATCCCCGACACAATGGTTTAACGAACTGTTACGTGCGGACAGAAAGCCAGTCATGCTGAAGCTTATAAGCATATTTTTGTAAACTGACATAACTCAGGAAGGGGCCCGGTTTCGATTCCAGACCAGTCCATGTGGATTTTGTGTTGGACAAAGTGGCACTGAGACAGGTTTTTCTCCTTAAATTTGGTTTTTCCTTGTCAGTATCATTCCATCAATGCTCCAAACTCTACTTCGTTCCTCTACCAACAACACTATAAGACTGGCGTGACCAAAATTAAGTTCGCGATCCGCATGAGGCTCGTGCATGTTATTGATGGGGCATGTGTGTGTTGCTGGTGGAATATTAATATTCAGATAGTTTATATGCACACAAGGCTTAACATGGACAGAGTATGAAAATTGTTGTGAAGAAAGGAGACTCATAACTAACTGAAATTAACCTACTGTGGTCAAATGAAGAGAAACAATGAGCCGTAAAATAAGGAAGAAAAAGGGTGAGATGTGAGCTCTTCTGGGCTACGATGCTGCGAGTAGTGGTAATTCCCTGCCGACGCTTCGGGACATCCTGTCGGTCCCATCTTCAAGAATCCAAGGAATGCTGTACGATATGATATATTTGTTGACTGCGATTGGGTTTGTCACCCGGTGGCAGTATTACAGTACACATTTACACACAAACAATACACAGAACAACACAAATAACAACTAATTTGGAAGAATGCGGGCTGTGCCCCGACTTTGCGAGTTTTACCGTGACATTAACTTACGACTGAGGAAAAAGCATGGAGAAACCTCAGTCAGGGTAAGAAAAACCTCAGTCCAAGAAGATTCTTGACCCCTGAAGATGGGACCGACAGGATGTCCCGAAACGTCGGCAAGGAACCTACCTACCACTACTCGCAGCATAACATCCCAGAAGAGCGCACATCTCATCTACTTCGTGGCGGAAGTCTGAAATCACGCGAGGGGGAAAATATTTTTATTTTAATAATGTTTGGTTCTCGCTAAGTTGCCTCCTGAAATGCTGCTCATGAAGATCGTCAACCTGGCCATGTCTGCTCTATACGTTAATGTTAGCAACCGATGGCAGGGTTAAATAAAACATTTCTCTCTCGCTCCCATCTCTCTCTCCCCCTCTCTGTCGTTTCGAATAGGCCAGGAACGGAGAAACTAGGCCCGCCCAACCTCACAAAGACCCTTGTCAAAGCAAACAGACTGGCAACAATGCGCCGTATTTCACGTAACTGCATACGTTAGTGTAATTACAAGTAAATCGTGGTAAAATGTAGCTTAATGCTTTTGTTGAACAGTCATCATGGCCATCGGGCTTATCTACCTGCCCACGTTACGAAAGTTAACTCCTGCGCAGGTATAAGATAAGATAAATGCCTATACACAAAATGGACTAAGTCACAGTTTGTACAACACATAAATACAAAATTATTTAAGTATTACGTCTTCATATTCGTAATAAAAACAAAAAATTAACTGTAATAATCCTTTACACTCCATGCTAAGTTCTCAGAATGCACCTTTCTTCATTTAAATTAATCAGGAGATACAAATACAGGTGCTTGTTACTTATGCCACTTTTGCAAGATAACGTCTTAATTACTAGATATACTAGATACACCCTATAGCACGTCATGAGATAAATTGACATCCAGCCAGTTGGGTGGGTTCGGACTGTTCTTATGCGATAAGTACTTTGCGTGTAACGCTTGTGGCAGTTACAGGGCACATTATTGTTGTGTGTGCACCTTTTTCGTTTTGGTGAAAAACTCTGTGGATCAACAATGGCGGATTTTTCGACGATTGCTACAATCTTCATAAAAGTGCTGAAGCTTGTAAGTAGTAGAGAAATAAGTTCACACTCTGCAGGTAGCCTGAGAATTTTAGGCCTCATTACTGTACCTGAAATTACAAGCTTAGTTGATTTGTTTCTGAGAATTTCTGTTACAGGAATAAGTTCTATTGCTCTTCAATAGCACGTTTCACTACAGTTGGTAACATTTATCATGCACCGTTGTTGCAAATTCACATATGTTTCATACGTAGCAGAGAGGTTTCATGATTCGTACTACTCAGCAAATAGTAATGGGATGGTCACAACCATGATGATGAGATGGGCAGGGAATGTGGCACGTATGGAGGTGATGAAAAATGCATACAGAGTTTTAGTTGGGAAACATCAAGGAAAGAGGTCAACTGGACGACCTACAAGTAGATGAAAAGATAATACTGATCTCCAAGAAACAGGATATTATGACATGGACGGGATTCGTCTGGTTCAGAATAGAGAAGTGGGGGGCTCATGTAAACACAGCAATGAATATCTGTGTTCCCTAAAATGCAGAACATTAGAGTAGCTGAGGATCTATCAGCTTATTAAGAAGGACTCTGCTCCACAGTCATTCAGTCACTTAGTTATTTCGTGCATTTAAACACACAGAATGAGAAAAAAAAACACGATTTTATGATACGTGAACTTTAGTTTATAACAAAGACGCCATTAAAGCCGTACAAATTGGCACGTCACGTCCCAGATACCGCAGTGCTCATGCGCTCTGTAGTGAGAGCCAACATAATGATTCCTAAAAATGTTTCATAATTTTGAGTCCAGATTCTATGGTCAAACAGAAGCCCCACGTGTTAGTCTGGACATGCCCCCGCTTCGAGATATGTACATACTTTCAAATTTCAACACGGGGCAATCAACAAGTACACTTAGTAAGTGATAAATTAAATGCGTAATTTAAATACAAAATAAATTTAAAAAAAAGACAAAAAATAATTCAAGGTAAAATAAGTTTTAATTGGTCTCCTTTGTGAATGAGTAAACCGTCAGAAGAAGCCCGGAATGCTCCAGATGGTGTCAGATGGACTTCCAGTCCTCACACAGTGTACAACAATAATATGACACTGCTCCAAAGAAAGGCGTCAAATGTACCGAAGTCGGGAGATCGTGGTGCCCCCCTCTCCCCCCAAAAAAAGAACCTTCTCTCTTATCCAGCTTCAAGGTGTTCGCATACAACATAGTCTGAATGTGTAGGATGACAATAGTTCCCTAGCCACTTGCCTGGGACATATCTAGCAAATTTGCGAAAAAGTACAAACTTCGTACCTTCTGCTTGCCAGTTCAATTGATAAGGTACTGACACCGAATGTCGACATTCCTACCTGTCCACCCACCCTAAACAGGAAAGTGTCCAACATGTTAGTTTACTGGAGCAGAAACTGCTGCATGTTCTTATGCGGCAACGAACAGTATTATGCTTATAAATTGATACAGAAATTGGAAAATTCGCTCCGAAATTAAAAAATGTGTCTACAAAAGTACATCAAGGCGAAACTGATTAGTCACACATGAGAATGTAACTGGAAAAATACCATCAGAATTTTATAAAAATGCTTAATTTTGCCTCTCGAGTGATTAAGTAACACGTAAAATGCGCAATTGTATAAAATTTGATTTATCTGAAAGTTCGACCAGTTTGAACTTTCCGGTAAAGGAGGCGCTAGCAGTTAGTTGCACAATATCCTCCAACACTTAAGAGTCGTACTGAATGATAACTATGATAACAGTCATAATTATGACGATATTGATTCTGACGACGACGGTGGTGATGATGATAACGTAACGGTTTTAGTTTGGCATGTAGGCCTATGTTTGCCATAAACACGCGGTGGGAATGTTTAAGCGGGAATTATTTTCATGGTACCTGCAAATGGAAAGCGACAGTACGGGGTTAAACAGTCATTAACAGTTGGAGGAAAACGAGTGGAAATATATTATCCACTCTCAAGGATGTTGACGTAAAAGATAGTTGGTAATCGGCTGTCTTCTCGTATATATGCCGACGTCAGGAATGTGCCTTCAATGAACTGCCAAAAAAAACCCCGGAGAAGTACGTTCCGTTAAACGGGAACTAAGTTAATACAGACGGCGTTGAATCGACTCTCGGAATCAGGCCACGGATGGGAATGAATTATTCCCGGTGTATAATTCAACCCTGACCGCCTCTGTGGTCTAGTGGTCAGAGTTTCTGGCTACAGATACAGAGGTCCCGGGTTCGATCCCCGGCGCTACCAGATTTTCGTGAGGTCAATTGAGGAGCTACTTGAATGAAAAAAGTAGCGGCTCCAGGTCTAGAAAACAGAGATTAACGGCTGTGGAGACCCGTTGCGCTGACCTCTATCCGCAAAAGTTGGCACTAACTTCGCCGACCGGCGGCGGCCGCTCTGTCGGTATAGTTCGCGTGCGGACTAAGGCCACGGAGTTGTTGTTGTTGTTGTTGTATAATTCAACCCACAACGTACGCGCGGAAGGCGAAGACTAGGAATTAAATTAAGATTACTGTGTACATGTAAAGGTCACTATTGCGCAGAACAGAATCAAAAACACATTTTCTCCGCTTCCTCTAAAGAAATTAAAAGTGTTTTTGAATAATACATCTTGATGAAATTATTAGACCTATTTCACAGTAGCATTACAGGCCTGGACAGGCCATTAGGCTCCAGGAGTTTGAGGCTCCCAGAATTTCTAGACAGTTGGCACATGAAGATAGTAAGGATGTCAACCTTAGTACCGAACGCCTCTATCCCCCCCCCCCCAGGAGATACCCCTATTACTCATTTACCCCTTTCTTTTAAAAGCTTAACCCACCCCAGGGCCATAGCGCGGCCGAAAGGATTAAGTAAATGAAAAATCCCAATGGCACCATCGGGAATCGAGCCCGCGATCAACTATCACACTGCTATGACATTTCTCACAAAACTAAAACCCAGTCACGAAGCATTGAAAAGGAAGCAATTAAACTTACGAAATGCCAGCAGAGCGGAACAGTTATGGCGCATTCTCTCTGTCGTTATTCCTATGTGTTAAATTCGCAAACGTTTTCAAGACAAACGCTGAGTGTTGTACCACGCACCACAACATCTATTCGCACATTGGCATCAGACTTACGATCCATCAAATCGATACACGCAAAGCGGGGACACTCAAAATCGACATCATTTAAACATCGACAACTCGACGTTTACAACTTACCATGCTCGATACTCTGCGCTCAGCTGTTTCTTCTGCCACTCCTGGTATATCACAGAGAATATGGCCCGTCTCAATTACAACAAGATGCACGTGTAACGTACACATTATGGCGCGTTCATGTAACCACTGCTTCATTGGAAACACAACAATGCATTCTGTGATTGTTGCTGAGCTACATGTCATTGCCAGCTATACAAAAACATTTAGTCTCGCACAACGACATTTTTATGGACAATTTATGTTGGCAGCAACAATGAAACGTGCGTATGCTTACACGTAAAGTGCCTGATGCTGCACTGAAAACAAAAGAAAGTTCATTTGCTCATGACAGATAAGTCGTTACGCAATTTCTCAGTTTTTGTACGCGTTATCGTAAAACATTTTACAAGAGCAGATGACATTAATCATTCATTAATAAATGAATATTAAATACTATTAATGTGTGTGTCTATGTTCTTACGTTAGTTATGCGGCATGCAAATCGAATCGTTTCTATGCAGCATTATCTTATCATCTGTGGCCTGTCTGGCCCTACCATATTTTTCCACCTCATATCGTAAATGGCAAAATTTTCATACAAAAGTTACTGAACAAAAAATATGTTTTTCGATTTTCTCTACAACTTTTGTCTGAAACATTTCTCATTCTAAGCAAAATTCTGCGACATATTAATGTATATGTCAGTGCATATTGGCCCGTTATCCTTGTCACGTTTCAATCAAACTTAAAAATTTTCTAGACATTTTTTCGAAAAATACTCAATATAAAATTTTATTAAAATTCATTCAGTGACAGCCGAGTTGTTCCATGCGGACGTACAGACACGGCGAAGCTACTAGTCGATTTCGGAATGTTGCGCCTAAAAATTGTTTCTTTGGACCTCAGTTCGTTCCGCACAGAGAACAGTCAAAATTATGAAAACCAATGATGGCCAGGTATTAAAATCCACGTAGGCATTCAAGTAAAGTGTCTTATGTTTGCCATATTTTAAACAAAATTGTAAAGTGCCAAAAATTTCTCGTAAAAATCGCAAATATAAAATTTCACGTAAGTCCCTCCAGACACAGCCGAGATGTTTTGTCTTAACAACTTTAACATGAAAATGTTTTAAACCCAAGAAGAATTCAGCGAGATATTAGGCTACCATGAACTAACGTACGTCTTTATGCAAACTGCCTTTCATTTTTGTATTATTTTAACAAAACTTGAAGTTGGTCGACAGATTTTAGTAAAAATCCACAACCCAATCTTCCACGAAATACATTTAGTAGGAGAATTGTTCTGTGCGAATGGAGGGACAAACAATCGGACAGAAAACAGAAATACGAATACAGACAGACACGACGAAGCTTATATTCGGTTTCTTTAGCTGTTCTGCGAACACGCCCAAAAATGATAAATTCCACAGAAAAATGATTCACGTATAACCTAACGTCTATCGCAGAAGGGATTTTGCAACAACGATTTCTAATAATCACGTGATGGCTTATCTTAATCAGTGAGGTCAGATAAAGTTGCAGCACAAAAAGTATGTAAACTACAATCTTACACAAAAAAAAAGCGTATTGTACAGTCAGCATCACAAACATTTCCTATAACTCTGTGATGTACAGATGGATGTAAATTTAAAATCCAAACAGCCGTAAATAAAATAAGATTTTGATCCGTTCCTTCTCCCTTCCCCACCCTCCCGTCTTTGAAAATCTTCCCAAAACTGTAATGAATTTTTCAGACATGCTTGACTTCATGCATGAAATTTTCGCTCCGCACTTCTTACATATGTCACCATTCCATACTCATTTGTTTCGTTGCCGGATCGAAGAAATGGCACCAGGTTTCGTCGCAAGCCACAATCCGGGAAAGAAAGTTGTTTCCCTCTGTGAGGTAACGCAGTAAATGCTGGAAGCAAACACCCATTCGCAGACACTTCTGGTCCTCAGTGAGATGTTTTGGGACCCATTGTGCACAAACCTTGCTGTATTGCAAATGTTCATGAAGAAGTGTCAACAGTTCCCTTGCTCACAGACAGGCTGTCTGCAGTCTCCCGGGTGGTTATTCGACGATTCTCCCTCACAAGTGAGTTCACTGCAGCAATTGATTATTGAGTGATGACCACATGTGCTTGACCTGGTCGTGGCATGTCCGCTGTACTCACAAGTCCATGACGAAAATCACTACACCATCGGAAAACTGCAGTACGTGACATACACTCACTCCCATACACATTCTTCATTCGACCGTAAATGTCGGTTCCACTAACACCTTCTGCCGACAAAAATTGAATTACTGCGCGCTGAGCCTGTTTGGAGGAATCCATGGCACGATCGTTAAACTGTTATCTCGCTTCTGTTTCAGTCAACAACACACTGCCGCTATCGAGTGTATACCAAATTTCTTCTTACCGAAGAAATCGCAAAGATCTGCCGCTGGGAATAACGGCGCTCCAACCTCAGTCCCACTTTCACTTGGGCACGCCTTATAAATTAACTGCGTCAAGTTTATTAAAAATTGTTAAATTTACTTCGACGCACGTTCACTTATAAGGGAAGTTAAGACCTTTACTTATCTTATGTTTATTGGACCATGCATCTTCTTGATAGTTGAATAAAACGAGACCAACTTGATGTCACTTGCTTTATTATTTCGTTATTTACTGCTCAACATGTTTCGGATGTTAATACATCCATCCTCAGGAGCTTGCGACTTATTTGATGTGTTATTAC
>Ga0136643_10013473_pt1 | contig 12238 bp, 6 predicted proteins | sample TergutLab28metaG_FD_96883 | JGI IMG/M metagenome (GOLD analysis project Ga0136643, IMG submission 96883) | Labiotermes labralis P1 segment gut microbial communities from Petit-Saut dam, French Guiana - Lab288 P1 (version 3) (version 3) | ecosystem: Host-associated > Arthropoda: Insects >...
AGAGTGTGTGCAACTGCACAATCCAGATTGTGTCCAACTGCACAATCCAGAGTGTGTACAACTGCACAATCCAGAGTGTGTACAACTGCACAATCCAGTGTGTGTCCAACTGCACAATCCAGATTGTGTCCAACTGCACAATCCAGAGTGTGTACAACTGCACAATCCAGAGTGCGTAAAACTGCACAATCCAGATTGTGTCCAACTGCACAATCCAGAGTGTGTACAACTGCACAATCCAGAGTGTGTACAACTGCACAATCCAAAGTGTGTCCAACTGCACAATTCAGAGTGTGTCCAACAATACAGCAAGTTTGAACACCAACTGAGTGTGTTCATATTTTCTGAATGCACATTTAGTGTTTGTGTTTACGTGGTGAGTCTACATGCTTATTCATAACAAATAAAGATACCTTGTTAATAAGCTGGTGAAACTAACGATATACAGTTTGCAGAGGTGGGCGTTATTGCGTTCTAAGCATCGTTACAATGTTACAGTGCCGAAAACTGTCTCAAGTAAAGTCTTGAAACTAAGCGAAGTCCATAATATTTGACATGCACAACTTGCGACAAATATGACATTAGTGGTTTGCGGAAATAAAACCGCATTATTTAAACGAGATTTGTACCCAGGGAAAATGTTAATTTTAAACGCTGTATTTATTGTATCCTTAGCTGTAATTGTGACGTTCCTTAACCTTGCTTTACAATAGTTTTGAAAACTTTATGGGTGTCTTAATATTAAACGTGTTACGTTGTTGAATGAGGTTATTGTTTGGCAAATCTGTATGTAGTGGTTTATTGTTATTGTTATTTTTATTGTTAATACATTTTCTTGACAACTTAATATTCCATTAAAGGTTTTATTTACTTTCAATTGATCGGATAAAAGGTTGAAATTTCGCACCGTTTCCACTTTTGTGATTGTTGATTAGTTTGCAGGTACATTCGTGTTCGCGGTATGAACTTTCTCTCTCTACATTTAACGGGCCACTTTCCAGGTTGCTGTAATCATTGTCATGAAACCAAGAAGTGAATGCAATACACACTTAATGCAGCCGATATTGTGCTTTCTTCTATGGTGCAAAAGAAAGATTTAAAAAACTCCCAAACTTATTCGACATCTTATCGATTTGCATCTTATTAGCGCGTCATCGTAATTGGCGCTAGTGGCAATCCAGCTGTACAAATGTGGGCGTTTGCTTATGGTTTTTACTAAATGCAGGACACTGACAGCTACTACAGAGGTTAAAGAGAGTAACGTGGCATTTACAGGAGTTTCGTAAAAATCTGAGATCTGCTTCAAAGTTTGAACGAGGTCGCACAAGTAGACACAGACACTAATATTTATCTGAACGAATGAAAACGTACTAGAAATCTCACCACATTAAAGGAATGCAAATAATGCAACATTATTTTGGGACTGATTTCAAGAATAGAGCAGCCGAACTTTGCACTTTACCTTACATGCTTTTGACTGTCCCTGATAGAACTCTACTTGGTTGGCAATTTCCGTGTAACGCGCTAGTTATGTCGCTGTGGGTCACAGCGACACAGACATTGAAAGAAACTGAATTTCTGTTTGCATAACGCTGATTCATGATGTGTGAATTATGTTTTTTTTCGGGCTACTTAGATGATCAACATACCAAGCGACCAGCGCTAAATTTGTGTTTGCGCATGTGAATAGTACTTGCGACTTGCTGCGAAATACACGTGCTGCCATATTTGTAGTGCGTTTTTATGTTGCATGTTAAAGTCGTAGATATGAGAACATTGATTTTGGATAGCAATGTGTTCATTAATCGACGATAGCCTTCAGTCAAATACGTTTTTTTAGCAGTTGATAACTCCTTCCATTGCGCCAGTGGTTCTTTCGCAAGGGTTCGACATTTAGACACTTAATAGACCGAGGATAGCTTAAATCTCTTAATTTTCATAATTATGGTTATCGTGTTGCATCCAAATACTGTAAACCTTCAGCAATGTCCTTCAGATTGATTATGCTGGAGGATAAAGCAAGCGGTTCGAAATAGGTCGTGTTCATTACAGTAACAACTAACAAGAAATGGTTCTATTTGACGGATAGTCACTGTGTACTGTGCCAATCAAGAATAAAGCAGCATGGCACTGCAGGTCTAGGGTTTCTGTTTAAACCTCAGTATTTGGAATTTGTTCTGACAGACACTCAGAAGAGTCGAGTTGCCAAAACAAGTGTCACTGTGGATTAATAACGTACCTCACATCTTGGAAGGAAACTGGGAGTTACGTACTTGCCACAGTTAGGGTGGGCGCACACTGGGCTGAAACTGACAGATCGCGGGCTTTCTTCACATTATCACTTAACGTGGTATTGCGCACAGATCGGCACGTGACGAAGCGTGTTCGACAGTTCCATTACATCTGATCTACGTCACTTCTCTAAAAAAAAATGCGAAACACTGTCTTCAAAGTTTTCTGGCGACGATCTTGTTTCGTCCAGCCCGTGAGTAATGATGAATCACTGATACGTTTCTTCTCTAAATGACGTAATTTCTCTTGATAGATTTGATTCAACACACTCACAAGAGTCACAAAATTTCGATAACTTATTCGAGAACAAAACGTTGTCTTCTACTTAGTCTGAATGTAAAGAAATTCGCTATGCAACATTCCTCTCGTGCTGACATGAGGCGCATAGAATATCTGTCTTTTCATTTGGTTCTTTCGTTCTTTCTCAGTCAATGAACTCGTAATGTTCATTTCCACTTCCAAATTGCTCACGTTGCTTTCCAATCGACAACGTGCACGTAGCTGAAATCAGAACTTGCCCGGAAATAAGAAGAAATACGCGCAAACAATAAACATATTTTGACTCTAGGAAACTTCCTTTCAGCTCGATGCGTTCCGCCGTGTGCGTGTCCTTTATTGAACTAAACGTGCAATTTTATAGACTTTACCGACCTTTCTCGTCCTTCAAGGAGAATAATTTTTGTACTTTTATATAAGAAATGGCAACATAAATCTTCCACTTGATTTATAAACGTAACGTAGATAGTCTTTGTTTTAAAACTAACATTAAATGCAGTTCCCAATGGTTGCCGCAAAAAAAAAAACACACACACAGTACTTGAATGATTCCTTAAAAGAGCGGCACATTATGTTTATATATTTGTGGACATGTTTTCACTCCTCCCCGATCGATGCAGTTTTAGGATAGGTTTGCTGCAAGTGTTTACAGATACTGACACACAAACAATGGGCCAGGCTGTTGTCTGATTCTCAAAAGATGTATATTTATCTGAACCGTTATAACTGTTTGTTACAGCCTCCAATGGGCCACGGCCTCCTCATAATCGAAGCTTCACGATCACACTCAGTTATACACACCCCACTCGGTAGGACTCCTCTGGACGAGTGATCAGCCCGACACAGAGACCTCTACCTGACAACACAAAACACTCACAAGCGATCCAAAGAGGTAGAACCGCTGGGCGACACCTGAAGTTAATATTCATTTAGCATTCTAAGTCAGAGCAAAATAGTTTGTTAGTCTTAAGACTAGGTGTTACTATAATTAAGAGCCGATATGTCGTGTAATAATAATAAAAAACTCACAAGCGACAAACTTCCATACCCTCGGAGAGATTCGAACCCACAATTCTGGCAAACGAGTGCCCGCAGACTCACGCCTGGGACGGCGCAGCCAGTGGATAGGCTGTTGTTTTGTATACTGGTCTAAAATATTTCCTTATGTTCAGAAAATCTAAATTACACTTATTTCGAAACTGAGTTCCCACGAATGTATTTGAAGATTAAGGTAAAAAAAGTGAGTGCACATACTAGCTATTACATAAAGGTGAACACTTTTGTAACTTCTAGTCATCTAGCACTGCTAAGGAAGCAAAATAAATTTGCTGTGTGCTGGACATGTGTGTAATACAACGAGGTAATTTACATTTGTCACCCTAGCGACGTTTTTAGCAACAGATTTTTCTCAGAAGTCAAGGAACAACGGAAACATCAACGATGAAGTTGCAATAAAATTTACGAAGGTTTAAAACAGTAAATAGTTTCACAGCCCGCAAGTTGAATGGAAGAAAGTTGCTTGCCTGATAAATGGAAGAGAAGCATTTATTGCTCACAAAAGTGAATCTAGTAGCTAGTTTACATTCCAGTTGATTACCAGCTATTAACCCAAGGTATTATCATACTTTTCGGGCAAGTATAAGTGCTATATTCTTCCCGAAACGTGTTTCTTTTCTTGTGTGGCAGTCACATGACAGACATTTCTTAACACTACATTGTTCGTTAGGAAGTGCCATGGCTGCTTAGACATTTGATATTGCAAACCCAAGTGAGCAGGCGGCTTGATAAATGCTAACGAAGTCAGAGTTTGAGCCGAGGATCGCGCACAGAGATGAAACTCTAGCGGCCAGTGACTGGCGGTCGTGTAAAATTAATTCTTAGTGTTTTCTCAATACACTAGTGTTTAATTTGTGTAGAAGCACTAAAACATATATAGGATGAGGCAGTTTATGTGTGTCTGCATAGCCGTATCTGAATTCCAAAGATATGCATGGGAATTGAAGAACATGCTGTGCAAGATATGTGCCTGAAATTATGCTGTTTTAACTCTGAATTGTGCCATCCCCGTTGTGTAGTATAAACTAGCAAGTAGGTATGAAGTCAAGAACACAACAAAGGCCTTGATGTAGAGATCTCATCAAACAAGCCGCCGCACAATTATATGAATAATATGAAGTGTGTCGAATGACAAAGACCTGATGATGGCCACTACCGGCCGAAACATGTAGTCTTTTGACTTAGAATATAGCATCTAATTAAAAATAATTGTGTTATTGACTTCATGTATAATTGCTAGTTATGCTACTTCCTTCTTTGACGGCGTTATGCTTTTTCGATTTTGAGACATGATAGCTTTAATCAATGTTGTTTTTTGCTTACGCATTTTTTTCAATATGACATTTTACAATCAGACTAAATGTGGAATAGATCCTGAGGGTTCGAATCCAATCCAACCTCCAAATTCTCGCCGTCACTGTCGACACGCGACAGTCTCACACTGCTCACTAACACATACATGAGCCTCTCTTTTCATCAAGGTAATTTAATTGAACCGTGAAGCTAAGCAACCAACGGTGTCTGTGCCCGAGATCCAGAATCTTTAAGATTGCGATCACTCCCGCTAAGTGCTTTCAAGGCACGATGCACAGGTACGGTGAACCTGTAACCTGATACTTGCAGGATTAAGTGTAGTGTTTAGAGCAGCAGGTGGAATTTGAATTACTGACGTAAATAGTACTAATAATTTTCTACATTATTTTCTCCATAATTTCATTTTGAACCGCTTATTAATTTGTTGTTAAATAAACTTTTAAGTATTACATTTCTAAATGTTTTATTGGTTGTAACTATAATATGAATATTTTGAAAGTTGTGTATAAATATCTCAAATATGGATTAGTGACAGGAAATTTAAAATATCTTCAAATGTCCCCAGAGTCTTCCTGAATATTCTCTATAGTTGGACATGAACACAATGGAGTCGTATACATTTTCATTTTTATATTTATTTTGTATTGGTTTCCTTAAGATGCAACAGAACTGTTCATCAGGCGAAATGGATATCTGGATGCTCGTAACAAATGGCTGGCTAGTGTAACAGTAAATGGCTTGTTCATTGCAAGGTGGAACACGTGTACTGTTTATGTGACCGTGGGCAGTTCATAGCAGCCTTGTTCATGCTAAATACTAATTATAAAAGTAAATTAAATGATTACACGACATTTACAGTTGTGCATTAATCCCAGGGCTAGGGTGCCTACAGTGAAAACATAGCGACCGTGAATCAGAACCACAACGAACTCCTGATGTTTCATAAACAGTTCTGATATTTATCTTGGCCGAGCAGTTGCGAGTTTCGTGGAAAACTGCATAGCGAAAACGTACTTTATTCAGGCCGATCAGGGGGACTTGACTTGCGCCTGCTTTCCACATTTGTTATCCGATTTTCGTAAAATTCGGTGTAACACATCTGCACATACCGCCCAGCCCACAGAAATCCGTACTTTGTTTTGAGGCCTTAATGAATTTCTGTTCAATTTGATATTTGTGTGACCGTGCATCATTGATATAATAACATAAACAGCCAACTAGATGCTGCCTGCAGGCAGCATCGTCGGTGCTTTATACCACAAGCTGTAAACACAGTCTAGTGCTCCTGAGGATGGGCGAAATTATCTCCCGAAACACGTTGAGCTGATTTTAATTATTAATAAAATTATTATTGTTGCATTTAGTTGGCTGTTTATATTGTTGAATTTCTGTTCGTATTTATTGCACACTTTCTTACCTATGCGGATAAAAATCGGCTGAAAACGATCTGCACGTAGGACTGTCTGTTGAGCATCAGTGAAAGCCGTGAAAAAAATATAAAAGAAAACGACCCCTTTTTACGCGTGTTCATTACATTGGTACTACATTTCGAAAGGACAGATTGTTTTGGTAAATTCTGTTTACAGCGTCGGAGACTACATCGTTTGCATTCTTGTATGTTGTGGTTTGTGTCAGTGGTTAGAATGAATCCATGCATAGTTATAAGGTTACAGAACATTGCTGTTTGAGATATTACGTGGTCGAAGTGCGTGGGAAGCTGATCGTACCGAATTTCACAGTTTAGACTCCCCCCTTTGTATCCGGCAGCTCCCAAATTCAATTCTCAGTCTGGCGACGGCGCGTGTGAGCCAAGTTTCCTCGGGCTTATTCATGTGTAAACGTAAAAATTGTTGGAATCATACCTCAAAACTGTCAATGAGCGCTACCTTGAAAATTATGGCAGGGATACATAGTTCTATTGTGCTGCTTGGGCGTGCAATCATCAGAGGGTTCTGACCACTTTCGGGTCAATCTAGACGGCAACTTATGGCAGTTCACGCATTCGTTTAATTGCCTGTATTTCCTTTGACGTCCGGAGGTAAATCGTGTATGATGTTTACTAAGTCTGTGTGTGGGAAGTCTTTTCTTGTAGGCTTTTAAATTTGTATAGATTTGATTAACTTGAACACTCATGATTGTTTGGTAATAAGTTTAACACCATAGCTGTCGTTTTGAGTTTTTCTTCAGTCCTGTTCACATTTTTACAACGCATTTCAGTATGTATTTTAATAATTGTTGTAAACTGAAGAAATAAAGGCCCACGTCTTTGATTGTTGATTGCATCTTCGTTTTCTTGACATAACCCCACTTTTCGCAACGCAAAATAGTTTTCCAAATATTGTTCTAGTGTCACGTATATGGAATCGTGTGATTTGTCTTCAATCTGCTTTCCTTTAATAATAGGAAGAAATGGGTTTTTAGATAACTACTTATGAAACACCCTTTAATCCCAGTACAACTCTGAAACAATTTACCGCTTATTACAGTTTTTACAAACATTTCGAAACTGTTATAAAAACCACGTATTTTTAACCCATTTCATTCCTAACTGGTGCAACTGAGCTTCATATTTCCTGTGTGCCCCCTAATTTTAAGTTCCACAACAAGTGGCTAACTTCCATTAAATTTGATACGAGTGGAGACCACCTCAACCTTGTATTTTATTTCCTATCAGCGAAAATAAGAATGTGTTCGACTTCGTTACAGAGCTCTGGTTAGCAGAGTGTGGCGCTGCAACACAGCAGCCGGGCAGAATTTGTTCTTTGACTTTCATTTTAACAGCGACAACTGAAGAAGTTTGTTAGCTAGGAGTGTGCACGTTTCTATAAATGTGGAATATACGCAAATTTAAAAAGTATTTGTTAAATACGTGAAGTCAAGATTGACAAGTATGGCAACGGTGCAAAGTTTTGAGGATATTTCTGAAAACTTAATGTACTAATAATAATAATCGGAACGAAAGTATCAGAATCTTAGTTTATTTTAAAAATGCAAATAATAATAATAATAAACATTTTTCAGTGCGAAATAACATTACGTGTAGCACAATTTGTAAATATAGAACAGCTGCAGAATTATACACCCTAAAATATAATTTGTTTCAAGTATATAATTGTAAATACCCTGCATAAAATGATAACAAATATAATAATAATAATAATAATATAAGAAGTAACTCTGCCATGCAGATTTTGTCTTCTTGTATCGTATCAACGATGCCTTAATCAAGCTTAGTGATTCGTCGAGCGTGACAGAAATTGTCTGTGCAGGGTTCCTGTACCTCGCAAGCCTCTACTTTGGATTCCCCCGTAAAGTGGGATTTTCTGAATGGAATTTCTCCGTGTGTTAACAGTAGTGCTGGTTTACATAATCTCCGAGAGTGAGACAAATTGCCTAACACAGCGGGGAAAGATAAACTGACTTGTACTGGAACCCGTGAATGAGGCAGCGAAGTTAACAGTTTCTTCGATTGTCCCTTCTCCAGCACAGATCCTTTGGTGCTTACACTTTACACTGTCATTGGTTTGCTAAACAAAGAGCGTAACGGAAGGACGGATACTGTAAATGTTATGAATTAATACTACCGCTACTAAAAGTGCTTACTTCTGCTACCATAAAACATTACTACCGCTTAAACCAACACCACCACCACCACCACCACCACCACCACAACCACCACCACCAATGCCTTGCAGGCCAATAAGACATATGCCAGCTTAGATATGTAAGAAGCAAAGGAATGTTGATTGGAATGGCATTCGATCCTGCCCCTTCTGCTGATGATATGAGCGATCTAACATATAACCTAAATTTGTTTATGCTTTTGGACTGTAACGCTGCATTTACACCTCGACTGGAGGCCTATAGGGTAGGATTTCTGCCCGAAACTCCTTACTATGTCCCATGAATGCAGTTTTAGAACCCCATGTAACAGCGCCATGCAAAGTGCCGCTGAGATGAAATTATGTAAATTTCAGTCACCATGAAAGAAAACTTTGGAAGTTTAAGAATCAGTAATATGTGACTTCGACGATAACAACAATCCTTTATATCGTCCGTTGTCATGCAGAAATGAATACATATGGGCGTATTTGCAAAGTTAGAGACAAGTAAAGTGTGTTTCCGAAGCAATGCCTTATTATAATTTTGTGCCTTATTATAATTTTGTACCGTGCCTATGAAAAAATTGTAGGAGTCTTGGAAGATTAAACTGAGGATCGCAGTATTTTGCTCTTTTTGTGTCTTGCCTGAAAATAGGTTTAAGGTGTCATGATTTAAACTTAAAATTTACCGAGTACTTTGCATGGGCATGAAACTTGGTCTTTCAAATAAGGGAGGGTTATTGATTTTGCTTCAGGGCATGGTATTGATGGACTGTTTTGAGAACAAGATGAACACCAGTGCGAATAAAATTACATATGATGTGATTTAGAACTACGAATCTTCACTTATTGGTAATGGTTTGCTTTAGACCAGGAGGGGTGACGAACAGAATGAAAAACGTTCACAAATCATCATCATCTTTGTGAATGCTTGATGGCGGAGAGGGCTTCGGAGACTGGCATAGTTTGTAGGTAAAATAATATTGCAGTTCATAAAGAAAGATAGTGGAACGGTGTCAAAATGTGGCTATATTGAATTGCTACACCACAGGTTAAGTTAAACGATACTGTCGAACACTGTCCAGAATTCGCTTTTCGAAGGCCCTGAGAATTTCTTGACCAGCGGAGTCACTACCAAATTTTTAGAGGAACGCTTTGTTTTGGAATTTGTTAAATTTAAACTGACAGTAACAAACGCGAAGCAACTTATGGTCATACTTCTGGCAAAAACTGTTTACACCCTCCAGTACAACCTGGTTTGGTGGCATTGTCATGATTCAAGGCAAAAAAATTTGTCGACTGCATGTGGTGTTCTTGTTTGAAGTTGACGAAAGTACGATTATATACTTAGTAATTTAGTCTTAATTAATTGTGGTGTACTTTAATGTAAATCCTGGCATTCCCGTGGAAGGAATAAAAAAATTAGGCTATTGAAATCCTCAAATAAACTATCGATGAAATTATTCATAACACAACTGCCTGTGTCATGACAATATCTACATGTCTTTGACTTCATGTTGCATATTTCATGTCACAACACTTTCACACATATCAAACATTAACGTACTGCAATAAAAAAATATACACGCATTTAAATGCACTTCGGGATTTTTATTGACTGCTATTTTTTTTGTAAATATTTTAAATTTACACAACATAGACGTGGTTTTCCTATGTAAATCATAAAACCTGTTTTTTTTAACCAGGCAGAGAGTCTCCATAAACACCGATATTATGATGTTTATCCTGGTTCAAATTTATTTAATATGGTGCAACACGTTTCAGAGGAATTTTCTTGTACTGTAGGAAAATATCCAATAATCTGAACAATGTAAAACGTGGGTTAGCAGACATTTCAGGAACAAAAAGAAGGCATATCTGAGAGCTAATATTGAGGAACTTGAAACTAACAATAAGATTAAAAACATTAGGGACTTGTATAGGGGCATCAATGACTTTAAGAATGGGTATCAGCCTAGATGTAATATAGTAAAGGATGAGAAATGTGACTTGGTGGCAGACTCCCACAGTATTGTGGCCAGGTGGAGGAACTATTTCTCCCAGCTATTCAACATGCGTGAGGTTAAGGATGTTGGGCAGGCAGAAATACACACAGCGGAACCACTAGTACCTGAGTCAAGTGCCTCTGAGCTCGAAATGGCTATTGATAAGCTAAAAAGTCACAAATCGCCAGGTACTGAACAAATACCGGCAGAACTGATTAAAGCAGGGGGTAGAACAATTTGCTTGGAGATTCATAAACTCAGCAGAACCAATAGTACCTGAGCCAAATGTCTCTGAGGTTCAGCTGGCTATTGACAAGCTAAAAAGTCACATATTGCCAGGTATTGATCAAATACCAGGAGAACTGATTAAAGCAGGGGGTAGAACAATTTGCTTGGAGATCCATAAACTTATTACTTATATTTGGAAGAAGGAGAAACTGCCTGAAGAGTGGAAGGGGTCGATCATAGTACCTATTCACAAGAAGGGGGATAAAACAGATTGCAGTAATTATAGAGGCATATTAATTTTGCCAACCACTTACAAAATTTCATCCAACATCCTGCTCCCAAGGTTAATTCTATATGGGAAGGAAATTATCGAGGATCATCAGTGTAGCTTTCGACATAACAGGTCAACTATTGATCATATAATTTGCATTCGCCAAATACTTGAGAAAAATGGGAATACAATGAGGAAATTCAGCAGCTCTTTATAGACTTCAAGAAAGCTTATGATTCAGTCAGGAGGGAGGTCTTATACAAGATTCTCATTGAGATTGATATCCGTAGGAAACTTGTAAGTTTAATAAAGATGAGTTTGACTGAAACATGTAGCAGAATGCGGGTAGGCAAAAATGTGTCTGACAAGTTCCCTATTAGGAATGGTCTGAAACAGGGAGACGCTCTATCACCAATGCTTTTTAACTTTGCGTAGAGTACGCCATTAGGAGATTTCAGGTAAAGCAGGATGGTTTGAAACTAAATGGTACACATCAGCTTCTGGCTTATGCCGATGATGTTAATATACTGGGAGGAAGCATACATACTCTAAAAGAAAATGCAGAAGTTCTAGTAGCTGCTACTAGGGAGATTGGACTGGAAGTACGTGCTGATAAAACTAAGTACATGGTCATGTCTCGAGATCAGAATGCAGGACGAAGTCACAGTGTGAGGAATGATAATAGTACCTTCGAGAAAGTGGAAGAGTTTAAATATTTGCGAACAACTTTAACAAATCAAAAGTCTATTGCGGAAGAAATTAAGACCAGATTGAGGTCAGGAAATACTTGCTATCATTCGGTGCAGAATCGTTTATCTTCCAGGTTGCTATCCAAAAATTTAAAGATCAAGATATATAGAACTATAATTTTTCCTGTTGTTTTGTATGGGTGTGAAACTTGGTCGATGACATTGCGGGGGGAAAGGAAGCTGAGGGTGTTTGAGAACATGGTGTTGAGGTGAATATTTGGACCTAGGAGGGACGAGGTAACGGGGGAGTGGAGGAGACTGCATAACGTGGAGCTAAATGATTTTTACTCCTCACCAATATTGTGCGGGTGATAAAATCGAGAAAAATGAGATGGGCTGTGCATGTGGCGCGTATGGGTGAGGAGAGGGGGTGTATAGGGTCTTGGTGGGGAAACCGGAGGGAAAGAGACCACTGGGGAAACCTAGGCGTAGATGGGTGGATAA
>Ga0136643_10013474_pt1 | contig 12237 bp, 16 predicted proteins | sample TergutLab28metaG_FD_96883 | JGI IMG/M metagenome (GOLD analysis project Ga0136643, IMG submission 96883) | Labiotermes labralis P1 segment gut microbial communities from Petit-Saut dam, French Guiana - Lab288 P1 (version 3) (version 3) | ecosystem: Host-associated > Arthropoda: Insects >...
CATTGAGGTAGCATACCTTCATATCATACACATTCCACTGAGGTAGCATACCTTCATATCATACACCTTCCACTGAGGTAGCATACCTTCACATCATACACATTCCACTGAGGTAGCATACCTTCATATCATACACATTCCACTGAGGTAGCATACCTTCATATCATACACATCCCTACTGTGTCACACAATGGTGTCTAGTCTTTAAGTTACTAACAGCATGATTAAAAAACTATGGGTACAAGTAGCTAGCCTTTAATGGTTTAATGAGAAGCAATTCCATGAATTCTACAGAGAGAAACAAAAATTGTGAATTATATGCTACTGTTACTCCCACTTTGGAAGTCTGCCAGTGCACTGTGCTGTTATTGTGGATGACAGGAACTTAACACATAGAGTTGTGTGTGTGTGTGGTGGTGGTGATGGGGGGAGGGGGAGGCTGCACTGGCAATGTTCAATGTTCACACAAAATTACAAGGAAGTTACTTAATAGGTACAGTACTCATGTTTGCAGTTTAACACATTGCCGTCGGCTCATGCAGAAATGCGTGATTGCTCACCCATGCATTGTTGATGGGCCTCGCATTCCTGTGTTTTCTTACACGACGTCCAACACGCGCGTTTTCGAGCTGGTCTGACACACTGATCGCTTCAAGGTCATCGTCAGCTACATGCAGAATATTTGGATCTCAAGTTACAAGCAGACAGACTGCTCTTGAACCTTATTTTAGAACGATAAGCCTGCAAAATGTTATGGGAATGAACATTAAAAGCGTTTAAAACGTCTGGTCACCAGGGGGTATTTAATTAAAAGACCAGCCCGACGGCAATGTGTTAATAGAGATTTTAGTGTCTTCACAACACTGGTATTTACTAGTTAAAATGGCATAACTGCCCAGAAGACTTGAGGCTTCAATACTAAAATGGATATCAAATTGGATGAGAAGGGCTGGACTAGTTTTAACTGGCCCAGAATACAGTACCTTTGGTTTCATAAAAAGGAGGCAGTTTCTTAACTGGTAGAGTGTCTGTCAACCTTTAAATGATCTTTACCTTGGAGTTAGTTACTTGAGTCAGGGGACAGTCAGGCATAACTTGTACTGCTAACAGCTGAGTAGCTGTGTAACACATTACTGTCCAGATTAGGCAGGTAAACTTACAATTATTCATCATTTATTGTTATGCCAGTTTACTGCAGTTACAATATTGATACTGCTCAGTCTTTTAAAAATAACACTTCATGCAAGTTGTGTATGTAAGATTTAAGGATCTAGCATTGTATGGCACTAATGCTGCATCCACTTCATAAATTCAAGCAGTCACCATGTTCGTATTAGTCATAACAGAAAGTTACGTAGTATCAAAATGACATATACTTACATGGCAGGTCTAGTCAGCAGAATCTAAAGATGACCTTTTTACTCTCTGTAGATAATGCATGGACTGAGCATGAGGAAATAAGACATAAATTTATCCCACATACATCAACTGTACAACACACTCAGCACTAGCTTATACTACTACCTCTTTTATTCAGAGAGGAAATGGAAATGTAGGTTTTTTTTTTTGTGTACAAGAAAATATGCTAAAGAATGTACTTAGGGGTCAATGTCAAGAAAATGTGAGTTGGCTGACACTGAACTGCAATGAAACCATTACCACTGTTTCAATATATTCATAGTAGCATGAAAATCTTAGTGTCTTGAAATATTTGTACTTCAGTTAGGGGGCAAACTATAGGACAGTCAGGCACATAGAGTTCACTAACCCTTTGGTGCCAAACATCATGTATTCATAATGTGCAGTGTGATGCTCAAAATGTGAAATAGCTAAATCTGAAGGCCAATTATGGCTGCTCTTATGAAGCCCACATTTAAATTCCAGTCTGCTGCAGATTACACTGGGCATTTCATACCATTGCCATAGGGCTGATAGGAATTTTAAGAAGAAACTCTACTCCTTCAGAACCCTACAACAATAAGAAGTCCAATTTTCAATAAGCAAAGATTAAAAGTATTTGAATTAACTATTTTTGTTACAGGTCCATCTTTGTAAACCTATACAAAGAATCTGTTAGAATGTGTTACAAATTTCAAACTGTAACTTAAAAATATATGGGTAACAACAGTGAGTTATTATGTTCTTTAAGTTGCTTTGTAAAGCTTTCTGGAAACAACAAATTTTATAGTATGCACTTGGCACAGATTCCAATTAGGTAAGGCACTTCACCATCATATACAATACATATGGTATCTAGAGGCAGGAAATAAACAACACTTTTGCCAAGACTTCATCTACAAGTTACCAATATTTCTAACAAGCTACTAATATAGTTGAGCTACATCATAAGGACCATGGCTTGCCATATCATGCACATTATTTGTGAACCCTCTTCAACAGTGCTTAAAATCTGAAAGTCTTTCAGGAGTACAGTACCTGTAGTTCTAAAGCATCAATGGTACCTTCAGACCTTCCAAAAGTTGCAAGAAAATAACAATCACACTCTTAAAACTGATGTATGTGGTTTAATGTACATTCAAAGCACCATATCTGATTTCTTGTTCAAACTGTTCTGCTTTTAGTGTCCCAGCAATTGCTTCACAGTTATGGTTGAAGACTGAGTAAGCACTGACCTCACCTTGCTTCTTTGGGCCAGTCCGTGTGTTTTTCCAGATAGCATATAGGATTGACACAATGAGGTACACTGTACCAAATTCCAAATGTATAGCAATTATATATAATGTTGTCCACAATAAAATGTATAATGTGTATATTATTACTGTAAATGAAGTGGTCCTTGGAGAGGTGATATCAACTTCACTTAAGTTATTTCTAGCAGATGCAGCAATATCACTGGTGTCTGACCTGCAGCCACTAACACTCAGGTTTCCATCCTAGAACAGAAATGGATGTGTAAATTGTAATATCAGGGAACTGTTATCAGCATAGCAGTCATGACCTGCACACATTGATACATTTATATTTTATTATATGCTGTTAATATTATTGTAGTCAGATATAAAAGAAATTTGCAGGCATGTAACTGAAATCATAAATGAAGCAAACTTAGACTAAAGAATCACCATTCACCCAATCTTACTAGCTCACATTAAGATTTACCTATGATCAGTATCACAAGAATTGTCATCAAGAGATGTTTTATAGTCCCCCACATATAAAGTATTGAACTCCCCTTAACATTTTTATTTCGTACATTTTTTAGCTACGTTGTGTCCAGAAAAGGGCAACCCAACACAAAAAAAAAAGACATTCGCAGCTGCATGTGAGATTACGATGCAAAGAAAAAGGGTGTGAATGTAGTTATTACTGCAACCGTAAAGCCAAACAGAGCTTTTCCATGTGTAGTTATGTCGTTAGCACAAACAGTATTTTTCATAAGTTAAGTGCTTTATAACTGAAATGATAAAAAGGCATTAACCTCTTGTCGATCTAGTATTGGCACGTTTTCTTCGTTACCACCAACGTGCTGTTCTGAACTGAATGTCGCCATATTACATAGAAATTGTTTCGCTGCTTCCTTGCGCTTGCGTGCCCTGTACTCAGTTAGTTTAGCTTCCATTAATATGTGCTTTACTTGAAACAATATCGAACAATCACTGCAACATTCCCCATACGAACCAGCCAATGCACATATATACAGCCTCTCATGCTTCATATGTCACCAGCTGGTCGGAGATATGTGTGCAGCTGACCAATGATATTAACGAAGACGCATTGTTCCTACGTTATCGATTGTAATGCGTTTGCAAACCGACATTGCCATATTTTACGAGTTGTCACAGACGTGCAATAAAATCTTACGACGTATGAGCTAGGACTGTCATTCACGTTTATGGCTCATAATATTACATCATTAATCGTATATAATTTTTTTGTTTGCTGGTTTACATCTTTAGGCCTGATGGTGTAAAAACCACATGGTTGGACAGTCATTGATTACGTATTAAGTGCCCGTCATTAGTCTGTTCCAGATGATCTGTGATTTGTACCATACTGAGGCATTGTACCGTCCATGGAATTATGTTAGTGCTGTGGACGAGTGGTGCATGTACCGTATCAACTTCGAGTGTGTATGAAACAGTTGTTTGATTAGTATTTGGTTAGTTCTTGAAGTATAAAGTTACCATGTTTTTGTGCTGACAGTTGTTCAGTGTTCGTCTTCCCTAAACTTAATTTTTGTAAACTGAATCCCAGAGTTTGCTGTTAGAAGATAGCATACGGCAAAACTGTAGTATACATAACCTAAAACGATAACAGCATCGGGTTCCCGCTTCTATCTGGAATGAGGGAATATAATTTCATTTATGATACATTCGTGTTACATGTGTAACATTGGGCTTGCCGAACTATATATAACAAAATTATAATACATATACAAAGTCTAAAACTGTAACAATTAAGAAGTTATCCTTTTGGTGTAATAATAATTTCAGTACACAGTCGAGTAGGTTTTTAAAAGTACTATAAATTATGTAGTAAAATCCTGTCCAACAGTATTAAAGAAGCTAAAAAAAAATGAACTGTGATAGGAGAATGTTGAAGTCAAGCAATAAGAATAAAACCACATGGAATATTATAAATTTGGATATCGGCACAAATTTTTCTAATGGAGATATTCAAGTATTGGATATCAAAGGGAAACCTTTGTACTACCAACAAGCGTTTGCAGATGCCTTCACTAATTATTTTCTTCATATAGCTGACAATTACCAAGTATAATACACATAATAAGATTGGGACTAACAAACATATTAGTTCCACTCATCTCAACATTTTATTACAAATTTCCAAAAATTTGTTTCCTGTTATGGGGTTAAAATTTGTTTCATCTAAAGAAATTGCAAAATGTAATGAAATCTCTAAAATAAAAAAATTGTCATGGATATGGAGAAGTATCTACCAAGTTCTTAAAAATCAGTGCTCCGTGTATGTGTTCCCCACTAACCTACGTATGCAATGAGTCCATATTAGGGATCTTTCCAGATTGCTTATAGTATTCAATTATAAAACCTTTGTATAAAAAAGGAGATAAATGAACATATCTAACTATAGACCTGTATCCCTGCTAACTGTGTTTTGGAGAGGTTTTGAAAAGGTCATGTGTTCTAGACTCAGAACAGTTATCAGTAAAATATTGGGTGAGGAACAATTTGGATTCAGGAAAAATTGAGCAACAGAAGAGGCTAATTACAAGTTAACAAATGAAATTCTTTAAGAGTCTTAAATAATAAGTCTATGGCTGGTGGTATTTTTGTGACCTTGAAAAGGCTTTTGATTCTGTCAGTCACAAGATATTGTTGTCTGAGTTGATATGCTATAGAATCATTGGCAAGGCTAAAATTTTGTTTGAATCATATCTTAGGGACAGGTATCAAAGAGTTCAAATTACTAATTCTAATCTTAATCAAAATACTTTGTCTAAGTGGGCTGAAGTAAAGCATGGTGTTCCACAAGGATTGAATTTGGGCCCTCTGTTATTTCTCCCTTATGTCAGTGTTTTACCTAAGGTTATAAAAAGTAAAGCTACTCATATCCTTTTTGCTGATGACACTAGTAAACTTATTACAAAACCAAACACTACTGAACTACAAAATAATATTAATGTAGTTTTTAAACAAATATATGGTTTGAAGCAAACTTACTCTCATTGAATCTTGATAAAACTCATTCGATTAAATTTACAAATAAAAGTACATCCATAACTGATATTTACATTAATTATGATGACAAACAAATTTAAAATGCTGCTAACACAAAATTTCTTGGACTGTTTATTAATGATACATTGTCCTGGAAAATACATATAGAGCATATTATACCTAAATTAAGTTCTGCTTCTTATGCCATTAAGTCAGTTTAGCCATATGTGTCCCAAAAAAACCTTGAGAATGATTTGCTATATGGACTTTTGGTTTGGGGACACTTACCAGATCGTGCAAAAATTTTTAGGTTCCAAAAAATATAATCAGAATTATGCAAGGCTGTAGAAGCAGAAAGTCATTTAGAAATTTGTTTATGAAATTGAAAATTTTATCCCTTCTGTCACCATGCATATATTTTCTCTCTCTTTGTGATCAAAAATAGAAACTGATGTACTGTTAACTCAGATTCATCATATAAACACTAGACAACACTCAAAATTTCATCATCCTGTACCCAGCTTAACTAAATGTCAGAAAGGGACTTACTAACTAGGTATAAAAGTTTGTAATGGGCATCCTTCTTATATCAAAGATGTATCTTATAATCCATATAGATTCAAGTTAATTTTGAAATACTTTGTATAAGATTTCATTTTACTCTTTAGACGAATGTTTTCAATTAAACAAGAATCAATATTAGTAGATTTTTGTTAAAACATATTGAGTGTAAACCATCTACAATATGTATTATTAATAATGTTTTTATTACTGAGTTTTATATTTTCTTGTATTTTTAAATTTTGTGCTGCTGTAATGTTGTTTATGTAATAAGCATTTATTACTTATTCTGTATCCAACAGGTTTTCCTTTATGGATTCATAGCATGCAAAAATAGATAAATAAATATCATAGTGAAATACATTAATATTACTCTGATAAAGCGGTTAAAAATGACTAATGAAAAATCTCATACATTAGAAACCGACTTTACTCAAAACTGTAAAAACTTGTCAACTGAATAAAAGGAATGGCTCAATAGTAAGGGTTTTAATTCTTTTATAAAGAGTTTACAGTTTTCCAATTTTTTATACTATCTGGCACCTTATTATGTAGTTTGATCTCCATACTTACCACACTTTTTTTAAATAAAACTGTATGGCAATATTGCACATGAAAGTTCAATTTACTTCTAGTGTAATGACCATGAATTGTGATGATCTGTTTCAGATTTCCTTTATATGTTATTTTGTAACATAACACCTCTAAAAAGTATATAGAAGTCACTGTAAGGATTCTGTAATCCTTGAAAATTTGTCTATGTGACTGGTACTTATTTGCACCACAAACCATTTGAATGACCCTTTGTTTGTACCCTAAATTCCTTTTTTACTTTCACTATCCCCTCTCCAAAGTTTTATGTCAAATCTCATATGTGATTTAAAGTATGAAATATAAATGATTCGTAGCATGTATGGACTTCCTTTAGTGCCTTAATGGTGTAAGATACCTTATTCAAGTGAATGAATATGGACATCCCATTTTAAATTTTCTGTAATGTAAATACCTAAAACCATCACTTCTGGTTTGTAAGCTATTAAATTGTTACTAAAAACAATTAGTGGTTTCTTAGGAAGTCTAAATTGATTAGAATGAAAGAACATTGCTAATGTTTTTCGATGTTTATAATAAGCTCTTTTTTTTTTAAACTATAACTCTAATTCTTTCATGGCATGTAAACATTTTTTGTTTAAGAGCATCCTCATTTTTGTCAGCAACAAGTATGTTAGTATCATCTGCAGATAATACTAATTTTAGTCCGTGGATGTTTAATGGAAGATCATTGATATATACTAAAAACAAAAGAGGCCCTAAAATTTAGCCTTGTGGCACACCATGTACTATTTTCCTGGCTGAGGTATGTCTATACTGTGTAAAATTTCTGCCTTGCATTTGTGTTATTTCAATAAATTCTGAAGAGTTAGATAAATAAGATTTAAACCACAAATTCATGTTAGCTCTGATACCATATGAATTTAAATTATCAAACAATGTGTTATAATTTAGAATATCATATGCTTTTGTAAGATCAAGAAGTATTCCTGTTACATGTAGACATTGATCCATGGTGTCTTGAATGCTCTGTATGAAAGTCTGATTAGCTGTTTCAGTTGTTTTCATTTTTCTAAATCCATTCTGTGCTTCTGATAAAATGTTATGTTTATTTACAAAAGATATTAACCTCTGATACAACAACTTTTTTAATGTTTTGGAAAAAAAACAATAAAATGGATATTGGTCTGTAATTTTGAGCATCTTGTCTATCCCCTGTTTAAAGAGAGATCTTACTTTTGCAGTTTTCATCTTATGTTGGAAAATTCTTGAATTAAAAGAAGCTTTCCACATATGGACTAATCGTTTTTTTTGACACGATATATACACTTTTTAACTAAAAATTCAGTGATTTCATCGAAGCCTGCTTAGGAATTAATTACCTTTTGAACTTCGTGTTACACTCCCCATGTCATATTCAGTGACAGGATAAACAAAACATGGTGTTTAGACAGTAATCTATTTTTTTGCTGTGAAGTATGCACATTTATACAATTGTTATTTAAGTTTAACAGATTATCTACAGTTTCAACATAAAAAGAATTTAACCTATCCAAAACATTTTGAAGGTTAGATATAAATTCATTTCCATTTCTTAAATCAATTTTATAATCATGATGTGTAGAGTTTCCACTCTCTGTATTTATTATTTGCCACATTGCTTTTGTTTTAGTTTTAGCCCTCAAAACAAGTCTATCATTCTCTCACTTCTTAGCTTCTTTTATAAGCCTGTTGTAAGTTATTTGATATCTCTTTATATAATCCAGTAATTCTCTTGAAAAATTTGTGATTCTCTTTAAACTGTTAAAACATCACATTCTTTTACTTGAAACTGTAAACCCTGAATGATCCACTTATTTTCATTTTGATCCTTCACATAAATTATTTTTAGAGGAAATGCTCTTTTGAAATAATATACAACTGTACTCATAAAACATTAAAAGAAGTATTTACATCATCACATAAAAAGATATCTTTCCATAATTCATTATGCAGCAAGTACTTAAATTCTTGTGTGCTCTTTTCTGTGAATGTCTGTTACAATTACTGGTCTTGTTTTTGGATTATCTACATTTATATGTAATATTTGTTCTAAGTTACTTGAATTACCTAAATCTAAAATCTGTTGTGTTTTCACAATTTAAATTATTTATTTTCATAACATCAATTAATGAACTTGTATAATTTGTAACCTTGGGTGGTGACTTCAGAGTACTTATAAAATGATATAAAAAAATTTTGCAGTTCTTGGAGTTATGCACTGTCTTGCAAGAAATTAATATTCCGGTTGCCCCAAGATTGTTTGCCTTTGGACTGCACTTTACAAATTACAAATCATAAAAGTCTCGATCAGGTGATCTTCATTCATCCATTTGTATTTAATCATCCACCATTGTTGCATAACCACTAGACACAGTAATTGTCAATATTACATTGTTCTAAATATCAATTAGAACTTGGCTTATTTACAATAATAAAAGTAATATATATCCTTTGTAATTATATTTTAAATCCACCATTCCTACTACAGTTATTTCAAAAACGTTTTCACTTCCTCTCCCTTTTAAGTAGTTAACTTCTTTAATTTGCCAATCTTGTTGTACAAAAATACAGAATCCTCCATGATTACTGCTAAATCTACTAAAATTATTCACTGATTTAAAATGATCAATATTTAAAACTCTCATTTGTTCTTCCATTAGCCAGTATTCTGTAAAGCATAAAATGTCTGCATGTATGAAATCTGAATTTAACAAAATAGATAATTGAAACAATTTATTACTTAAACTCTGAACATTGTGGTGCAAGATTGTTAAAACATGAGAATGAAAATCGTTTGTATTTCCTACTGTATCACCCACATTTATTATTTTTGGTTGGAACCTATCCTTAAAAGATCATCATTTCTAGTTGTAGGTAATCTGTGACATCATTTAAAAGGTATCAAGGCTATCATCTTCACTCTGTACCAGTTCACTGTTTCTTTGAAATTTGCTGTTTCCTTAGTTTTCTTCCGGTCTCTTGTCCATTCTTGAAACAATTTTTTTCTTTTCATGGCTTTGGTTTTTATTCACCAGTGGAATACAATTCTTCTCCCTGTCCATCACATGCTTTTTCTTTCATTTTGTAGTGATTGGAACAATCTTTTTTTTTTAATTTGAAATTTCTTGTATAGTGTTCACAATTTTCTTTGTTGACTGTTCTTTCCTGCAGGAATTTAGATTCAAACCATGTCTTGTAAACTGGTCTGTATCCAAATTTGCCTTTATTAGAAATGCATTGTCAAAAACCTTCCAATTTTCTCTTAATTTTCTATTAAATACTTTTATGTAATTATTCATGCATGAATTTATCTGTAAATCATATCTGTGTGGTATGCTCATAACAATAATATTATCCTGATTATGATTCTCAACAAAGTTTTTTATTTGAAGAAGGCCTTTCTGAGTTTCATTTTTACCCCCATTCTTTTTCCCTCCCTACATTACCACAGCATTATTTTTGTCCATTTTTCAATATCTTTTTTGCTGTTGTTTTTGCTGCTGCCAAGTCTTATCCCGGCTTCACTAGACCTTGAACTTTCATATCTGTTCCAGGTTATTTTGCACTTCAGAAGCACAGCCTTTTTTGTGGATGTCACCTGTAATTATAATTTTAGGTCTCTTTTCATCTGGTATATCTGTTTGGAATTTACAATTTACTTCCATTTGTTAAAGTCACATACAACTAGTAGTATATAATCCACATTCATTTCTGTTATATTTAAGTTAATAACAATTCTTTGTAACTTGTATCAGATATGATTTGCTTTGTCTTGTATATGAAAATGGTTTTCTTCTTCCAGCAACAACATCTGACCACTCCATCCCACTTTTTATTTCCTGAGTGATGTGTGGTAGCTAAATGCTGAATTCAGATGTGTGAGTTTGTATCACAATAAACTGAAACTGAAAGCACCCTTCTATGTCCCTTCTGTTGGGAAACGTACATTTCCAGTGCACTTTTTCCACTGGCCTAGACGTGTTTGTGTTTCCTATGCCCTTTCATGGGCCTTTCCTGCAAGTTGTCAGTGTAACCTACCACATTCACACCATGCTTACAACCCAGAAGATGAAGGCAGCCTGTTCCTCTGAATTGGTAGTTTACTGTACAGTAAATTGGTAGAAATTCACTGATGAGCCTGCATGGCACACTACTGAGAACCATGATCTTTCTACCCATGACAGCATATACCCAAGAGTGGGGTAAATTTGGCAGTATCTACTACCATTTGGTCCAGAATCATTTGCCTTTCCATTTACTGTGTGTGAACATGAAGATTAAAATAAACAGAACCATAATTTTATCAGATGTATTAAATGGATGTGAAGCGTGGCCTTATTTATTAAAGGAAGAACATAAGTGGTGGGTGTTTGAGAATGAGATGGTGAGGAGGATATTTGGGTCCAAGGGGAGAAAGTCACAGAAAGCTGGACAAAATAGCATAATAATGGGTTCCTTGATTCATATGTCTTGCCAAGACTATTAGGGTGACCAATTACAGAGGATGAGGTGGGAAGGGTATTTGGCATGTATGGTGGAGAAGAGAAATGCATACGGGGTTTTAGTGGGTATACCTGAAGGAAAGAGATCAGTTGAAGACCTAGGTGTATGTGTAAGGGTAGTTAAATTTAATAGATAATACCAACAAATGCACAAGTATTAAAATGTAATGTTCGCATGTAATCCACTAAGACTCCATCATGTTTTGATCTTCTTCAGAACATCCTCAGGGAGTTTAAATTGAATAATCATATATAAAACACAGATAAATTATCATATTGTTAAAATTTTAGTCCATAAAAATTGTGGATGTTGTAAAGTTCATGGTAGATGAATGTGTAGAATTGGTCCATATAATGCAGATATCACAGCATTGTAGAATTGTACGTGTTCATCATGTTCATATCTACACATTCATCTACCATGAACTTATAATATCCACAATTTTTAAGGACTAAAAGTTTACTTTATATGATAATTTATCTGTGTTGTGTATGTGGTTGTTCGATGTAAACTACCTGGGGATGATCTGAAGAAGATCAAAACATGTTAGAATCTTAGTGGATTATATGTGACAGTGCACATTTTAGTACTTGTGCATTTGTTGGTATTACCTGTTAAATTGTTTATTAATGCATGGATGTTACTGTTATTAAGACTATAATTAAAACTTAGGGTTCCATAAAATAAGGGGCTTTTTTTGACTGCTAGATTTTGAAGAAGGAATGTGCTGCATGGAGTTGGGTAGACGAGGTTGATGTTTGTCATTGTCATCTGTGATAGTGGCTGTGAGCATTTCTGTTTTTTAGTAAACATTTCTGCCTCCCCCCCCCCCCCCCCCCCCCCCCCCCCCCAAAAAAACACTTTTATTTTTTTTTGTTTTGTTTTCTGCTCATCAGTTCTTATCTTCCTGTCTCGAAAG
>Ga0136643_10013476_pt1 | contig 12237 bp, 4 predicted proteins | sample TergutLab28metaG_FD_96883 | JGI IMG/M metagenome (GOLD analysis project Ga0136643, IMG submission 96883) | Labiotermes labralis P1 segment gut microbial communities from Petit-Saut dam, French Guiana - Lab288 P1 (version 3) (version 3) | ecosystem: Host-associated > Arthropoda: Insects >...
CATTTTGACGCCTAATGTCAACTATAGTGGTCGTACCGCACCGCTAACCTCTAAAGTTGCATTTTATATGTTTATTCAACAAATATAGGTACCGAATATTTTAAACATGGTATATAATCTACGTGTTTTTCTCTTCAAAATGCAGTTTCTTTCATAATTCTAACATACTTGTTTCCTGTATTATTCGCATTTTATATACAGGGTGTGCTAAAATTAAAAAAAGTAATTCCGGCGCCAAAAGGTTAACATTAAAATGTCTTATAAAATATAAATAAAAGACTGTGTGAAAGACCGTCGTATTTTTATACCAACTGCCGATTTGAGGTTGTCGTAATCCATGTGGATGCATGGGGTATGATCGTTCAGAAGGTTCCGAAAAAGCTGATTGGTTTTAAGATTCTGTGTCGTACATTTCTCTGTCCGTAGTGTCGCTTCATGAATAATATAGAAAGGGTGAGCGAATTTTTTTTTGTGTTGGACGCAGGTACGTCTGAAACCGGCTCCGTTAAGACCTGAAAATTAAGTTGTAACCCTCTTCAGCATTTGACGTGCTGCAAGAAACTATTATTAACCTTTAGACGCCTAACGTCAACTGTAGTTGACGTACCGCACTGCTAACCTCTAAAGTTGCATTTTATATATTTATTCAACAAATATAGGTACTGAATATTTGAAACATGGTATGTACTCTCCGTATTTTTCTCTTCAAAATGCAGTTTGTTTTATAATTCTAACGTATGTGGTTCGTGTATTATTCACATTTTATATACAGGATGTTCTAAAATTAAAAAATAATTCCGGCGCCAAAAGGTTAATATTACTGCGGTTTTAAGGCGCTTTCGCAAACTTGCGAAAAGCGATTATTAGCTTTGTCATGTTTGTCCGTACGTCCGCACAGAAAAATTCGTCTCCCACTGGACGGATTTTGCATGAAGTTTGATTTTTTGAGTATTTTTCGAATAACTGTCAAATAAATTCAAGTTTCATTAAAATCTGACAAAAATAACAGGTACTTTACATGAAGACCGATATATATTTTTGACTATATCTCGCTCATTTCTTCTTAGAGTGAGAAGTTTTTCGGACTTCCTTTTTACAAAATACCACAATACACGGTTCAGGTTCAGCAACCTTTTTTTTGAAAATCGTTTTGTTTATGAAATAAAGTGGAATAATGTTGCAAAGCCGAACAGGCCACAGATGATAATATGACGCATGCGCATTGCATGCTGGATACTTAAGGCTGTAAATACACAGTCAGAATATGTAGTACTTATTGCTTTTCATTGCAACAATGGGAACACGAACTCGTCTGAATGTTGCGTTATATTGTGAAATTCTATGGGACTTTTAACTGCTCTAATTTCTAGATTGGAATCCCTCTGTGCATTTTATTCTCCCAGTCGAATGAAGCCCCATGTCTTAATAGTTTCCGTTTTGGCGAAACTTCCTTACAAAAATTTTCCAGTCTATCGTTAACATTTTTTATGCCGGTATCATATCCGTACTAAATAAGAGACAGTCCACAGAAGAACTCTCTGCAAGGTTGGGAACTGCGCTCTTGTCGCTTATTACGTAGCGACTTATGGTAAATTCTTACCGACGTTTCAGGACAGCCTATCGGTCTCATCCTCAAGTTTCAAGAATCCTGGATTCTTGACCCTTGAAGATGGGACCGATAGATTGTCCCGAAACGTCGGTAAAAATTACCACCACTCGCTACGTAATAACCCAGAAGAGCGCAGCTCTCAGCTACTTCGTGCTGTAAGCCTGAAATCATCCATAATGCAAAGCTGTTTGCTGCCGACGTGACGAGGTCTTAAGATTCTATATAGTCTTATGAAGTAATATGCCTCGTCGATTGGTAAATTTTTACCGACATTGCCCAAGATCGAGCTGCCTTTATATCCGGGGTTAAGCAGTAGACGAACGGCTGACGGTTGAATACTGAAGATGAAAGCATTTATACTTCCAAAATATCGGTACCTGTAACTGTGTACCTGTCGACACTGGGTAACAACAGAGAAGATTTGATTCTTCACTAACACCAATGTGAGGAAGTCAAAATACACGTCGGCGAGTTCTACATTTGAAGTTAAATATATATTTATATATTTACTGCAATTGGGCTGTTACCCGGTTGCAGTGGTTATTTTACATGTAAACAAAACATGAAATTGGTTACCACTATATTTAAGTCGGTAGGGCTACATGAGAAGCATGTAGTGGCAACTTGGAATCTTGGGAACCGTCTCAGCATTTGCTTATAGACACAGGGAAACCAAGAAAAACCTGTGTCGAGATATTTGTTGCTTAATGCTTACAATGCTTCATAAATGCATCCGAAATTCCCGGCTGTAGGAAAAAGTGTAAGTAGAAGAATAGTCGCAATTATGTTACAGAAATTGCGCCTGGGTATTTTGGCTTATACATAAAAGCCTACTCAGAAGTTGTTAATCACCACTTTCAAGCGATTTTTCTTAAATATCCTGGTATATGTAAATAATGCGCTACGTAAATCAGTTTCATCGAGAACATGGCTTTCAGATCTTAGTATTGAACTTTATCATTTCGAAGATATGACCAACGAGTAAATAGCTCTGGTGTCCGTGAAAACCTTTACGTACGGACGCTTTTTTCCTTTGAATTTATGGGCTATTGTTCCTTTTATCGTAGTTTCGCTAATAAGTGTTAAGTACGTTACGTGACATGTACAAATTCTAAAACCTTGCGTGGGATTAGAAATACGAAATCACGGAAAGCCGCATCCTTCACACCGAAAGCCACATCTTTCATACTTGTGGTTAAGGAAGTTCTCTGTTCCATTTTCATGCAAATTAATCTCTGTATGTTGTGGCACTCCCATCGCTGGTATTTGTATTGCAACACATCATTGCACTTGATAATTTTTATACTAATTTTATAAAGTGCTTAGTGTATGAATATTCAATTAACGATTACGTGTAAGTGCATATGACATTTATTCGAGTAAAGTTGGAAGATTCTTGAAGAGAAAAGTAGAAAATTAGAAAGCACCACAACATTCGGCATTTATGTGATAAAAACTTGTAAGATGTAAAATGCAGTATTAAATTTTCTCTACGTATTTTTACATATGGATGTTCAGCGTTTCGACGGGAAAGAATACAGGGTGTACACAATTCTAAATCATTTTGATATATAGGATGTTCTAAGAAAGCAGCATGCATTTTTCCGGTAATATTTCCAGCTGTGACAAGGAAACTTTTATGCAAAGGAGAAAATATTTCTTGATATTTTTATATTTGTCTTCATGGCTGTGTTTTCATTAGACAGTGATCGTGTTATGCAGATTCGCTTGACATTTACAACAATTCTCATGCTGTCATTGATGTTGCTTCTGAGGTTGTCATTGTTAAGTATTGGGCCTTAAATGGGTGTTAAATATGACTGTGGCAGTAGAAGACAGCGATTGTCAGATCCGTGCTTCGGTATACTTTGATTCCAAGAAATGAGTCCTGGTATGGGCTGGGTAGAACTAGGCTTTGTTTCCGTCTTACGTGTTTGAGAAGTTACATTTTCTAACTTACGCCGGACAGTACGTGATTTGGACTGAAAATGTGTGTTTTTTTAGTCGGTCCGTTCTGACAAATGCGGGAATAGTAAACTGTTTTGTAACATTATACGTAGGTCGACATTATGTCCTCCTACTCAATTATTCGTAGGTGTTATCATGCCGTCATTGGATGTTACACACCACACACCATTCGTACGGTGGCATTAAATCAAGAATCCGCGAGCTGGGAGTGTGTTGCACCCACAGCCCTTTTTAGTGTTTGTCATAAAGAATATATTCAATGCTTCGACAGAATTTCGAAGCTGGATTGTCCAGTCCGTAATCACTGACATAACGATAGAGAAGCTTACCGTCTTTTGATATGTAATGCCAAATAAACTGTTAGAATTTCACCGACATTCGAGATGATCATACTGCCTTCCTCCGCATGGTATGAATGTGGAGGTGGTACTGTAAATATTTTTGGAAGGTTTTCAAACTTGTCCCGCAATACAGGAACCAGAACCCAGGGTAAAGTCTTACGGTCAGCTCCAAAATCTCCGCCGTCACAACGTCAAACGTCGCAGAGCCATGCAGGTACGTCTTACGTCCATACGTTCAAATCAAAACTTTTTTGACAGGTAACGAAAAGTGTATCTCATGACGATGAATCTTCTTGGCTTTATCTCTTAACTTCAAGTAGTGCACACAGAAGTGTCATTCAGTAGGCAGATTTTTAGAGGTCACCAGGACCCTTATGAAGTATTTAGGTTTCTGTGACCGTGCATCGTGAGCAAATTGTGAAGTGAGAGAGAAAACCAACAAGATGCACCAGTTAGATGTTTATTATCAATACTTTCTCAACATGTTTCGGGCATTATTATGCCCATCTTCAGGAGAACAAGACGTGTGTTACTGCACGTGGTGTGCTGAGCTGTAACCACGTGCAGTAACACACGTCTTGTTCTCCTGAAGATGGGCATAATGGTGCCCGAAACATGTTGAGAAATTATTGATAATAAACATCTAACTGTTGCATCTTGTTGGTTTTTCTCTCTCAGTTCATCTTATAAAGTAGTTTAATGCGCAAAATAGCGTATAATATTTAAAGTAGAATTAATGAACTTCTGGATTAGTAAGATAGTGTGATTTACAAAAACAAAACAATTTCAGGGCTGTATTAAAGAGGTGACGCATTCAGTTGTACGAAATCTAGATTGCAAGACGTGCCAAAGTTAGTCTGTATGAAGGAGAAGTTTGTGCCCTGAGTTGTCATTCACCGGAAGTGTCAAACAATTTTTTTTTGCGTGAGGTAATGTGTAATAAGAGGTTATATATGGCAGTCAGTATCGTGTGCATCCGCAAATCCGATCACAAACTCCTATTATTCACGTACTTTTACAAATATTCATCATAATTTGGCCGCTAAATACAGTTGTTGAACGTAATACTGGCACCTTCGAGTGCTGTACACGCTGTTGTAATCATTCAGTAATGTTGGTGACAGTTTATTTAATAGCTGTTAAATTACCACACTACATCGCTCTCCATATTATGAAGATTTTTTCTTAGTTTGTCTTAGTATTGATTTTCATTCCAGGCCTTCTTTGAGTATTTTGTACTATCAGGTATTAGAAGATTTTTAGCTTTATGATTTACAAGAAATTCAAGGTTTACTACCGCTTCTTTTAAGAAAAAAATGTTTAGAGTCAATGTTATTTAAGCATGTCTATTGAACTAAATAGATTACGGATTGTCCCAACTGCAGAAATATTACAGTTTCTTCTGGCTTTCTCGGTGGTTTTTGTTTAATTGTTTTCTGGTTTTCTTGACACTATATAGGAACCTTGCCTCTCCAATTTTATTGCCTAACTGAATTTAATTTCCACTCTGAAGATGGAGGCAGCAACTTCCTCCGAATTCTCCGTGTCAATTAACCCTACACGATGTCTAAACACAAACGACTACAGTTTAAAACGAATAGCTCTGTACTACGAAGTAGGGAGGATAATGGAAGGGAAAGTCGTTGGGAAGTGTGAGGCACTCTCTGAGAAATATGCGTGTAATGATTGAGGAAAACCACGATAATTTCCGTGTTGGATATGCGTTTTGAGAATCAGGAATCGAACTTGACATCTTCCGAACATGAAGCAGGAGTGCTAATCTGTGTACCGTGACGTTCGGAAACAAAACGGAAACTCTAGTTTCTAGCGGTATGTACTGACGAAGAGAACATGTCCTCCATAGTTCCCCTCCACTACTTTTCAGTGGCAACTGCGTCGCTGTCCGAAGGTATCAGCTCAGCAAGTGTTCGATACGTTACAACGGGACAATGCGTGAAGGATTAAATTAGCTCTCTGTAATACCTCCAACAATTTTGTCGCACGAATGTGACACTGTCACTTAAGTTTTGCATAATAACGAACAATTCCACTCACGCAGATTCCTTCACCGTTTCCTCCAACCCGATGCTGCTCGTTCCATCTTCACCCTTTTTCCCTTCTTTCGTAAGACATCTGGCGACAAATGTTCATTGATATTTTAACATGCTGCCACCACACTGAGTATCATAGTGGCCTTGTTTCTGGCTTTTATTTTTCAAATTTAGGATCTTTATGTTTGGTATTTTATACTTAAATAACGAATTTTATTTATCGGGGAATTTTGTGTGTTGTTCTGTATTGACTATTTATTTGCGAATTTAATTAATAGAAGTTAATGAACTTACAATATGGGCCCAAGATAGACGAGATACCAGGGGACTGGAGCAGACTACATATTGTGGAGCTAAATGATCTGTACTCCTCATCAAATATTATTCGGGTGATAAAATACATAAGAATGATATGGGCGGGTTATTAACACGTAGGGGGCAGAGGAGAGGTTTTGGTGGGGAAACCTGAGGGAAAGAGACTACTTGGAAGACCCAGTGGTAGATGGGAAAATAATATTAAAATGGGTCTTAAAGAAGTTGGATAGGGAAGCAGGGAATGTAATGATCTGGCTCAGGATACGGACAGGTAACGCTTGTGAATACAGTAATGAGCCTTCAGGCTCCATACAACGAGGCGAATTTCTTGACTGACTGATAACCGGTTAGCTTCTTAAGACGGAATCTGCTCTACGCAGTCAGGAAGTAAGAAAGTAATTAAGTAAGGAACTTATAATTTTTGCACCAAATTTTTCATTACAGCTATAAAAATTGCTGCGTGTTTTTAGGTCTTACTTCTTCTGTAAAATGTTCAAAGGTGTTTCCTCTATTGTGGTCGATTTTTCTTCGTCGGCGTGAAGTGGCTGTGTTTGTAGACGTGCTTCGAGCTTCATCACTTCTTCATTGTAGGCACTTAACCACGTTATTACCTATGGCATTATCGGATATGTATAATCACTTTATTGAATTTGTTACAGCAACATTAATTTCATATTAATTAGACTTACGAAAAATATAAATATGCCCTTGTTTCTAATATCACTGCGTTTCATGTGTTAACAAGTGAAGAGTATGTCGTCATAAGAACAAATATTTTGACTGTTAATAAACTTATTTCCACACTTAGAAAACAGAAACGACGGATCTTACGCGTATTGGACCGTGCATCATCTTAATATTTGAGTAAAGGTAGACCAACTTGATGACACTTGCTTTATTATGTCAATTTACTGCTCAACATGTTTCGGATGTTAATACATCCATCTTCAGGAGCTTACGATTACTTGGTGCGTTATTGTGTAGGCTGTATTGTGCTGTAATGATAGAGGTTTTGTGTGTTAATTTATTTATCTAGTGGTAAGTGTTATACCTATATTATATGTCGTGTGTGGCTCTGAGTGAGTGTGTTTCTGCAAGCTTGCAGGAACACATTCACTCAGAGCCACTAGATAAATAAATTAGCACATAAACCTCTATCATTACAACAAAATACAGCCTACACAATAAATCACCAAGTAGTCGCAAGCTCCTGAAGATGGATGTATTAACAGCCGAAACATGTTGAGCAGTAAATTGACATAATAAAGTAAGTGTCATCAAGTTGGTCTACCTTTATTCAAACAGAAACGACGGACTTTACAGGTGTAAAGGATAAAACAAAATCCGTAAATTTTGCGAATAAAAAGTGCGGACGTCTTTGCACAAACGTAGGCCCCAGATTCTTTTATTTAACTACGCTGTTAATTGCTAAGATTATATATATGTATATATATATATATAGCGCATGTGATAGAAGATTGAATGATACGGAGCAACGGTAGAATTACTGGGAAAATAATTTTCCCAGTGTCACTCATTCCACTGCAAGTGCCATATGAACTGGCCTGGGATTGAACCCGGTGAAAGGACGGCGACTGACCGCCTGAGCCGTGACTGGACCTGTTTAAGTTTCGCAATAAAACAATCAGACGGTAACAGTTTGCTGAAAATGCCGATATTCATTTTCTATTCCTGACGGTTTTTATGATTAAACTGTTAAATGTTATCGCTGTCTTTTACAGCGGCGTCTGAATAGACAGATTGGAATCGAACAAATTTCTTTAACAGAAAGGAGCATAACCTAGCGAAAAGTTGGCAAGTTTTTCTTCTTGGTCTTCTTTTTTAATGTAGCAGTGGGTTTGTGGCTAATTTAGCTTTGCGAATACTTACCCATTTTACCTTAGCCTATAAGTAACACTTCTCATTTACATACTAGTATAACGAAAAATGTACTGTATAAGATGTTCGTGTCAATTCTGCATGCTTATCCATTTATCCCTCCCTCCACGTGGCCTGACAAGTCTCGAACTTTGGGAAGGATTTTCTTGATATTCCAGTATTAGTTAAAGTGGACCAAATATAAGATCTGCAAAGCACCACGTTTCTTTCTGCTCGCATTTGGAGTGCAACTCATATATATTTCAGAATGAAAGCATATTTTGAACAAGTTTTGAAGAGAAAACTGGAATGCGAATTTGGTACTCTGTACAGTTTGTTGGTAATTCGACCGGTTTTTGAGATTTTCAAACAGAAGTGAGCGAACGCAGCGGAATGTTTGCGCTGTCCATGCTTTCCTTAGCTTCTATATACTATTCAGTATTTGGTAATATGGTTCCCAGTACGCAGCGGAAAAATACCGACGTCATTGTTCGTCGAAAGTAATTAAACTAAGTAATTTATTGGTGTCTCCCTCGCTTGCAACCTCACGCAAACAGAAACACACTCACAAAATTAAATATGCGTAAATGATCGTTCCGCTCCAAGCGCTGCTTTAGATTTTATCTGCTTAAGTTTTTTGAACCACTCGCCTATTATCCTTACCGCGACTTTGTGGTCGCTAAACAGATTTAATGTTTTTGTGCAGTTTTACCAAAATTTTTCAAAATATTTTAAGTTCTATTAATTCGGGCAACAACAAGGGATATTCTGCATTAATTCAAACCTGCATTTATGCGTGCCACTCAAGCAAACGTCGTTAATATTTTTTTTTTCGGAACGAGAACTGTTGCGGATCGTATTTGTAACATAACATAAAACACATTTTTGTCCAGTACACATTTCTCGTATTACTGTTACGGATATACTTAGACCTAAACATTACCCAGCACAGAAACTGGTCTGATTACTTTAGGCTTACATTTTCTTATTTCATTGGATTTTATTATAAAACCTGCTGTCTGCAACACAAGTAGCATTATGAAGAGTCTTAAATAAGCGTTATTTAATATATTGTCGACTTTTAACCCTGCTTTACTTTAGAGTCGTAGATCGTACAAAAATGTGGTCGAAAAAGTCCTTCCCTACTGTCCATTTGTTCTAAGTCGTGGTTCGCAATATTTCTTATGCTTTTCAGGTAACAGAGTACAGTGTAATTAACACAACTTTGTTCTGTAACCGTACATGCTGTCACTGAAGAGGAAAACGTTGTTTGGTCACTCACAAGTACACTGGTACTTAATTTTGAACACTCATTCTTAAAAGCACTTGACCGAGAGAAAATAAAGAATTCATCATTATCTCGAATCTGTGTTGGACGAATCGACAACACAGGCCGTTAAACATCTCCACCCTGAAGTACGAGGTGCTTATAGTGTATAGATGATGGGACGGTTCCTAACCGCTCAACAGGCTGATGATATGAGATCCTGGATACCTAGTTAGGTTTTTATATAGATCACAGTGAACAAAAAGTGTATCTGACATCTGCCCAGACTCTGCATCTGAGAGAATGCTTATTTAGACGTATGTAGCTCACAGCTGAAGGAATATTTTCTGAGTCGGCGTTATTTCAATTGAATTTGACACCCCGGGTGTAAAATTTTGGTTTTCTAAATATTTGTTACTCAGAATCTTGTGCATAAAATGAAAAGTACTTCTGTAATAGGAGATTTTGAACATGTGTTTCAAAAACGAAAATTTTCTTAGTGCTTTACTTTGCTTTTGAGTTTCAGCATTTTAAGAAACTTGCAAATCTACCGCCTCAGCATATAAGTTACTGGTTTTTAAATGCAGCTCAAAACAAAATCGCTCATTAGAAAAGGGGGGATAGTTGGCATGCTTATCACGTTATAACTTTTCACATTTTTCTGCATCCCTGAAGTTGAATATAACAGCATGTAAGAATAGCCACACTCTTGGGCTACAATCTGACGTTCACAAATTGGATTGTGTTCATAAGGAAAAGGGAGGAAAAGCTTTTTCCTTAGCTTCTACATGTGTGCCAACTTGCCCTGCAGAAGGTGTAAGATTGCGTATGCTAAGAATATATGCAGAATCCAGATGAGAGCTTTTCAAGGTGTAAAAGAAAGAGAAAACTTTTAATGTAATGTTTTCTCAAACAAAAGTGTCGAATATATGTTGTACATAACAACATGTTTTTATTGTGGTAATAAAAGAGTTGAAAATAATTAAAAATTTCAGAACAAAATTCAACAAAATTCTACAAGTTTAGAAAGGTGGTCAGATGGAAATAAACCTCAATATAACACTATCCTACCACCAGCAATGCATGTTTGCAATCTAAATAAATTATTCCAGTTTCATCAGACTGAGAGTTTTAGACAAACATTGTTGGGACTGCCAACAGTGACTTCTGTATGTGGCCGTAACTTGTAATCTGTGCACTGAATCCACATTTCTATAGATGTGCCAGGACAGCAGAAGCAGGAAGTATCCTCGGAATCTTCTTCGTCAGTCTTGCATGATTTTTTTTTTTTTAATTTTTGCCTTATGCTTTTTGAAGCTCTCTCTAGATATGTGGCAGGATCGGTTTTTTATTTTTTAGGCCCAGTTATTCGCTCATTTGCTCCGAGACTTCTTTCGTACTGGGTGTCCAGGCGTTTTTGACAGAGGTATCAGTCGAATTGACAGCAGTTCTTTTGTTCTGTTTACATCCTTACTCTTATGCTTAGGGTTTAGGAAGGTTTCGAACGTCATCTGGATAACCAGGATGTGCTACTGCTTTTGAAGTAGATGATAATCGTTCGGGAGAATCATCAAAATGGTAGGAAGTTTAGTGCTGTTACAAGGAGCTGCTATATCCACAGGACAGCCAGCTCTATCTGCAACCTAAGCTTTCACAATGTCTTCGTTTTCAAAAACATCCAAACTGAAAAAGCAAATTCCAGAACCTGGAAACCTGCTTTGGAATTTGCAGGAAAAGAAGACTGATGTAAAGGTGTGTTGATGGCACAAGGGATGCCCCATATTGTCATTGCTGTACCTGATGTCTAGTTGTGCAGGAATTATATGGGACGTTCTTGTACGTCATAAGCGATCCTTTGACAGAGCTGTTACGAGGCTGGAGTTCATGGCTGCAGGGTGGAGGAAAGATAAAGACCGCCACGCCACTTCTCCTTGCACTTCACTGTTGCCTCTATGTACAAATATAAATAGTGGTTGTCTAGCAAGTGAATTAGTGGTCTCAGTTTCGAAGGCTTGGCATATGCTAGGAAGTGTTTTACTATCTTACAAAATGTTCCTCTGTCATGTATCCAGATGGATTAACATTGTGTTAAACGTGTTGAATGTACCCTGTGCTCAGTGATACTCTCATGCTTTTTTCATCAGCTTTACGTACTCTGTTGTAGGATATTACCAAAATTCGGAAAGGGGTCTGAAAATCCTTCTTCGCGTTCCTTCTTGACCTTCCACGTTTTCACACAGCTCACCTCACATCTCGTAGCAGTGCGTCAAGGCGCTTGTTGCTCCTATCTGACCTGTTCTTGCCAGGACGCAATGTTGAACTTCTTGAAAGGGAGAGAAAAAGTTCTGATTGATGAAAACTAACCAATACGTTACTAACTGAAAGCGGGGCAAGTTAACACCGAGCCACCAAGCCCCACTTTGCGTGTGCCGACTTGCCCTTTACCACCTTTTGATGTTTTAGATTGCACCATCCTCAAATATTACAAAAGTCTACAATTTTCACCAGCTTCAAAGTTAGCCCAAAGGAGGTATTCTTCATGGATGGCCCATTATCCGATGTAGCTGTAACGAAAATGTAAACAGAAATTTGTTTAACCTTAAAGTTTACCATCCCGAAGTGTGTGAAGTACAGAAATAAAGGAAAGGCTCGCAACAGTCAAACAAAACAGTATTTTATAAAGTTCTTAAAATATATATATATATATATATATATATATATTTAAACACATGGTTCCGTGTATCACAATTCAATGTTTATAAAAATACAAAAAGATGCAAAAGCACACAGATATTTATTTATTTAAAG
>Ga0136643_10013477_pt1 | contig 12236 bp, 7 predicted proteins | sample TergutLab28metaG_FD_96883 | JGI IMG/M metagenome (GOLD analysis project Ga0136643, IMG submission 96883) | Labiotermes labralis P1 segment gut microbial communities from Petit-Saut dam, French Guiana - Lab288 P1 (version 3) (version 3) | ecosystem: Host-associated > Arthropoda: Insects >...
CTGTTAAAATTTGTTAAGAATTTTGACATTAAAAATAAAAATAAATAAAAGACAATTTAAAAAAAATTAAATTTTATAAAGCCCCCCAGGTGCATAACCAGGGATTTTGTTAGGGGGGGGGGGGGTTTCAACAAATTCAGTTGAGGACAGAGGACAGGGATCTGGGGGCAGTAGCCCCCTAGTCAGGGATTCTGGAGGCAGCTGTAATTTCGTACAAGAAATTTCATTTCATATAGTAAAGTCTTCTTAATTTTTGGTACTTTAAGACTATTTATGATGACAACCAATTTATTTGTCATTGCTAATGTAATACAATTGCGAACCTAGGTAGTTTTAGAATTTTACTGCTTTTTTTCCAAACATCTTGAGTTTGGCACAATTTTGGAGGGCCTTTGGAATTACAGGGGGGGGGGGGGTTGAACCCCCGGTACGCCACTGATGTTCACCATGTGTCGGTGGTGAAAAGCAAAGGCATGCTATAGTATTATTAATGTTTTAACTGCTCTTTTGCTAGCATTGTGCAATTCTCACAAAATTTGCATTATGGAGTTAAAATAATTAAATAACCTCTGACTTCTAAAAGAACAGGTATGAAAGGAAAGAAAATGTGCGAAGTATACAAAACTGTAGTTTTCATCTTTTTCACAAACAGCTACTGTCCATAAAGTCAACATATATGCCCACACTTGTAAAACTGGAAATTTCGAATTCTGGGTTACAAACAAGACATATAAATAATAATTACACAAATATGTGCATAATTTTCACTAGCATATATTTGTAACATGCTAAGTATGTAATCTGTAACCTCAAAGTTCCACATCTTTGGAAAGTTTGTAAGATTTAAGACAAGTAATGTTCCCTACAAATTTAGTAGGTGTTTTTGGATATGTCTCAGCATAAAAAATGACATATATCTAGCTCCAGTGATTAATTAGTTACTACCAAAAAATGAAAATCTAAATTTATATTTTCCCCAGCTGTCATTTTCTTTCATATTCTACAAGAATATGAATACAAGTAAAGTTGCATACATACTGAAGCATCATTAACTAACTAACTACCTGTAATTCCATGGAACACAGTCCTTGTGAAGCTAATATTTCCCCAGAGAGTCATGATATTCCCCACATTTTATGGAATCCAACAGTTCATTACCGCATTCACAAAAGTCTTCTACCTGTCCCTATCCTGAGCCCCCCAACCTATTTCTTGAAGACAATCCTGCCAATACCTCATCAATTCCCTGACAGCCCCTAAAATGGCGCTGAATTATACAGGCTCATAATGTTACATGTGCCAAGTCTCGATTCTGTTTTGCATTTCTGACCTTACAAAAAAAAAATCTCTCTACATCCAAAACTGTGCATTCCATTTTGTAACTTGTTTTTACAGGGAGAGGTTGTGAACCCCTCACCCAACCCCCATGCTGGATGACCATCCCTTGTGTGCTGTCCATGACTGCATGTTTAATATAATCGCAGCTACCCTCCATATCTAGAGGCTGTCTCCTCCATCCGTGATCTGCGGGCATGCCACGCTGTGCTGAAAGTGACCCACCTGTCATACTCTCAGACTGACATTAAAAATTTACTACATCTGTTGGCTGTATATGCAGTGCATTATATTCAACCGAACATCAGATAAATGACAAGGTGATATCAAGAGTGTAGTTCAAAATTCCAGTGGCCCGCAATTAGTGACTTTCCGAAAATCCATGACATTTATACCTCAGAAAAATATGGCACATATACCTTGTGGATAGCATACCCAATGACCTATTCAGTGGGTACCAGGAGCTCATCCACTCGGGGAGGGCGGCTGAAGGCAATGAGGCTGACATTGACCTCCATGCACTGCTGAGGGTAAAAATTAGAGCAGCTCTACCGCCACCTTCCCATATGCATTCATGATCTGCAGAGACACAGATTTACTTCATTAGTAGCTGTAGCATTTATTCAAGATAATATCCTGTCAGTTTTCTACTTAATGCAGTAAGCCCACACATAAAATGAGACCTATAAAGCAAACTCAATGAAACAGATGGCAGTATTTATTACAAGTGCTGTATACAGAATTCCAGATGTGTTAATAACACATGAAAAGCAAATGCCTTATAGAGGATTATCAGTCTTTTGAAACAGTCAGAAGATATGTGTTAACACCCATTTTCACCTCCAAAGTAAAGTGGCTTTCAAAACAATAAATACCCTGAATGGAGAAAACAAGTCCAGTTTTCTACATGATGATGAAACATACAAAGACACTGTATTTTCTGCCTAATGTATAATGAAATATTGTTTTAGTTCCAAGGAAATAAAGGTGCAGCAGTACTCAAATGCTTCTGGATGTAACAGCCAGCCAGAAAACATTGGCTCTGGAGCAAGAGGATGGGGAAACTCTCTTCTTGATCATCCCTACTGCAAGGTGAAAGCTGGTATTTCACGTCTTAAGGATATTGTGGAGGCTTATGGGAATACAGAAGATAAGGATATCTTGGTACAAGAGTTGCTGTCACTGCTGAAGTGGAACAAGAGGTTAGGACCAATATTAGATTATTTTAAATAAGCAAGTTTTTATGATTTTACCGTGTTGCAATTGAAGTCTCCATTCTTCCAGTATATGAAGCCGTGTCACTGGGTGACAAGTGCTGGACATTTCAAGGGAGCATAATGGTCATATCTTCATGGGTCAAAAAACCCATTGAAATATCTTCAAAGCTCCATCAGTCCAATTAAGACATTTCAGCGGACTTTTTGATCCTTCAAGATGAGGTCACCACTGTCACAATGTCATGTGCCAGTCATTCAGTAATGTGGCACAATAGCCCACAAGAATGGAGACCTGCTTGAAAGACATAATTTTGCCTTTATAACTCTACCTAGATCTGCTCAAGATCATTTAAAACTAGAAATGGATGAAAACATACACAAGATTTTGTTGTCAGTACCACTAGCTTTAAGGAGCCATGATGAAGCATATAACCCCTTGTAGTTTACACTTTACTTCTTTCTTCCACATTTGTTTTTGATCCATATAAATGTTAAGGAAAGAATACTATTTGAGGTGACCGTGCATCATGATAAATTCTTATAATAAAACCAACTAGATGCACTAATTTCTCAAATTTATTTTTGGAATAAAACTCTACATGTTTTGGACAGTTCCTCTGTCCATCAGGAGTTTTTCACTGTACACACAGCAATGGTATATGCCATACAGGTTTGCTGTGTACAGTGAAAAACTCCTGATGATGGACAGAGGAACTGTCAAAAATATGTAGAGTTTTATTCCAAAAATAAATTTGAGAAATTAGTGCATCTTGTTGGTTTTATTATAAGAAAAAATTTTATGTTCACTTTAACCACGCCACACTACTTGTAACACAGGGCAAGGAGAAAACACTGTTTTAATGTCACATCTACTTTGACAGTGGACCAATAAAATGTGCATTAGATGATCTCATCATTATTAATTGGAATATTTGATATGACTCTTCTTCAAAAAATAAATAAATGGATGTTGCTGGATGACTGATGTCACAAATTCTACATACCGAAGATGGCAACAGTAAAGGTGGTAATTTACGGTGCGTAGCAACTTGTTCCCACATGTAAAGAGTACACTGTGTATCCACATCTCTTAAGTACCAGTAAAATGTTTAATATTTACATAGAAAATGTCTTTAAATGTGTTAAAAAGTATTATGCCACTATGCATGCTGTACAAACTACAATATTGGTGCAAAGTTTCAGAGCATGTAAAAAACGTGGCAGGTCAAAATCTGTGTGTGAGAAGTCCAAAAACTTTAAGCTACAGATGTTACTGCACACACCTGTAATTTGTTTATAAAACATACTTACAACAGACATTGCTTACAGCACTATGTAAGGTGTAGATGAGGTGAGGCTGTGCAGCTACTTTATAGAAACTGTATAAAAGACTGGTATGCATACTGACCCAGTGTTGATTACACAGGCCCGAGAGCTATTTAATTCATGTATTGTTTACAAACAGCCATCTTCCTGATCCTGAACTTCAACAACGACTGAATAATCTGCCTCCTTCTATTGTAGAGAAGAATAGCACAGTGTTTGTCAATATTCCAGAGCATGGATACGGTACCAGGTAAGTCAGTGTGACTTTTCCATACGTTCAAGAATCAAGTGTGGGGGTAAGGGTAGTCAAAATGTGTTTTCATACAAATGTACTTAAATGTGGTTCTGCATACAAATGATAGTGTGACATTAGACCAACTAGCAATGTTCAACTGATTGAGATCTTAGCCACTTGAAATTATACTGTTGCATGGAAGTGCTCATTCTACAAGTACATCTGTAGTACCTGGTGATGGTTTTTGGCTAAAGCTGTAACATGTCACACAGTATGCAACAAGACACTGCAAAAGTGTAGTTGTGATTCACTGCTCCTCTTACACTCTTTTGAAACCAGTTGACAAACTGACATGACTGACATAAATGTGACATTATTCACTTTACCATTTGGAGTGAGATAATACTGTATCTGCACAAGAAATTTAATGTTATGAAGATGTTAACTGTAATGCCCCTTTCATATCACTGTATCTCTCCTGTTGCAGAACCCACAGCATTATACTGATTGATGGTCAAGGGAAAATAGATTTTATGGAATGGACCATGAAGGAGCCCATTGATCCATTCAACCCAACATGGGTATCTGTGAAACATACGTGTCAGTTGGAGGACTTTTAGTGTCGTCAAAATAATAAAGATTAAAAAAAATGTCATTCTCTCAGCCTGCGGCATCTCTGTCACAAATATGATTTGCACAAATCTGTAATATTCAGTTACAGTAAATTTTAATAAAAGTATGTAAACCATACATTTTGGTAATACGTTTCATTACGTTACAGCACTCTGCAGTTCACACTGGACTGAGTGAGGTGTAGGTCACAGTGATGTTGGTCACTTCGTTTGAATGAACCAAAGACATCTCCAGTAATGCTTCTGGGCAGTTTTGCTTCAAATGTCTGATAAAACCTGTAAAGACACAAGATTAGAAAGAGTGTATCCCACAACATACTAAGAAAATTGTAAATTACACTTCTGGCAGTTTAAACTTATTCATAAACTTAACAAAAGAAGTTGGTCTAACAGTTTGTGCACTGATATCAGGTCACAGACAGTCCTACAGAACTTAATTTGTATAAATTCTCATCATTATAGGGACAGGTACACAAGAGCTTGCCACTAGTGTGTGTCATGGGCCAGATGAATTCAGTTACCATCCTCTTGCCCTATTCCCTTCACCCTTTCAGGACTACTTTGCCACTGTTGTCTTTACAGTGATGCTGAATGCACTTATGTGGAGGCATCTGTAGGAATGGAGACATAGCTCCACTCATTCTTAACCTCAGCACTACATGGGAGTGAGTAGTCAGTTTCATGCCCCTGGTACCCATTGAACATGTGGTTGGGTGTGCTGCAGAATGGGACTGGGCCCAATTGAGAGAAAAATAAAAAAATTCTTACCCCTGCCAGGAATCAAACCATGCTTTCTTGTACATACTACACTAAACATGATTGAGAGGCAGTGTGTTCAGCTGAAACAACAGAAAAAACATCTACCACATGGCATACAAACCCAAAATAAGACCTTCATCTGATCAAGACTCTCCTTTATTTTCTGTGACATAATGGGTACACTCATGTATGTTAAAGGTGTGCACAGAAATAAATATACAAGTTCAGGCACAGTGTCCATTTTGTTTGATTTTATCCAAATCTGAATTGGCTCACCAATTTCCCATATAGTTCCATATTATAAAATTTTATGAAGTTTCAATGAGTTTACACTATTACCATCTAATGCAATTACCATATTACTGTTGTAGCTGTTCTACATTAATCCTGACAAGTTTTAAACCTGGGGATTCGCCATATGGGGCTTCCTTTGATTGTCACTGAGGTTTTTAGAGTACTGTCACTGGTCTATGACAAGTACTTACTGTATTTACTAGAATGCAAGACGTTTTCTTCATAAATTTTGTGCTTAAAAATGTGAGGCTGCCTTAAATTCACAAATGAAGCACTGCACAGGACCATGCCAAACTGGATTGCTTAGAACTGGTCTATGTGGAGTCAAACCAAGGCCTCCAGCACCAAATTGTCACGTGAGATCTCTGCCCTTCTGAGATATTACATAACACTTGAGTGGTTAATTCTTTAAAAACACATCAGGAGAATCTACTGGTTCCATCTTTAAGGGTCAAGAAATCCATAAACAAGAAGGGAGCACAAATGAAGTTCAGTGACAAAATCTTCTTGTTTGTCATTCATCTATTTCTTTAAACCGGCTGTTTCCATTTATAGGCACAGAAGCGTCTAACCTGATGGACCGCTTAGATAGAGCTATTCTCACTCACTGGGCACCACAGAAACACTGTTAAGTTATGCACCTGAGAACAGATCTAGTCCAAGGGTAGTAACAGGAAAATGGCTATTGAAAAATTAAAAATTAACTACAAGGCTCACAAAAAAAATCTGGACCAATCAACAAATTAAAAACCAAAAAAAGGGAACTCACAATAACCACACCACAGACACAATACAAAAACCAGAACACATGTATTTAAAATTCTGAACATGACTAACACCATCTGTGGAGAAAACAGTGAAACATCATGGGTTCAAGTAAGTTTATAAACCAAGAAATATTACAGTATTATTTAGTTAATGTAGATCATAATGGCATGGCAGCACACCTCACCTGAAGTGAATGTGAAGGGTTTTGAGAAGTGCTATATATCCAATGCACTCGATGAGACTGATAATGACATGTTGTGGAATTGCAGTAAAGAGGATGGGGATGATAGAAGATAGTGTGGGGAAGAGGAAGGCACCGACTGTGACACTGACACTGACTGGTAAAGGTGACAGAATCACACACAGACTCTCTCTCTCTTCTTCAAGGCTTTTGCCATGCTTGGAAGCATACATGGAAAGCCTCCTTTGGTATGATGTTCAGGCCAGCTGTTGTACTGCATCTGATGCCTTCAAGTGTATCAAAACGTCGACTTCTAATCCCAATTTTTAGTCTACAGAAGAGCCAAAAGTCACATGGTACAAGGTTTGACGATTAACGTGGCTGCAGAATGAATGTGATTTGTTTTTCTCCGAAGAACTGCTGCACTGCTGGCACACCCTTTGTTTATCAGTAAGTAATTGTGGAATTTTCCACAGACCCGTTTCATCTGTAATCCTGTTAGAACTGCCTGTGCTGATCCATAGGAGATACCCACTTCTTTGCAACCTTACTCATGGTTGTCTGCCAACTGCCAGAAACCAGCAATGTAATCTTTCAAATTGTTTCAGCATTCACAGAACTTGAATTTCTGCCACTGCAATGCTTGTCTGCCAGCAATTCTTGCTCACTTTTGAAGCACATGTAACAGTCATACACAGCTGTTTTTTGAGAATTATCCCCAAGAAGAGTTCACCAGGCCTGCAGCATTTCTGCAGCACTGTTCCCTAGCTTGAACATGAGCATGATGTTGGTTCTCTGCTCAAGCTAACAGCCAGACAGACAACTTGGACACAACTTCACTCAAGCAGCTCTAGCACATAACTGACAGGTTCCAATGTGCACCCACTTTCCATCCATGCACTTGAAGGCTACAGGCAAAACACCATATAGCACTGCTGCCATATCACAACCCACTGAAATACCAGGCCCAAATTCTTGAAACTTTCTAAGGCCAATATGTATAATAACATTTTGCTTGCTGTTGTATATGGATGTGAAATTTTGTGCCTCCCAATGAGGGATGACACAGCATGTCTAAAAACAGGGTGATGAGGAGAATATAGTAAGAAAATTGTGTAATGAGGTTTATGATTTGTACTGCTGCCAAATATTATTAGGGTAATCAAGTCAAGAAGCATAAGGTTGGTGGGGCTGTGACTTACGTGGACAGAAGATAAATTCATACTGGGTTTTGTTGGAAAACCTAAGGCAAACAGTCTGCTTCGAAGACTTGGGCATAGACGGGATACTGTTACAATGGAAATTCAAAAAAACAAAACAGGATGGGAGGGTGTGGACTGGATTCATCTGATTCAGGATAGCGAATAAAGGTGGGACCTTGTGAACTGGGTAATGAATGTAGAGGTTCCATACAAGTTGGGGAATTTCTTGATTATGAGCAGTAATTAGATTTTCAAAAAGGACTCTGAGTTGCTATTATTTCACCATTAACTTTTTTGTTAACTATATGCTGAGAATGTTCATACAGCTATGCATTACTACAGTATTATATAGGTTTCCTTATTGGCTGATTTGAGAATAAGATGGATGCTAGCAAATAAAATCCCATGCAATGCACAACCACCCACAGACACAGTGCAAATGCTGTTGGAAGTATCAATGCACTGTGCTAGCCAGAAAGAGTGAACACAACAGGAACGGCAGTTATCCTTGCACATGACAAAGCATAGCAGTTACGAGGTTCAACATACATGTTACTACTATAATCTTTGATCAAACATAGACATATACAGTGGACAGAATTGGGCGAAGTATGAAAAAACCTGGCACATCTATGTCTTGCACAACTGTGTGTTTAGAAGACATCACTTGTAGAGCCTTCATGGTCACTATTCTGTTTGTTCTCTTCATTGTCCAAATCATCATCAGAATTTTCATCTTCCAGAAGGTCTTCATCATCATCATCACCATCTTCATCATTTTCTCTATCTGACACACAATCCTGCAAAGGCATAGAAACCTAGATGTAACCTCTTTAAGAAATTTGTAAGTCACACGACTGAAGAATAACATGTTTAGAATTACAAAATGTATACATGAGTATGGGCACTGACTGTGAAACAAATGGATGTCAAAAGTGAAATCCTGGCGACAATACAGCACCTGTGTGCATACGCAGCCTTCTATGGCACACGGCTGAAAGTGATGGATATGAGATGATGTCCAAGTCACCTTACAACTATGAATAGCTCTCTTCCTTCCTGCCAGTGGCCAGTTGTTAGGAGCTCAATGCACATGAGTTACGCTGGATGTGGTGGTAAAATTAAATATTCCCAAGGCAATGAGGACTCAACATGGTCATCTTATCTACAGCCAAACATTTTCCTGAAGTCTAAGTTTACATGGGTACTGTCATAAGCAACTAGAATTCAGTTAAAATGCACCAACTATACAAAAGAAAGAAAGTATTCCAGGGAGATAGGGGAAGCAGGTAAATTTGAATCTTTCATTAAGAATGCACCAAGATCTACTTGGGTGACCAGATGAGAAGGTTTTAAAGAAATTTTATCTTAATCGTTTTTTTTTTTTAATGTTTGATTAATCTTCTAGTTCCATACAAAATCCAGTTTTTCATTCTCAATTTTGGCATTCTTCAGTTGCATATATACAGTGAAGAAGTGTACCTGGACTTGAATCATGAACATTACCTATCCAAATAGATGGCTTGATACTGAAATTTTATAAATTTCGGAGTTCTGAATGGCCAAAGTTAGCACATCTGAAAAGCACTGCTCGATAACTTCTCATCAAACTTAATCCATCTAAATACAAAAAGTAACCTGAAAGTTAGTACCACAAAAGCAACTTAATTTCTTCAGTGTTTTTGGCTCCACGGGACATGAGAGATGAAAAGAGCGATAATCCACATAAAATGCATACCTGAGACAAAATCTCATCCCCTGCGATCGTCTTATTCTTGAGGTTTCCCATCCAAAATGCATCTGGGGTGTTATTTGCAACTAGCATACCTTTAACTCTGAAGATAAGTGTCTCTAGAGTTTTTCTGACTACTGGTACATAACTGGTCAACCCTGACATCTTCTCCCTCTGGTAAAACAAAAACAAAATATTCTGACAATTACTGAACAGAAATATCATGCTAGGAAGTCCAATTCAGTAAAATGCATACCACCCATTGCAACACTGTATTGGAAGTAAACATACACTTGTATTAAAAAAAAAAATTTTTGCCATAAATATGGCTCCAAATTTAATCCTTATACACGTTTTAGTTAGTAAACCTAACAAAATCCACATTCAAAACAAAATGCAAGGCACACACCAAGAGAGGAATCCAGAGAGGTTTGTAAGTACAAATAATACATCTACAAAGTGAATATTATGTTCTGAAACATGAATCAACTGCAAAAATAAAGGCAAATAACATACAAGTATTCATGTTAATTCCAGATATCTTGAATAAAATGCTTATGATTATGTGAACATCAAAAGCACACACACTTAAAATCATTTCTGGTACTTACTGCAGCAGTTCTGATTATTTAGAATGGCCTGAAAGCATTAACATTTGGTTTTAATTAACACATTCCAATACTTAATTCTGCAGTCTTTTGTAAATATAACATTTTGAGTCTACAATTGGAATTTCACAGGCAGTCCAAACTGTCCAAAATGTGTGTTCTACAACATCTTTGTATTTTCCTTTTAGATGCAGAATTCCTAGTCTTTCATTTTAATTACCTGTAAACTTCTGGCTGTGGGAAAATTTAGTACACAACAACTGCACCAAAATGACAAATATTTTTGTGGGAAAAAATCATGAGGTTATAGCAAACAGCTCTCACATGCAGCAATCCCTTCTGGTACTCACAGCATATAATGGTTTTAAGAACTATTTAACAACCATTACATAAATAAGAAGATAAAAAGTACAAAACAGAACATATGATTACCTCCATTTCAAGTTCTACATATAACTCATATGACTTGCACTTTATTTTGAGTTTTAAATATAATGTATGTAATGTCTGAGAATGGTCAGTAATGGCCGAAACATGTAGCATGTCTTGAGACTAATAAAATTCGTTGTAGTTGACAGTACACATTTTGGTGCACATCATGCCATACATAGCTCCCTATATTGTGAGGTTACAGCAGGCAGCTCTCACATGCAGCAGTCCCTCTTCATGCATATCATGCCATTAATAGCTTCTTTAATTGCATTATTACTACTAATTTACCAGTTAAAACGTCTACTGAAATTCCATGGGGAATTATTTCTTTTGTACGTTCGTCCCTGCACATCTTTTCCAGATAAAATTTGTTCTATTTACTACCAAAATTAACAAATGCATGCAAATACTAGTAATTTCACTTCCAAAAGCTGTTTAATAAACTTTCAGATACAACAAAATCTATAGTAATCTTTCCTGTTTGATTAACAAAGTGTATTCACCCTTTGTATCAGCTATGCATTTCCCATTTAATATCTCAAAACATTTCAAGCTCCTGCCTCTATTTTCTGATGAGTCATGTTTGCAACACATCTGCATGCATATACACACACACACACACATACACAGAAAACTTCTTTTATCATTCATATAATCCTGCTAACCTTTACACATACAGACATATTTAACTGTAAGTACAGACAAACAGATTAGAGATATAAAACATGCAACACCATGATTATGATAGAGACTGTACACACAGATTAACGGATTTAAAGTAACAGGAGATTTGACAGAAGTGTATTAACAGATTTGTACTCCTTGCCATATATTATTAGGGTGATCAAATTAAGGTGAATGAGATTAGAGGGGCCTGTGGCAAACATGGGAAAGAACAGGATTGTAGTACATAAACCTGAAGGATGGAGACTACTCGGAAGACCTAAGCATAGATGGAAATGTAATATTTAAACAGGCCTTAACGAAAGAGAATGGGACAGCATGGACTCGTGTCATATGGCTCAATATAATGACCACAGGATGGCATTTGTTAAATTGGCAATGAATCAGGTTGAATAAAATTTAGGGAATTTCTTGACGACCTATAATACTGTAAGGCCCTCAACAGGGACCCTGTTCACAGAAATCAATGAGTGAGTGAGTGACTTGCTTAGTTAGTTAATATTAATGTTAGTGTTAGCGTTAGTCAGTCCCCTGTCTAGTTTAGAACATTTCCAAGATTCCTACTACCACTACCTGATATTTTAAAAATATTTTTAAGACAGACACTGCATGAACTACAAATTAGTATACAGTTACCATCAACACAACTATTTATTGGTTTCTATTACTCCACATTACATAGCTAACAAGTTTAAATCTGTAGTCCATTAATTTGACCGCCTCTGTGGTCTAGTGGTCAGAGTTTCTGGCTACAGATACAGAGGTCCCGGGTTCGATCCCCGGCGCTACCAGATTTTCTGAGTAGTAGTGGGTCTGGAACGGGGTCCACTC